>Ga0228710_1000697_pt1 | contig 45373 bp, 29 predicted proteins | sample MedpolnodulmetaG_FD_177995 | JGI IMG/M metagenome (GOLD analysis project Ga0228710, IMG submission 177995) | Root nodule microbial communities from Medicago polymorpha collected in Santa Monica, California, United States - pink nodules | ecosystem: Host-associated > Plants > Roots > Nodule... | reverse complement strand
TCTTAACTCTCAACTTCCTATCTCTAGTTTCATATGTTGAGTTAATCACAATTACTATGTCCGGTTCAATAGCTAGGGTCAGTAGTCAATTGAAACCTAAATTCAATTCAAGCAATCGATAGAAGCTAGTGTTAATAGTCATACACACGATATTAAGAAAAGCATTAAGCAAGAATAATTATGAATAAAGACTAAATTATATTGATAACAATAGAGTCAAAAACTACATGGATTCACAGATACAATAGATTCATCTTGGCTTAATCAACAAGAAAATTTAGCTCGACATGATCAAATAAATAAACAACATAGTAAAGAAAATAAACCGATAGAGTTCCGTCGTTGCTGACTTTGCTCCTCAATTCCTTCTCAATGGCTACTGTTGATGTTTCTTTTCATATCCATGTGCCTCACTTCTTGTCTCGTGATGCGTGTCTTTTTCCAAACCAAAGTGATATTGCCGCCTGCTATTCCAAAACTGCAAAATGTGAATGAATGGTAAAGTGTGTGGCTTCCACATATATAGCCGCTTGAAACCTACTTTCCTCCCAATTTTCTTCTTCACCGTGTTCCATTTTTTACTTGCTGCCTTCCAATTTTCTTGGGTCAACACACAATGGATCAAAGGCCCATCATATTTTCTTCTATTAGCACTCGCCACCAAATCACCTTTTGTTGTGAGAAACAATAAGCAATTCTTCCTTATTTGACTCAATAAATCAAAAACGAAACGTTATTTAAAATGACTCTAAATTAAATACTAAACTAATAAAAATAGACTAAAACTTAATTAAAAAGACTCTAAAAATGTGATATAACGGATTGTCGTCACTAGACATTATGCACTAGGAACTTAAAGATGAATGAGGCATAGACATTCATGTCACAATAAGAAGCTTTGTGTGCCTTTCCAGCCGCACTCTTTCCATACCTCTTTCCCTTAATGAGTATCTCATCCTGGATCTTACCATGATCCCAATCATTTTTGTCTTGGCATAGTAGCACTATTGCACCTGATCAGGTTCATATGGTTCAGGGAAGGTAAAGTGGTTACCAAGGTATTCATTTATGGCATCCCGGTCAAAACGGATGGTTTTCCCCCCTCATAAAGGTGGTATAAGATAAGCTTTTGTCTTTGTCGGTCCCCTCGGGTAAGGCATTAGCATAAAACTCTCTTAAAATGTCTAAGTTGATGTTGGTGTGAAGGTTAAGCAGGGTCTGCCACTTTCGACGCACTAAGATTGCCAAAATCCCACTCCATTTGCCCTTGAGGTTTATGGTGAAGACCTTATCGTGCCAGGTGCCTCTCTTCTCTTGTTGGAGGAACCTTGCATAGGTTTCTGCGAGACTGAAGCGGGTTTCGTCATAGTTCCTGGGTGGAGGTGGTGGGTATGACCCGGAGGATGTGGTTGGGGGGTTCTTTCTCTTAGAGCCAGTTGTGCCTTTAGGCGCCATCTGCAAATCAGCCAGAAAATTCCAACTTACATCATAGAAACAATTAGAATAAGTATGTAATAGAATGGGTTAAGGCAGATTGGAAAAAAATTCACGGTTCTAGGAAACTCGCTTTGAACTCGCTTAAGCGAGCATTCGAAGAAAATTTGGGTTTCCCATATGAATGCTCGCTTAAATGAGAATACGTGGCTCTGAGCGAGTTGCAACAGACCTGTGCAAATCAACATTTTTCCAACAATTTTCAACAGCTTTCAACACATTTTCAACCCTAAATCTCTACAAACTCATTAGTGATCTATAAAGGAACTAAAATCACAACTTTTGCCAAAAAATCATTCAAAACCCTTATTTTTCAAAGTTTATAAAATGGGTGAGATTTTCCAAAAAGTGAATGTTCATGGCATTTGAGTTGTGATGCTTGTTCATTTTCATCATTATAGATCCTATTAAGCATAATCTCTAACAATCAAAGTTCTCTAACCCTAGTCCTAACAATTTCTAAAAATGATAACATTGTTTTCACGGACTTGCAATGCTCCTTTGGATTAGTTTGTGTGTTGGTGGTGAAGTCTCGTCCTTGTTAGGTGGCTTGTGCTAATTGTTGTTCCATTTGACCGACTTATGTTTCAAGATTCTTGATGGATGCGTCGGTGTTCTTTTGATTGGCCATGGACAATTGCATGAATTGATTCAATGTTTAATCCATACTTTGAGAACGGTTTTGTCGTGGCGGATATTGATTAAAATTGTGGTATGGTTGTTGTTGATTTGATGGCCCCGCATTTGGCCTCCATGGTTGGCCATATTGATTGAAATTGGTGTGATTCCCTCATTGAAAGTTGTTGCTGTTACCCGGATATCTCTCTTAGTTTGAATTTCTCGGATATTGCCCTTGATTAGAATTTTCTGAATATTGCCCTTGGTATTGACTTGGCCTTCGTTGATTTCCCACAAAGTTTACTTCTTCTTCATCTGGTGGTGGACAATAACATGTGGGGTGTTTTCCTGAACATAACTCACAAAAGTTTACTTGTGGGTGCCTCCTCTCGTTTAGAAGTTGTTCTTTGATTTGGTTTGGCAAATTTTTCATCTCTTCTGTTAGGTTTTTAGATATGTGTTGGCTGCATTTTGTTAAAAGTTTAGTTATAGCAAGATGTCAGAAATAATGTCTTAACATGTTGGTATGACATCAAAATGTGTCTTGATTCGCTTCTTGGAGATTCGCTATTAATTGTGAAGATTTTCATATAATATCTAGAAATTTGTATCATGGGAAGAGTTGACCGAGTTAGCATGGTTCTAGAAACAGGAGAAGGTGGTTTGTGCTTATCTTAGTCCTTTAGAATGTTGTTGAAACATTTAAGGAAACATCTGACGTGCTTCAAATATCTTGTGCTGAAATATCAAGATTTCAACTGATCTTTAGCAAAGGCTTGGGCATCACACCTATTCTGCATTCAGGCTATTTAAACAGAGACAAAAGACCTAATTACTCACTGAAGCTGCAATTTAATAGAGATCTATTTAGGGTTTAAGTCTTTGTAATTTGTGAGCCACTTCGGTATCATATTGATGCTAGAGTTGGACTGTCTTTGATTTGTAATTTTCAATCACTCATAAGCTTTAAAGCAAGAGTAAATTATACCTTTCACAGAGTGTGCCTCCATCATTTTTTATTAATAGGACGGTCACTAGTCTGTGACTAAGAGGAAGTGGGTGGGGGATCTCTCATATCTAGGACTAGAGAGAGTCTTAGGTAGAAGTTTCACGGGTAGTGATTAAGTGAGAAGCTAGTAGACCAAGGGTTTTATGTATGCTTTGAATTGATACTACATTAGTGAATTTCCTTCCTAGCTTGGTAGCCCCCAAACGTAGGTGAAGTTTCACTGAACTAGGTTAACAAACACCTTGTGTCGTTTACTTCTTGTATATCTCTTATTGTTTGTTGACAAAGTTATTATGAAGTTTTGACATCGTTCTTGACACTCGTCGGGACATCACACATAACATCTTGTCTGAGTGCTGGAATTTCAATTGGCATCAGATCAGACACCCTGTTCTATTTCTGGGTGAGCTCTGGGGAAATTTTTTGGCGCTATGGAAAAAGAAGGAGGACAAGGTAATACACCACCTGTTTTGGATGGGTCCAACTATGATTACTGGAAAGTGCACACGATAGCTTTCCTTAAGTCTGTTGATAATAGAACGTGGAAAGATATTCTAAAGGGCTGAGATCATCCTCTAACTAAGGATAAAGATGGTAATGATACGACTGAGCTGAAGCCTGGAGAAGACTGGTCAAAGGAAGATGATGATCTTGCTCTTGGAAACTCCAAAGCCTTGAATGCCTTGTTCAATGGGGTTGACAAAAACATATTCAGACTAATAAGCAATTGTACTATAGCCAAGAATGCTTGGGACATCTTGACAACCACTCATGAAGGTACTTCAAAGGTTAAGATGTCAAAACTGCAGCTAATCACCACCAAGTTTGAGAATCTCAAAATGGGAGATGATGAATCTATTCTTGATTTTCACATGAACATTATTGAACTTGAAAACACATCTGGTGCTTTGGGAGAAAGGATGTCTGAAGAAAAGCTAGTAAGGAAGATCCTGAGATCTCTTTCTAAAAGGTTTAACATGAAAGTAATTGTCATTGAAGAAGCCCGAGATATAAAGAATATGAAAGTAGAAGAACTCATTGGGTCCCTTCAAACTTATGAGATGGAAACCTGTGATCACATTGAAGAAAGAAGGAAAGGGATTGCCTTGCAGTCAAACACCTATATTAATCAAACTAAAGATAACTTAGAAACTGATGAAGAAGTATTGGAAGCCTTAGCACTCATTGGAAGGCAGTTCAACAATATTCTCAAGAAAATAAACAGAAGGCGGGGTCTCATGTCAGAAACATTCCATCTAAAATCAATAATGGATCTCCATGAAAAGAGAGAATTGATTATAGAATGAATCAAGGAAAAGGTGCTCAGTGTCATGCATGTGAGGGTTTTGGTCATGTTAGAACCGGATGTCCGAATTACTTCAAGAATCAAAGGAAAGGCTTGTCAGTAACCTGGTCTGACGATGATTTAGCTAAACCTGAACATGAAAATCTGAATCATGTGACATCTTTGACTGGAAGGTACGAACCTAAGGAGGAGTGTGAAAGTGAAGGAGTTTCCAATAAAGAATTAGCTAACTCATACAAGTAACTTTACACCAGAAGTGAAGAACTAATCAAGACTAGAGATAAGAACAAGAGGATTATCACCCAATTGCAAAAAGAGAAGACCAAATTAGGGTCAACCAATACTGATCTTCAAAATGAGGTAATTCTTCTATCCTTTAAACTTGACAGCAAGACAAAGACCATTAGAATGTTGAATAGTGGGTTTGATACTCTTGATGAGATACTGCTGGTTGGGAAAAATGCTGGAAATGTCAAAGGAATAGGGTTCAATTACAAAAATCTGAACAAGCAAGAAAAAACCCATGTCACTAAGTTTGTACCCTCTAAGACAAAGTAGGATGTCACAATTTCCAACAAAAATGGTCACAATTTCAGAATAATGCCAAATTTACCCCTTGGAAATGTCAGTACTGCAATAAAAATGGTCACATAAAACCTTACTGTTACCAATTGTATGGGTTTCCAAAAGGCCTAAACTATTCCAGAAGAAATCATGTAACTAGGAAGGCTTGGGTAGTCAAGAAGACTGAAACAACTCATATAGCACATACATCTTTCAGAGCTTCCTCTACAGAAGATTGGTACTTTGATAGTGGATGATCCAAACATGTGACTGGTGTCAAAAGCTACTTAGAAGATATTCGATCTCATTTAACTAGTTTTGTCACTTTTGGTGATGGAGCAAAGGGAGAAATCTTAGGGATTGGTAAGTTCGCCTGTACTGGACTACCTAAACTTGATGATGTTCTCCTAGTTAAAGGATTGACTGCAAATTTGATCAGCATCAGTCAATTATGTGATCAAGGTTTAAAAGTTAACTTCACAAAATTAAAGTGCTTGGTCACAAATGAGCAGAATGAAGTCATCATGAAAGGAACAAGGTCAATGGATAACTACTATGGTTGCCCAAAGAAACTGAAGAATCTTCCACATGTCTAATGACCAAGGATGAAGAAGTCAAACTATGGCACCCGAAATTTGGTCATCTAAATCTTAAGGCATGAAAAGGATCGTGATTGAAGACACTATCAGAAGTCTTCCAAAACTTGAGATAGAAGAAGGAAAGATTTGTGGAGAATGTCAGATTGGAAAGCAAATCACAATGTCATACCCAAGGTTGCAACATCAGACCACGACAAGAGTTCTTGAACTTCTTCATATGGACTTGATGGGTCCAATGCAAGTAGAAAGCCTTGGTGGTAAGAGATATGCATTTGTATTCGTAGACGGCTATTCAAGATTTACATGGATAATCTTTATTAAAGAAAAAACGGATACCTTTGAGGAATTCAAGGATATCTGTCACAGACTTCAAAGAGAAAAGGGTACAAGTATCATTAAAATTAGAAGTGATCATAGTAAGGAATTTGAGAATGCCAAATTTTTTTACTTTTGCTCCTCAAAAGTAAATAGTCATGAATTTTCTTCTCTTATCACTCCTCAACAAAACAGAGTTATTGAACGAAAGAACATGACCCTTTAATAATCCGCGAGAGTAATGCTACATGCAAAGAAACTTCCTATCACTTTTGGGCTGAAGCCATGAACACTGCATGTTACATTCAAAATCGTGTCACCTTGAGAACTAGCACAACATCAACTCTGTACGAATTGTGGAAAGGGAGAAAACCTATTGTTAAATATTTCCATGTCTTTGGAAGTAAATGCTACATACTAACTCAAAGAGAACAAAGAAGGAAGATGGATCCGAAGAGTGATGAAGAAATCTTTCTTGGTTACTCTACGAAAAGTAGAGCATATATGGTGGTTAATTCAAGAACAAAAGTCATGATGGAATCTATCAATGTCATTGTTGATGACTCTCAGGAAAATAAGCCAAATGTTCAAAAGGATGTTGGAACATCATATCTTCAGAATGATGATTCTGGTATGGAAGAGGAAACTGCACCGAGTAATGAAGATATCGAAACTGAAGTGGACGATCCTTAAATCAGGAAAGGACCATCTATTAGAATTTAAAAGAATCATCCCAAGGATCTGATCATTGGAAATCTTGATCAAGGAATTACAACCAGGTATAGAGAAGTAATATCCAACTCATACTTTGTCTAAAAAATTGAACCTAAAAATGTTAAAGAAGCCCTTACTGACGAATTTTGGATAAATGATATGCAAGAAGAATTGAATCAGTTTAAAAGAAATGAAGTGTGGGAGCTTGTTCAAAGACCTAAAAATGTAAATGTCATTGGGACAAAATGGATTTTCAAGAACAAATCTGATGAAGAGGTTGTTGTTACAAGAAACAAAGATAGACTAGTGGCTCAGGGATACACTCAAATTGAAGGTGTAAACTTTGATGAAACCTTTGCTCCAGTTGCCCGCCTAGAATCAATCAGACTACCACCAGGTGTGGCATGCATGCTAAAGTTTAAGCTTTTTCAAATGGATGTTAAGAGTGCATTTCTAAATGGCTACCTAAATGAAGAAGTGTATGTTGAACAACTAAAAAGATTTATCGATCCTTCCTTTCGATAACATGTGTACAAATTGAGAAAAGCGTTGTATGGGCTGAAACAAACAGCAAGAGTATGGTACAAAAGGCTAACATAATTCCTAGTCAAAAATGGATATAGAAAATGAGGAATTGACAAGACTCTTTTTGTTAAGAATGAAGATGGCAGAATAATGATAGCTTAAATATATGTTGATGACATTGTGTTTGGCGGAATGTCAACCCAGATGCTCCAATATTTTGTCAAACAAATGCAATCTGAATTTGAGATGAGCCTAGTTGGAGAACTGACCTACTTTCTTGGCTTACAAGTCAAACAAATGGAAGACACCATTTTTTTTTGTCTTAATCATATATGCCAAAAGCATTGTTAAGAAGTTTGGTCTGGATGGTGCTAGTCGTAAGAGAACACCTGCTGCAACACACTTTAAGCTAACCAAAGATGAAAAAGGTGAAAATGTTGATTAAAGCCTTTATAGAAGTATGATAGGAAGTCTATTATATCTTACAATCATCAGACCTGACATCACCTTTGCATTTGGGGTATGTGCTAGATATCAAGCTTAACCTAAGATGATTCATCTCATTCAAGTGAAAAGAATTTTAAAATATGTCAGTTGCACCAGTGAGTATGGAATGATGTATTCAGATATTGTGATGCAGACTGGACAGGTAGTGCAGAAGATAGAAAAAAGCACCTCTAGAGGATGTTTCTTTCTAGGAAATAAACTTATCTCTTGGTTTAACAAAAAAGCAAAACAGTGTGTTCCTATCCACCGCAGAAGATGAATACATTGCAGCAGGAAGTAGTTGCTCTCCATTAGTTTGGATGAAGCAAATGTTAACAAAATATAATGTTAAGCAGTATGTCATGACATTGTATTGCGATAATCTGAGTGCTATCAACATAACCAAAAATCCCATTCAACAAAGCAAGACAAAGCACATCGATATTCGTCATTACTTTATTAGAGATCTAGTGGAAGATAAAGTAGTCACTCTTGAGCATGTAGCAACTGGAAAAAAACTTGCAGATATCTTTACTAAAGCTTTGGATGCAAATTAGTTTGAGAAACTAATGGGCAAATTGGGAATTTGTGTCTTTGAAGCAAGGGAAGTACTATACTATTTTCTCTCCATCTCTCACAATGAAGTTTGTTGACCAAAAAGAAAAACCATAAAAGGCCTTGGAAACCACTCCAAGAAAGGGCTCTACCTCCTCTGAATCTCGTTCTAACCGTAAAGAAGGTTCATCACAGATCATCACTGATGTTGTCCCTGTCACTGCTGTCCCTAGTCGAATCCCAACAAAAAGCATAACAAAATCCTCAATCATAGAAAGAGGTACTCCCCTGTCTGTAAGCAAGGCTTCCACTCCATCTGTATCTGGTCCAGAACTCTCAAACATTGCCAAATATGTTGATCCTAATAGTGTCATAAAGAAACCACACGGTAAGTTCAGTCTTTATATTGATCACATTGTTTCTAACTCTGCAACACTTGTACAGCCTAGTCCTGATGAAATAAAAGGTCAATCCATCGATGATTAGTCAATCTCAAAGGATGACAACACAGAGGTTGTAATGATCCCTGTTGATACTATTACAAACCCTAACTAACATAATGTTGTACCGAATGTTGTGATATCCTTAGCACAAACTACTGATATTCCTCATGCAACCAATCCATCTGAACTCGATGAGAAGTCTGAAGAGGAATCATATGCTTAAGAGAAAAAGGACTCCTCAGATAGTGATGAGGAAGAGGGGTCTGAAAATAAGCTGGATGGCTCTGAGAATGAGGAAGAAAAAGATGAATCTGATGAAAAGATTGTATCTGCGAATAGCTCAGAAGATTAAAAGGAAAGTATGTCCATTGATAATGATAAGGATACTGAAGATGCAGTGAATCTGAGTGAAGCAGATGAAATACCGCTGGAGAGCATGATTGTTGCTGAAAGTTTGAAATATAGGAAGGACAAGTCTATCGTTGTTGGGAGTCAACCCACTAAGGATACCAAAAAGAAGGTGATCGTGGGACCTGCTAAAACCGGAGTAAGGTCATCTCTCCAAAAGCAAAGGAAATGTCTCAGAAAAGGAAGGAAGTACCCTCCACAGATTTTGAGTATGATGTCGAAGAGGATGCTCTAAGCATCATGCCACTAGCTAAAAGAAGAATGTTTGGGATGAAGATTCCAGCAAGTGTACCTGAGACACCTACATATAACATATCCTTCCATCATGGTGCCAACACTCTTAAGTGGAAGTACATATGTCAAAGGAGATTGGCATTAGAAAGAGAATTGGGAAAGAATGCACTTGAGTGCGAGCAAATCATGGAACTCATTAATGAAGCTAAATTAAGAAGAAGTGTAAGTAGCTTTTGCAATTGTTATGAAATGTTGGTGAAAGAATTCATAGTCAACATTCCTAAGGATTATGATAATCCCCTAAGCAGTGAGTATATGAAGGTATTTTTCCGAGGAAAGTGTGCAGAATTCTCCTCTGAGATAATTAATAGATTTTTAGGCAGGAGTGAGGAAGAACATGTTGAGGTGGAAATCACGGATAATGATATTTGCAAGGAAATTACAGCAAATCAAGTCAAAAAATGGCCTGTCAAAGGTAAGTTGGCCCCAAGCAAGTTAAGTGTGAAGTATGTCGTTCTCCACAAGATAGGAGATGCAAATTGGGTGCCAACCAATCATATCTCCACTATTGCTACACGTTTGGGAAGATTTATTTACATTGTAGAAACAAAAACTAACTTCAACTTTGGTTCATATGTCTTTGAGCAAACAATGAAGCATGATCAAACATCTTCTATAAAGATGCCCATTGCCTTTCCATCACTCATTTGTGCTATCTTTCAAAACCAACATCCTTGAATCTTGGTAAGTTCTGATGTTGCAATTAAGAGGGAATCTCCTCTTACTTTTCACTATAAGTTGCTTGAAGGGTCATATGTCTCAGACATTGTCCTAACATCTGAACAAGTAGCTGCCAATTTTACTACAAAGGAAGGTATCCTTGCTGAGCTTCAAGAAATGTCCAAAACCTTGGAAGAAACAATCCAGTCCAGCACTGAAAGGAAAGCTAGTGTGGACAAGCTGATCATGAGACTGTTAGCACAAGCCACTATGGATGCTGACAAAGAAAATGTTGACGACAATACAGAGGATGTTGTAGATAAGGACACTAGTGATAAGGAGGATGAGGACACAGAAGACAATGTAGACATTTAATTTTTTTTTCTTTCGTTACTCCTTGATATTTATGGGCAATGACTGGTCTATAATATCTATACTTTATGCTTTGTGCTTTAACAATCTACTACTTTAGCTCTTTATTCATTATAGTTTGTCGGAATTTATGGCTAAAAAGGGGGGGTAGCTTATAATATGGTAGTTTAATATGGTAGATTTTCAATATGCATGTTGCTAAGGATTCATTGCCTGAGGGGGAGCATAAATATTTTTCTGATCTACCATTGAGGGGGAGCATTATCTCTTACTAACCTACTTATACATGAATAGGTTTATGCTAGTATGTGCTTGATTTAAATGCATGTGGGTGTGTGTGTTATGGTGAACTGATGTCTTACCAGATGCCCTAACATCTTGATGATATGAGAAATTTATTTTTTTCTCTGATGCATTATATGTGGGAGTTTATTTCTCCCTGGACTGAAAAGATTATATGAGAGTTTATTTTTCTCTATGGAGTTTATTTCTCCTGATACTTTTTGTCAGGCTGGGTTCTATATCTAATCCGCTGCTGCGAACGCCTCTGATGTGCTGGATGAAGTCTCAACATGTCCATCTGTGCATTATTTTTAAGTAAGTTCCTTCTAAATAATGTTGAAGCTCATATGTTATCTTATTTCGTACAAAATTCTTATTACAAAAAGAAAGAAGGTATGACCAAATGATCTCTCACTCTTCAGCTCATGGTGTAGAGATTGTTTTAGCCAAAATTTGCCAAAGGGGGAGATTGTTAGGTTTTTTGACATGTGTTGGCTGCATTTTGTTAAACGTTTAGTTATAGCATGATGTCAAAAATAATGTCTTAACATGTTGGTACGACACCAGAACGTGCCTTGATCTGCTTTTTAAATATTCGCTTTTAATCGTGGAGATTATCATATAATATCTAAAGATTTGTATCACGGGAATATTTGACCAAATTAGCGTGGTTCTAAAGGCAGAAGAAGGTAGTTTGTGCTTATCTTAGTCGTTAAGAATGTTGTTGCAACATTTAAGGAAACATCCGATCTGCTTCAAATATCTTGTGCTGAAATATCGACATTTTAGCTGATCTTTATCCAAGACTTGCGCATCACACCCTTAAGAACGTGGTTTGTGCTTATCATAGTCCTGTGTAATTTATGAGCCACTCTGGTATCATATTGATGCTAGAGCTGGACTGTCTTTGATTTTTAATTTTGATTTGTTAATCATTTTTTCTGTGACCTCATGATTTTAGTTTTAAAAAAAATTGTAGCCTGAGGCATTGTCTTTGTATCCATCTGAGATGGGTTAGTTGTTTGTTGATCCGATGATTTTCGAAAATGCAAAAATATCAACTGATTGTTCTGATGGTCCTATGTCTTATGAGGTCCCGGGTGTTTTTACTCATCATTCCTTGAAAGATGTGTTCCTTAATCTTGTTCGTTATAGTCCATTTGGTCATGTTCAGGTTTGTGATCATTGTCTGAATTTCATTCTTTGTTTGTTTCATACTTTGTTACTTGAACATTTTTGGTTTGTTGTTTGTACATGATGATGCTTTTGTTGCCAGTTTGGACTATGATTATGGGATAGATTTTGGAGATTATTTGGACCGGATGGCCTTTTTTAGGATATGGGTGATTATCCTGTGGCTTATTCCTTAGCTGAGGAGAAATTTTCGAAGTTAGAAGTCTGTAATAAAATAAAGTTGTCTGAAGGATTTGTCGAGGTGGACGAATAGGGTTTGGTTATTGGTGAAAAGGTTGGAAGGGTGAGACATGTGTAACCGTTTTAGTTTTATGTCGGGATCTTTCATTCTTATTTTTGTGTATTTTGATGGGTATTCAAGATATATCATTGTGTTTATTATTGCATCCTCATTGTTATTTGTAATAGGCCATCGTTATCTGTAATAGGTCACCCTTATGTTGTGTACCTCATTACTGGGATTTTATTTTCATTGTTGTTGCTATTAGAAGGATCTTCCTAAATGTATCATTGTTATGGTGTCTTTCATTTATGTATCATTGTTGTTATCATTTTGTTAACTTTAATCTATCTCTTTCAATCTTTTCCCTGGTTCTTTGGATTTTGATTATTTTTGATATTTTTGATTCTCAGTAATAATATTTCATGATTTTTTTTTTTTAGTTTTTTGTACGATGGACACAGAAATATTATTTATTCATCCTGGTTGCCAACAGTGTATTTTGAATTTTCAACTGAATTATAGTCATTGGTTGTTTTACTTACAATTTTATAGTTCTATGATTCTGTGTTTATTTTTGTTGTAATTTAGTGTTTTATTTATGATAACCATTGATTGTTAAGTTTTTTTTTTATTGGCCAATAAAAATAACTTTAGATTTTTAAATAAAATATTAATGCTTGGCATCTTTTCCCTTTTCAATGTGTAATTGGATGTTGTTTTATGGATATGTCTTTGGATTTGTAGTGTAAAATTAAAAATGTTATTCGATTTTATTCGATTTATTATTGAGTCATTCATTGCTTAAAATTTAATTGAGATTGTTTATGTATTCGAGGGACCAGTATACAAGACAGGTTGTTTAGAGAACAAGTCAATGAATATAATTAATTATCTAACGTTTTAATAATTACATGTAATGCATAAAACAATGTTTATTTTAATATAGAATTGGATAACTGAAAGAGACCTCTCGTTATAAATAATCAAATTTCTACCCTGTTAGATTATAAAATTATATCAATATACATTGATTTAATATTCTTCAGATTTAATTTATATCTTCCTTCCATCAGATAAATATCAATAAATTTCAATCAATCAATGTCATTATCTCTTATCCCTTGGTAGGACCAGTATATACATTAAATGCTATTAAGTTTTACTTTTTTGATTATTTTTTTTATTTGAATTTATTTTTAGGTCCGTTGGGTCACTTCTTTAGTTCTTTTTCCTATACATATACTACTCCACTCTTCTCTTATAAGATAACATACTTCTTTCAATCATTTCCCTGATTCTTTGGATTTTGATTAATTTGGATATTTTTTATTCTCAGTTATAATATTTCATGATTTTTTTTTTAGTTTTTTGTACGATGGATACAGAGAAATATTATTTTTCAATCCTGGGTTACCAGCAGTGTATTTTGAATTTTCAACTGAATTATGGTCATTTGGTGTTTTACTTGCAATTTTATAGTTCTATGATTTCGTGTTTATTTTTGTTGCAATTTAGTGTTTTATTTATGCTTACCATTGATTGTTAAGATTTTTTTTTCTTCGTATTGGTTAATAAAAATAATTTTAGATTTTTAAATAAAATATTAATGTTTGGCATCTTTTCCCTTTTCAATGTGTAATTGGATGTTATTTTATGGATATGTCCTTGGATTTGTAGTGTAAATTTAAAAATATTATTTGATTTTAATCGATTTATTATTTAGTCATTCATTGCTTAAAATTTAATCGAGATTGTTTATGTATTCGAAGGGACTAGCGTACAAGATAGTTTGTTCAGAGAACACATCGACGAATATAATTAATTATCCGTTTTTTTTATAAGGCTAGAGTAAATGACATAAGAAATAGTGGCTAAATTGGTATCCAACTCTAATCTTTTGGCAGATGCTAATAAATATTTTATTGAAAAAAGGGGGAAAATACAAATAAAAAAACTTGGGGACATATACCTAACCAGTTTATCCACAAAATGGAGGTCTACCCAAACAGGTAATATGAAAATTAAAAACAACATAAGTGGATTAAAACAGCCTCTTAAGTAGAGGTCTAGACTGCAGTGAATGGACCAACCGTCAACACGGATCAGATCCACGTACCATAATTCTCCCTGCAAAGCACAACAAGATAAACACTCTTTCGAGCCCCAAAGTAAAGACCAAATCAGACCCTCCTTCCGGTGCGGGGAGGAATACTGGAAGTTATAGCCCAGAATCGCAACCACCATCCAGAAACATCTGAATAACCACAACAGTGCGTCACTTGTCAGACCTTGAAGAACGATGACAACCTTGAGGATGATTGTCGCGTCATTTTTCGGATTGGGGTATGAAAATGACGACGACGGTAGGTTAGGAATCCGAGTTGCAGCTTGACGTCGGGGAGGAAATGTCTAATCTGACACATTTACTCAACAATTATAAATCCAATTAATCAGAGACAAGTGAAATTGTCCGCCAACACAGAATCAATTAACTTCGTGTCCCCATCACTTACAACGACCAATAAGATTACGGCCACAGATCAACCTGAATCAGGCCATGACCCCAAAGCCTTCGCCCTTTCGAGCACTGTCCGAAGTGCAGCCCCATGATGGCTGTTCCAGAACAACCAAAGAACCAACCCAGACACAATTAAGCACCCAAATCCGAAAGGGGTTTCAAAAATAGACCCATACGAAGTGGAAGCCAACCACATACGAACAGGTTTCATAAACCACCAAAAGCAAACCCAAAGTAACTTGCTCCAAACTTCTGCAGCACAGAACCACCAAGAACAGCGGCACCGTTTGCAAAGCTTCATGCCCACAACCTCACGAACCAGAGAGAGCTCATATGAGACCCTTGAGCAACCTAGAAGGATGTGATAAAACCACCACCACCGTGAGAGGCGGTGGCTCCAAAAGAAACCTACCCTTACGGGTTCTGAGAGGAGATCCACGTACTACCGAAATCAAGGACGTTGTGGGTCGTCGGCGATTGCAAGATAGGGTGCGAAGCTCCTCGTAGAAACCAAACCCACCGGAACAGACGTGGCTGGAAGATCTAACTGGGGTGGTGATGTGGAGGACTGAAGCCGCTCATCACACCGCCAGGGCATTGAAGCTACATCGGAAAAGTTTTGAGGGACGGTGAACCAGGCGGTGGAGGGTGGCTGTAAGCTAGGCGCCAGAGAAGAAAAAGAAGAAGGTTCGAAAAGAGAGAGCAAATCTTTTAATAAATACTTATAATGCATAAAACAATGTTTATTTTAATATAGAATTGGATGACTGAAAGAGACCTCTCAATATAAATAATCAAATTTCTAACCTGTTAGATTAGAAAATTACATCAATATACATTGATTAAATATTCTTGTGATTTAATTTATATCTTCCTTCCATCAGATAAATATCAATAAATTTCAATCAATCAATGTCATTATCTCTTACCCCTTGGTATGCCACAGTATATGCATTAAATGCAATTAAGTTTTATTTTTTTGATTATTTTTTATTTGAATTTATTTTTAGGTCCGTTGGGTCACTTCTTTAGTTCCTTTTCCTATATATATACCACTCCACTCTTCTCTTATAAGATAACATATTTTTTTCATCCTCGTGAGCTTAGCTCAGTTGGTAGGGATATTACATATTATATGCAGGGGCTGCGGTTTGAACCCCGGATACTCCACTTCTCCACAATTAAATTGTGTGAGCTCTAGCCACTAGACTACTATACCAAAAAAATAAGAAATACTTCTTTCAATCCTTTCCCTGGTTCTTTGGATTTTGATTATTTTGGATATTTTTTATTCTCAGTAATAATGTTTTATGTTTTTTTTTAGTTTTCTGTACAATGGACACAAAGAATTATTATTTTTCGATCCTGTTTTACCAGCAGTGTATTTTGAAGTTTCAACTGAATTATGGTCATTTGGTGTTTTACTTGCAATTTTATAGTTCTATGATTCCGTGTTTATATTTGTTGCAATTTAGTGTTTTATTTATGCTTTCCGTTGATTGTTAAGTTTTTTTTTTTGTATTGGCCAATAAAAATAACTTTAGATTTTTAAATAAAATATTAATGCTTGACATTTTTTCCCTTTTCAATGTGTAATTGGATGTTGTTTTATGGATATGTCTTTGGATTTGTAGTGTAAAATTAAAAATATTATTTGATTTTATTCGATTTATTATTAAGTCATTCATTGCTTAAAACCAGTATACAAGACAGGTTGTTCAGAGAACAAGTCGACGAATATAATTAATTATCTGACTTTTCAATAATTCCTTATAATGCATAAAACAATGTTTATTTTAATATAGAATTGGATGGCTGAAAGAGACCACTCGATATAAATAATCAAATTTCTAACCTGTTAGATTATAAAATTATATCAACATACATCGATTAAATATTCTTGTGATTTAATTTATATTTACCTTCCATCAGATAAATATCAATAAATTTCAATCAATCAATCAATGTCTTTTATATCAATAATTTATATCTTCCTTCTATTATATTTCGTATATATGTAATTGACTAAGTAACGATGTTTTCTATTTAGGATATATCATATATGTAATTGACTAATTGTTGTTTTCTTTATCATCAATATTACTTACATTTATATTTCTATTGTAGTCACTGTCTGTTTTGTGTCTCTTTGTTTGTTTGAGAACGGTGTTATTGTTGATTGTTGTGTGAATGCAATTTCATTGTTGTGCATTATCGTTTTTCTATTTCTGTTTGGTCTAAGTTTTGCGTCAGTTGTTTGCTTTTGAGTTTTAGTTCATATTTTGTATTTTGAGTTTTTATATGTAGTTTAAATTTAATTTTTTTATTGAAGTATCTCAGCCGTATCATATTTGAATTTTAAAATTTTCCCGTTTCTACGTATCGGTGCTGTATCGTATCCGTTTCGTATCATTTATCTGGACTTCATAGACTGAAAGAGACCTCTCAATATAAAAAAATCAAATTTCTAACCTGTTAGATTATAAAATTATATCAATATACATTGATTAAATGTTCTTGAGATTTAATTTATGTCTTCCTTCCATCAGATAAATATCAATAAATTTCGATCAATCTATGTCATTATCTCTTACCCTTTGGTATGCCATAGTATATGCATTAAATGCAATTAAGTTTTACTTTTTTATTTTTTTATTTGAATTTATTTTTAGGTCCGTTGGGTCACTTCTGTAGTTCATTTTCCTATATATATATATATACACACACCACCCCACTTATCTCTTATAAGATGATATACTTCTGTAAGCAACAACATTTCATTAATCACTTTAATGTGTCTTCCATAGTTTTCTCCTTTGTCACTTTTACATTTAGCAGCTTATACATGAATTTTTTTCTTTTTTTTTTGTAAAAACCTTGGTTAGAGCTTCATAATATTATTTAAAGTAGCGAAGATGTTGATGTCTTTTACTAGCTTGGTTTGTCTACAAACTGTTAGGGTGGATTGGAGAGTTAAGGTAAGGGTGATAAGGAAGTGGATCGTTGAGAGCAGCTTTATCCATGGTAGAGTTGGTAGCATTGAACTCATTCTCCTTGACATTGATGTGAGTTTTTACAACATGTAGCAAGTTTTATTTTTTATAATTGTTTTTTGTGTTTGTTACCTTCTTCTTATAGTTTGTGTTAGGGTTTCTTGTCTTTTGATTCTACTGTTTTTTGTTTGTTTGTAGGGCAACAAGATACAAGCCACAATTCCACCCCAGTGTGTTGGTTGTTTAGGTCCTTTGTTTATTGAACATTCAGTTTATGTTATCACTACTTTTCATGTCATAAATAAACACGGTTTCATAAAACTATAAAATTGCAAGTAAAAGACCAAATGACCATAATTCAGTTGAAAATTCAAAATACACTGCTGGTAAACTAGGATGGAAAAATAATATTTCTGTGTCCATCGTACAAAAAACCAAAAAAAAAAATAATCATGAAATATTATTATTGAGAATAAAAAATATCCAAAATAATCAAAATCCAAAGAACTAGGGAAAAGATTGAAAGAAAGAGATTAAACTAAACAAAATGATAACAACAATGATACATAAATAAAAGGCACCAAAACAATGATACATTTAGGGAGATCCTTCCATTAGCAACAACAAAGAAAATAAAATCCCGGTAATAAGGTAAACAACATAAGGGTGGCCTATTACAAATAACCTTCACTAATTTACACTCACTTTCATCATTCCAAATATTATTTCCTTAAAAGTTTGTCTCTATTACATGTTTTGTACCTTAAGCATGTCATTGTCTTTTTTGTTTCTTTTTTTAAGGATGTTTTTTAAGCTAGTTACAAAATTGCCCTTCTATTTAAAATTAATTAGAATATAAACAAAAGGGTGTTTTAGTAAATTATAAGTGGGTGTAGCTTGCTAACTTGCACCTTAGTGTTGTAAGTTAGCAGCCCCCATCTTGAATACCCATCAAAATACACAAAAATAACAATGAAAGATCCCAACATAAAACTAAAACGGTTACACATGTCTAACCCTCCCAACATTTTCACCAATAACCAAACCCTATTCATCCACCTTGACAAATCCTTCAAACAAATTTATTTTATTACGGACTTCTACCTCCGAAAAACTATCCTCAACTACACATGATAATCATCCACATCCCAAAAAAGGTCATCTGGTCCAAAAAAATCTCCAAAATCCATCATAGAATCATAGTCCAAACTGGCAATAAAAGCATCATCATGTACAAACAACAAACAAAAAATGTCCAAGTAACAATATATGAAACAAACAAAGAATGAAATTAAGACAATGATCACAAACCTAAACATGACCAAATGGACTGTAACGAAGGGGATTAAGGAACACATCTATCAAGGAATGATGAGTAAAAACACCCCAAACCTCATAAGACATAGGACCATCAGAAAAATCAGTTGATATTTTTGCATCTTCGAAAATCATTGGATCAACAAACAACTAATCCATCTCAGACGGATACAAATACGATGCCTTGGGCTACAAATTTTTATTAACTAAAGTCATAAGGTCACAGAAAAAATGATGAACAAATAAAAAACCATGTAAAAGCAATAGGAAAGCACCATCTCAACCAACAACTTGCAGGTGTGAAGCGCTAGACACTCGACAATCTGATCGCAAATAAGGAAAAGATCATCAACATCAAAATTGCCTACACTAATAAGCATCCTAAACCTATGAAAAAATTAAGCCATTATTAACAACCAATAACAATAAAATCCAACCAAAAAGATACGTGCTAGAAGTCTAATAAAATTTAAGATAATTTTATCATTCTCCACCTAGGTTTAAGCGACGGTAATTGATGATCAATCCACTTATTGGTACCCTCATCAACTCCAAAATAGCATTCAACCACAACAAAAACCCTTCAACCTCATCAAACACAAACTCATAGTGCAAAGCAATTAACAACCGAAAAAAATCTGTTATAAGGAAATAAAAGGGGATCAAAACAACAAATCATATATAAGAACAATGAAAACAAAAATTAGAAAACAAAAGCAAAACACATACCAACCAAGCGAGTAGAGTCAAGTCGTGGCCTGTTGATCTCATGAGACTTCAACAATGTCAACCCATACTGATGAATAAGAAAGCTATCATCCATAACAACACTTGTACTCAAACATAATGTTATCTTGTTTCTGTTACCAGTGGCAAGTGAAACACTCATGCTCTCAATGACATGAAAAGTAGTGATAACATAAACTGAATGTTCAATAAAAAAAGGACCTATACGGCCAACACACTGGGATGGATTGGTGGCTTGTACATTCAGTTTTTTTATAGGTCCCAGTGTGTTGGCCGTATAGGTCCTTTTTTTATTGAACATTCAGTTTATGTTATCACTACTTTTCATGTCATTGAGAGCATGAGTGTTTCACTTGCCACTGGTAACAAAAACAAGATAACATTATGTTTGAGTACAAGTGTTGTTATAAATGATAGCTTTCTTATTCATCGGTATGGGTTGACAATGCTTAAGTCTCATGAGATCAACAGGCCACAACTTGACTCTACTCGCTTGGTTGGTATGTGTTTTGCTTTTGTTTTCTGATTGATTTTTCTCATTATTCTTATATATGATTTGTTGTTTTGATCCCCTTTTATTTCCTTATAACAGATTTTGTTTGTTGTTGATTGCTTTGCACTAAGAGTGTGTGTTTGATGAGGTTGAAGGGTTGTTTGTTGTGGTTGCATGCTATTTTGGAGTTAATGACGGTATCGATAAGTGGATTGATTATCAATTACCGTCGCTTAAACCTAGGTGGAGAATGATAAAATTATCTTAAATTTTATTAGACTTCTAGCATGTATCTTTTTGGTTAGATTTTATTGTTATTATTTGTTAATAATGGCTTAATTTTTTCATAGGTTTAGGATGCATATTTGTGTAGGTGATTTTGATGTAGGGGCTCCTTTCCTTATTTGCGATCAGATCGTCGAGTGTTTTGCACCTCGCACCTGCAAGTTGTTGGTTAAGATGGTTCTTTTCTGTTGCTTTTATATGGTTTTTGATTTGTTTATCATTTTTTCTATGACCTCATGATTTTAGTTTTAAAAAAAATTGTAGCCTGAGACATCATCTTTGTATCCGTCTGAGATGGATTAGTTGTTTGTTAATCCGATGATTTTCAAAGATGCAAAAATATCAACTGATTTTTCTGATGGTCTTATGTCATATGAGGCCCGGGGTGTTTTTACTCATCTTCCTTGATAAATGTGTTCCTTAATCCCCTTCGTTATAGTCCATCAGGTCATGTTCAGGTTTGTGATCATTGTCTTAATTTCATTCTTTGTTTGTTTCATACTTTGTTACTTGAACATTTTTGGTTTGTTGTTTGTACATGATGATGCTTTTGTTTCAAGTTTGGACTATGATTCTGGGATGGATTTTGGAGATTTTTTTGGACTGGATGGCATTTTTTGGGATGTGGATGGTTATCTTGTGGCTCATTCCTTAGCTGAGGAGAGTTTTTCAGAGTTAAAAGTCCATAATAATATAAAGTTTTCTGAAGGATTTGTCGAGGTGGACGAACAGGGTATAGTTATTGGATAAAAGGTTGGAAGAGTTAGACATGTGTAACCGTTTTAGTTTTATGTTGGGTTCTTTCATTGTTATTTTCATGTATTTTGATGGGTATTCAAGATATATCATTGTGTTTATTGTTGGATCCTCATTGTAATTTGTAATAGGCCACCCTTATGTTGTGTACCTCATTACTGAGATTTTATTTTCTTTGTTGTTTCTAATGGAAGGATCTCCCTGAATGTATCATTGTTATTGGGCCTTTTATTTATGTATAATTGTTGTTATCATTTTGTTAAGTTTAATCTATCTCTTTCGAACCTTTCCCTGATTCTTTGGATTTTTATTATTTTGGATATTTTTGATTCTCAGCAATAATATTTCATATTTTTTTTTTAGTTTTTTGTACGATGGACTAAAAGAAATATTATTTTTCAATCCTGGTTTACCAGAAGTGTGTTTTGAATTTTCAACTAAATTACGGTCATTTGGTGTTTTACTTGCAATTTTATAGTTCTATGATTCCGTGTTTCTTTTTGTTGCAATTTTGTGTTTCATTTATGCTTACCATTGGTTGTTAAGATTTTTTTTTTGTATTGGTCAATAAAAATAACTTTAGTTTTTTAAATAAAAGATTACTGTTTGGCATCTTTTCCCTTTTCAATGTGTAATTGGATGTTGTTTTTTGTATATGTTATTGGATCTGTTATGTAAAATAAAAAATATTATTCGATTTATTATTGAGTCATTCTTTGTTTAAAATTTAATCGAGATTGATTATGTATTCGAAGGGACCAGTATACAAGACAAGTTGTTCTGAGAATAGGTCGACGAATATAATTAATTTATCCGACTTTTTAATAATTACTTATAATGCATAAAACCATGTTTATTTTAATGTAGAATTGGAGGACTGAAAGAGACCTCTCGATATAAATAATCAAATTTCTATATTGTTATATTATAAAATTATATCAATATACATTGATTAAATGTTCTTGTGATTTAATTTATATCTTCCTTCCATCAGATAAATATTAATAAATTTCAATCAATCTATGTCATTATATCTTCCTTCCATCAAATAAATATCAATTTAGTTTTAATTTTTTGATTATTTTTTTTATTTGATTTATTTTTAGGTCCGTTGGGTCACTTCTTTAGTTCCTTGTCCTATATATATAACACTCCACTCATCTCTTATAAGATAACATACTTCTGTAAACAACATCATTTCCTTAATAACTCTAATGGGTCTTGCATCGTTTTCTCCTTAATCACTTTTACATTTAACAACTTATAAATGAGCTTTTTCGTTTCTGTTTGAAAAATACTTGGTTAGAGCTTCATAATATTAGTTAAAGTAGTGAAGATGTTGATGCCTTTCACTAGCTTGGTTTCTCTAAAAACTGGTAGGGTGGATTGGAGAGTTAAGGTGAGGGTCATAAGGAAGTGGATCGTTGAGAGCATCTTTATCCATGGTAGAGTTGGTAGCATTGAACTCATTCTCCTTGACATTGATTTGAGTTTTTACAGCATGCAACAATTTTTATTTTTTATACAACATAAAACTTTTTTGTGTTCAATTTTCAGTCTATTTACAAGCAGTTGTTGATGAACTTTCACCTGCCTCTCTCTCAATCATTGGAATGAACAATAATTTTGGAATGTCTTCTTCATTTGTCTCTTCTCTAAATGGATTGGTTTTTGGTTCTTTAACTGGAGCTAGCACTAGTGCTCCCCCTCCTGCTTCTAAGAGGGATCTTCTACAAGCCTTTCACGAGCTCCAGTCTGCTGGAGATGCTGCAAGGCATGCTATATGATCCTTTGTTCATGGTTGTTGTATTTGAACATGTCCTTCTTCTACAATTCCAATTGATTCCTTCTATATTAATCTCTCTAATGTTGGTGATCTCTAAGGTTAGTTGCCCTCTACTACTTTATGTTATGTTTTGGTTACTGAGCATCTCCATTCCTTGATCTTTTTTTTTTTAATTTGGTTTGGATGGTTTATATTTTGTATTTAGAGTTTCCTTTAGGATATGATCTATTATTCCAGTAATAAAAAATTATCCATTCCAAGTTGTTTGATGTAATTTTATTCTTTGTTTTTCTAGATCAGACAACTACTATCACTAGTGGATCAGGTAGCGTCCTTCTTATACCAATTCCTTTAATGTCCATGGAGTTGTTTCACAATGGTGAAATTCCAGGTTATCCCCATTTTTGTTTATATTATTGGTTTTGGTATTTGTTTCATATGTTGTCATTTCATGGTGATTTGCATTTATAATGATTGTGGCTTGAATATTTCCTTGCAGATTATTTGGATGTTGGGGATATGGAAGCTATTTATCAGAGATGCAATGCTATGGTTTGGTACGGAGAACGTTCTCAGCGTTATTCTGCCCCAACTCCTGATGTTTCCATGTGCTATATGAAGGGCAAAATCACTTTGCCTTATATGATAGAGCCTCCCCCTCTACTTCATAGTCTATTTGGTGGGGTTAATTGAAGGAGTGCTCATTTTATTGCTAGTATTTGATCATATAACAATTTGTTCTCTTTCACTTCGATGGGGGGTAAGATTGAAACCGGTATCAATCAGGGTCCGGGTCCTCCTCATGTTGTTATTTCTGGTCAAAATTATCATCGCATTGGAAGTCTTCTTCCTGCTGAAGGGAAACTACCGAAATTTTGTCAACTTTATATATATGATACTGAGAATGAGTTAGCAAATCGTTCATCTCATTTCAGGTTAGTTCAAAAAAACATTTTATTTTGTTTATTGAATACTTATGACTTTTCCATTATAGTCAATCTTTGTTTGGAAAAAAAGATGTTATTCTTTGATTTTTTTTTTGTTTAGTTTTATTACTTTGTTTTGGTATTAATTGATTACATGCAATATGACTTGCATATGCAATGATTTTATCTTCTTTTTTTTTATCTTTATTGTTTGTTTATTCTAATGCAGTGGCCGTTCACGAGAAAGTGATCTTGATCCTTTGTTGATCCAAGAATTGTTAACCTTGATGGATGACCACAACAAGTTGGTGAAGATTATTAGAATGGTTCATGACTTTCGAGCACTGAGCAAAAATGTTCCTGTTCGTTTGACTTTGTATAGGAATATAAATTTTGACTCTTGGACGTACAATGTTCCTGATGTTGACGAGGTTGTTGTTTTGATTGTTGGTGATTTTGAAGATTTTGAGGATGGTAGGGACATTGTTGTGAAGGAAAGGGATGGTATGCTACATCGTATTCATGAGACTCACTCTAAGTATATTCCTATTCAATATCCTTTGTTGTCTCCTTTTGGCGATGATCAATACCAGGAGCATATTGAGCGAAATGAGCTGACCTCTACTAGAACTGTTAAGAAACGTGTTGGTGTCAGTGTACATTAGTTTATTGCGTTTCGATTGATGGAGAGAGGTCTTGAAGATTGGATTCTATTTTTGGGTAAGCGCCTTTTTTCAACAATTTGTTGTTGATATGTATTCTATGATTGAGTCGCAAAGACTTTCATGGGTTAGACAGAATCAGACTAGATAAGATCAGGTTTTTTAATGGGTCTGGAAGAGGTTGTTAGTCACGGTGATTGTGATGCATCTTCAATTAGGTCTAGGGTTGTCTTGCCTGCGTCGTTCACTGATGGTAGGTGGTATATTTTTGCCTCATGCTCATATTGTGCTATAGCTTGACAAAAAAGACAAACTTGATTCGATTTCTTCGACTGATTCTGTCATATCTGCCGAGTTACCTGATCATAGGCTTTATCTGAAGTTATATGCAGTTGTTACTAGTTTCATGATTCACTGCCCTTGTGGATTTGCAAGGCCTAACTTGTAACGCCCTATTTATTTATCTAATTATTTCTGGTTGAGTTTAGAGTCTTTTATACGACTTATGTGATTTTTGTTGATTTATGACGTGTTGTGTATTAATATTTTATTAAGTGGCTTTATATTATTATTTAGAAGAATACGTTGGAAATTAGAACAAATAGACTTGGAGGGGCTGGTTTAGAATTAATCAAGAATAAGTGGTGTTAAGTAGAAAATATGTTGAGTATATAAAGAAAAACAAGAGACAGACACAAATTAGGTTTTACAGAAGTCTTTGGGAGAAAGAGGAGAAGAGGAGAACCAAGAGAAGAGAGAACCTATAGAGTCTTGCAATCACCAATCTAAGGTAAGGGTGGGACTAATATTCTCTAATCTTAAGTGGTATAATTCTGAAATTGAATTTAGCATGTAGTTATTGTAGTTGTTCATTAGAATTTGAGAATTAGGGTTTAAAACCGGAATTGATGGTAGAACTTGTAGAATTGGATGTTAAGAGTGTAGAAAGTCCGTAGAATTCATAGATAATTGATGTTCAGACTGTAGAATAATCATAGGTTGAGTTTCCTATCAGTTTTGGAATTGGGGTTGATGAAAATTGGGTTTTTGGGGTTAAAAATCGCACTTCCCGACAGAAAATCTGTTACGTTCACCACCGCGAGTAGACTGCTCGCCACGGCGAGCTAGGTGTAACAAAGAGCAGTGTTTGCTCGCTACCCACTCGCCACGACGAGTAACTGTGTAACAGAGAGCAGTGTTTGCTCGCCACGGCGAGTAACCTAGTAGTGTTGTACCTTTTTTTTTGTGTTCTTATGTTGTAGTCATACATTTCTGTTTTGAAATAGCCTTAGTGCATACTTGAAAGCTTAGGATGATGTTATCAGTTCTAATGGCCTTGTTTTGTACGAATAACTTTGTTAATGAATTATTATATGAAGGTATGTATATATGTTGATGATTATATTATGTTGCAATTAAATGACGAATATTTATGAGATTATAATGTTGAAGTTGTCAAGTCGTCGATGTCGTACGTTGTTGTTGATTAAGTTGTTGAGTCCATGCATACTCAAATAAAGTTGGGGGCTTGATGCCCTGTTGAATGTATAACCATTCATATATAAAGTTGGGGGCTTGATGCCCTGTTGAATGCTTGATCATTCATACCACGTTGAGAGCCTATGCTCTATAAGTTGGGGGCTTGATGCCCTGATTGGTACCACATGCATATTGCATAGTCAAGTTGTTGTTGAGTCATTGTCGTTGATTCTAAATGCTAAGTAGGAATAAATGAAGCATATGTGGATTATTATTGATAATAAGTATGTGTGAACTATTATTGTTGTCAATTATTGTTGTTTAGGTTGTTAAATTCCGTTAATGAATTATATGCTTATTATTATTGAATGTGAAATCTCACCCCTTCTGTTTGAATGTTGCCTCTACGTGGGTAACGTGCAGATAACCAGGATTAGCTGCTGATGTGAGTTGACTCTCTCACGCGTCGTCTTAGGGTCGATTTGATACATAACGGGATGGGGATACTTGCTATGTTTTCCACTGCTGCGTATTAAACTTTGAATTATGTTGTTGAGCCTTTTGAATTAAGATTTTTAATTAAGTTGTTTACGTTGAGGCCTTGGTGCCAAAGTTGTTGAACTATGAATCTATTTTCCGCTGCGATGTCATTGAAATTTTGACAAGGTTGATTTGAATAAATAGTAACTTTACTCTATTTATATTTTAAATGTAGTGTGACATTCCGTTTTACGTTGAATACTTTGATTATTTGTATTATTTACATTGTTGGGAAAACAGGGTGTTACATAACTCACCCTTCATGAAAGAGTGTCAGTGTTCCAAATTTTATCCAAAAGAGTTCGTTCCGAGGACTTCCTTTAATGAGAGTGGTTATCCAATTTATTGACGAAGTGATCTTGAGATTGTTGCAATGAAGAAGGATATTCAATTGGATAACCGTAGTGGTTTTCCTTACAATCCCATTTTGATTATGAAGTATCCAGCTCACATCAACTTTGATTTTTTTAACAGATCTAATTGCATAAAATATTTGTTCAAGTATATCACCAAATGGGTTAACCGTGTGACTGCTACTGTTGAAGCTGGTGGTCAAGGGAATGTTGATGAGATTCAGCAATACTACGATTGTAGGTACCTATCACTGTGTGAGTCTATATGGTGGACATTTGCCTTTGACATTCATAGTAGATATCCACATGTTCAGAGACTAACATTTCATCTTCATAGGAAGCAAATGGTTCTTTTTGATGATGATTCTAATCTTGAAGATGTATTGGCTTTTAATCTAGAGGGAAATACAATTTTTCTTGCTTGGATGGAGGCTGTTGGAACAAAATACGTTTAACAAACATTACCCTTAAAGTGGGGGAGATTGTTGGAACGAAAAATGTTTAACATACGTTACCCTTAGAGTTTTGATGATAACAAGGTATTAAAAATTGTCAATTGGATATGCTAATGTTTGTAAGTGTACAGGACCATAGACAAAATTTGATATCTTTATAAGGTTCTGGAAGAACAAAAGAGAGCAAAAGAATCAACAAAAAGGAAGCTTGAAGCATCTGAAGAAAAGTGCATCTGAAGTATAAAGTGCTCCTGAAGTGATGACGTCATCAGAAGCAAGTACGTCAGAAACACCTCATCAGAAGCAAGATCACCAGAAGCTGAAGTTCATCAGAAGAAAAGACTTAAAGCTTCAAAGGCTGTTCAAATAATTTAATTACGTCTAAATCTTGCAAAAGACCAAAAGAGTGTAACAACGGCCCTTGAGATCAAATTTGAAAGCATTGGATGCTTGTTCTATCAAGAGCGTTGACAAAGGACAATTGTACGAATTGTAAAACCACTTCCTCCACTACTCTGTTCGTGTCTCTACAACAAGACAAGGATAACAACTTTGCCTACAGAAATGTTCCTTCAAACTAGGAATGCATTTGAAATTGATCCTTCATAGGACAATAACCATATCAGGCAAAAGATCATTGGTGATTATCAACAAGCTTCAAACGACTTTTTTTGTGCTGGCAATTTTCCAACGTATCTTTCACACCTCTATATAAAGTAGTGAAGACTTACTAGTTAGATAAAAATACAGACACACACAAAAAAGCAAGACTCATACAACAATTCAAAGTTGAAAACTCTGTTATTGTTCTGCATTTAAAGTCACTTAGAATTTCTTATCAAAGTTCATATTTTAGAAATTCTATAGTCTTAAGAGTATGTATCTGATTTGTATTGTGAACACCACTGATTGTATATCAAGTGTTCAAACTCAAACAAATTTCTTTGTAATTCTGTTTGATTAGAAGTCTCTTGCTTGTGTTCTTGAGCATAGGAAATCTCTTACAGTTGTGCTTGAGTAATTTGAAGTCTCTTGCTAGTTGTAGCATTGAGCAGTTGTAATTTGATATTATATTTTAGTGAACTCTCATTGGAAGTGCAAGGGGGACATGAGTACTTCCGGTTTGTGGAAGGAACCTGTATAATTGCTCTGTGTCTTTCTTCTCTCTCTCTCTGTGTTTTTATCCGCTGCATTTATTCTGATTATCACTTCAGAAGCTGATCTCTATCTGCTTCTGATCAGTGACTTCAGTAAGAGAAAACGAGGAAAAAGCAAACACAATTCAACCCCCCCTTCTTGTGTTTTTCTCACCTTCAGAGGCTAACAAGGAATTTGAATTGGTCGTTCCTTTACTTACACACAATTTCTGAGCATGTTTATCTTCAATGATCGTAATCGGTCTTGGCAACCACGTCAGATAGGAGTATCTGTGGGACTTTTAACCTTTTTTCCACCAAGTAATCATGAGTTATACTATTTGAAATTACTTTTAAATGTTCAAATTGGTTGAACTAGCTTTGAGGGTATTCGCACAGTAGGTGATGTAGTTTTTGATATCTTTGTTGGCTGATGATCATCAATTCATTGATGCTATCAATGAGGTTGCGACTGATTCTTCTAGTTACTTTGTTCGCAAGATTTTTGTCAAATTCTTATGATTCTCGTCAAATTCTCCCTGTTGATCCTAGGGGATGTCGTGCTAATGTTGTTCACGCCACCATTAATTCGTCTCCACTGTGGTCAGGTTGTAAAGTGTTAAGGGTTAATCAAAACATGAGGCTTGAAGCTTTTGCAGATCCCTATGAAACTGAGATGTTGATGAAGTTTGTGGAATGGATTTTAGAAATCGGTGATGGGAAAGTTGGTAATGTTAATGATGGCGAGTCTGTTGTTGAAATTCCAAATGATTTGTTGGTTGAAAATTCTGGTGATCCGATCAGTGATATTGTTCGGGCAACCTACCCTGGTTTGGTTGATGATATGTTTGATGTCAAATTTTTCCAGGATCGTGCAATTCTTGCACCAACTCTTGATTTAGTTGAGAAAGTTAATGATTACATCATGGCTTTGATCCCTGGGAGGAGAGGGAATACTTGAGTTATGATTCCCTTTGCAAGTGTGATGATGACATAGGTTTTGATCACCGTTGGTTTACAACTGAAGTTTTGAATGATATCAAATGTTTTGGTATGCCGAATCATAGACTGAATTTGAAGGTTGGGGTTCTAGTTATGTTGCTTCGCAATGTTGATCAGTCATATGGTCTTTGTAATGGTACACGGTTAACTATGGTGACTTTGGGAAGAAATGTCATATGTGCATGTGTTATTGGTGGTACACATAGTGGGGAGGTTGTCTACATCCCTCAGATGAATCTTCTACCATCAGGTGCGAATGTCTCGATTACTTTTGAAAGGTGTCAATTTTTGTTGGTTCTCTATTTTGCGATGATGATAAATAAAAGTTAGGGACAGACTTTGTCCCATGTTGGTCTTTATCTTCTAACACCGGCGTTGACCCATGGTCAATTGTATGTTGCCGTTTAAAGGGTTAAGAGCAGGAGCGGATTGAAGATTTTGATCACCGATGAAAATGGCGAGCCGTCATCTTCCACTGTCAATGTTGTTTATCAGGAGGTTTTTCAAAAGATTTGAATCTTTCTGTTTCATTTCTGAGGTCAGTTCCTGATAATCCATTTTTATTATGTTTGTGTATTTGTTGATTAATGTTGATTTTGATGTGATTGTGTCTTCTCACTTATTTAGTATTGAACTGTTTTGCAGTCAATGTCTCCATTTGCAGATTATATGGTTGAATGGGAATTGTAGTTGTATCGTTGACTGTTATCTTGAATTCTCTACGGAGTTTCTGTTTCCAGTGTGTTTTGCTTCTATTGTTGCCTTGAATTATTCTATGCTTGGATGTGTATGCGCACCCTGGCTACTGCTACTGCAATAAATTGAAATTCCAACTTAATTGTATTTGATTTCATTTTCATATTTGCTTAGTTTTATCTATTTCCATGTTTTTTTTTGTGTTTTTCTGCGATTAGCTAGATCTGTTGCAATGTACTCAAGCAGTTTTATCCTAGCAAGACCTGCTTAATATGTATTTTCCTGTTTGTGTTGTCATGTACCTATGTTCTGTGATAGACATATTGTGTTCATCACAGTGTTGTTATATCTATATGCAAATAATTATGTTATTCCTTTTTTTGCAGGATCCCATTTGTTAACTACCTCTATGCGCGATTGTATTTTTCTTAGACTTTACCTGTCGTTACATGTTCATGTCATTGTATTGACTTTGATGTTTATTTTTTATTTTTTATTTGTTAGGACAATATCTTATAATTATATTATTGATACGGTATATTAGATGGAGTTTTATTTTATGTGTGTCTGTTTTTTTTCTTCTTATCTTTTTGTTCAATGTTGCTTGATTAATTGCTATGCTTCACAATTAATTGTGATCCCGTGCATCGACACGGGTCACACACTAGTTATTTACACAAAAGCTTTACACTTAAAGTTTTGATCACGCATACTTTTTTTTTTAAAATTATGATATGTACAAATATTAATGAAGAATAATCAAATGCATATGTTTTTCAAATATTTTACATGTATACAAGTTTTATTATATAATTTTGTTAATGTATCTAATTCATATAATTTTTTTTCTAAAATTCCAATTAATCACGTATCCGTTTGTATTGCACTCGCAACTTATCACATGTCTGGGTTTCATAGAATTCTACCATTAATTTTTTTATTTTTTTTAAATTATGATATGTACAAATAGAGTACTCGTACAAATATTAATGAAGAATAATCAAATGCATATGTCTTTCAAATATTTTACATACATACAAGTTTTATTATATAATTTTGTTAATGTATCTAATTCATATAAATTTTTTCTAAAATTCCAATTAATCACGTATCCGTTTGTATTGCACTCGCAACTTATCACGTGTCTGGGTTTCATAGAATTTTATCATTAATTTTTTTTTATTTTTAAATTATGATATGTACAAGTAGAGTACTCGTACAAATATTAATAAAGAATAATCAAATGCATGTCTTTCAAATATTTTACATGCATACAAGTTTTATTATATAATTTTGTTAATGTATCTAATTCATATAAATTTTTTCTAAAATTCCACTTAACCATGTATCCGTTTGTATCGCACTCACAACTTATCACGTATCCGGGTTTCATAGAATTCTACCATTAATTTTGTTAACACATATATTAGAACCAGTGACAGCATTTCTTTTACAACGTACGTCTGAACAATGCATGATAGAAGACCGGTAACATACGCACTTACCAACTGATGATGATGTGAGGGAATAGATAAGATGGAAAATGTAACAGTAGATTAGACTAGAAAAAAAATTAATGAATGAGTGAGTGAATAGGGTAGCTAGCTATAAGCTATGCAATAGGTTGTACATGAGAATTTAACATGGCAGGGTCATGTTGTGTATCATGAATTGGGAATGCAATTTTTCAATAATATATCTGTTTTGAAAAGAAAGATGTCTATGCTGCTGCTGCTATGCACAACCACACGTAAACATCCACCACGTTCGTAACTCTTTTGAGAGAGACAGACTGTAACCCTGTGAATGGGGTAAGAGTTTTCTCACTGTCTCTCACTCTCACACGTGTGAATCATGATCAATAAAAGAATGACTTATCATAAATTTTCAGGGAATGATTATGGTAATTATAACATGTATCATGTATGTATGTATTTATAATATGAAAGCAACAGCTTAAATTATGAAAAATGACACTGTAACAGTTTCAAACAATATAATGTTACGTACCTATTATTAGTACCACTGTTGAGGGAAATTAGTTTAGTATTTGACTTGATGGGCCGAGGGTGTCAAATAAACATTCATTTTATCTTTTAATGTTAAAAATTAAAAGGGTTAGATATGTTTTTGGTTTCTATAAATATACAAATTTTTTATTTTAGTCCTTCTAAAATTTTCCTTCAATTTTTAGTCTCTATAAAATTTTCAATCACTACTTTTGGTTTCTATCTTTAAGTTAATTTTTGTATTTTTTAATGAAATACAAATTAATATGAATTTTTAACCTTCAAAAATATAAAAATTCATATTAAATTCATGTTTTGTTAAAAAATATAATTTTTTTGGGTGAGATTCTTATAATATTATGAATTTTTCTGCAAAATTTGATTCAAAAATACAAATTCTACATATGAGTTTACTTTAAATTAGGGACCAAAAGTGAAGATGGAAAATTTTGGGGGGACTAAAAGTTGAAGGAAAATTTTAGAGGGACTAAAATAAAAAGTTGGTATATTTATAGGGACCAAGAACATATTTAACCTTAAAATTAATGATTAAACATATTGATAGATAATCAGTGAGTGTTGGATTAGAGAGATTGAATGCTTATTAACTATTATAATTAAAAAAATTATAAATGAATGTACATGTGAGATCCATTTAAGTTCACAATAATAGATTTTCTCATTGTGAGATTCTAAGACCATCTACCATTAAGTGATCTTGCTCTATATAAGACTCAATGCCTAACAAGTACTCTCACTGTGGAGCATAAAAAATGTATTGGTTTGGGAGAGGTACTTTGTGAAACACTCTCTACGGGACACAGTTTTTTTTATTGTTAGAATTGTTTTTTTTAATCTAAAACAATTAATTGTTTTTCTTATATATAAGATGAGAAGGAGTATAATTGTGGATAATTGCAGTGTTGCAGTCTGGGGCGCCTTTCATAGTTGATAGATAATTATAATTATATCTAGCTATCTCAAATAGTATACATCTAGGTACTCCAAACAAGTTTAGTTGTTCAAAATTAACCTAAATAAGAAAGTATAAAATTACAACATAATTGATAGATTTATTTGTAATGATTTAATATTTTCAGTCGCAATAACAACTATATAGAAAACTTTTTTAACAATTAAAATTATCAAGACAATAATCATAAACATATATTAAATATGCAATGAGTTTCTTGCAAATAATCTAATTGTTTACCATGGAGACAAACATTGAATAAATTTTGTTTAAAGGCTAAACCAAAAAATTATAATTTATAGGACTAAAAAACTATTTTATCCTTAAATTTAACATGTTAGTTTTAAAATGTTTTATTTTTTGTTTATAGTTGGCCCCTGCACAATCTTTTTGCTAGTTTCGCCGCTGGTTGCGGTGTATGTTATGCTCGTTAAAAAAAAATAGTATTAAATACTAATTTTAACTTATATGTTTTCTTATACCTGACATATTTTATATTTTCTCTTTACTATACTATATCATCAATTTCATTATCAACTCAACATCATTATTCAAGATATCACCTAAGAGGAAAAAAAAACATTATTCAAGATATCTGTACTCCTTTAAAAGTACATCTTGGTCTTAGATTTGAAGAAGGAAGCTAGCAAAATCATTTTGTGACTACTAGTCTACTATACAGTTTGTTGCGGTTTAATACGGCCATTGCAATGCGTTTTTTACCATGAGATTTACCATTAATTGCATTTTTTTTTTGTTGAATTTTTTGGTGAGATTTTACAATTACATTGCAATTACAATCTAATGACTGAATTGAGTCAAAATGTTAAATTTCATATAGGTTAAATTGATTAATCATACTTCTAGAATACAAAAATAATACTGTTTAAGTAGGTTGATCTAGTAGGTAATAATCCATTCAAGATCTCACTATAACTTAAGTTTGAATTTTGCTGCTAATGGAAAATCCTTCTTTGCCAAGTTAAAATTTGGCAGCTGATATGAGATTTTTTAAAAATTATGGTTGAGACTAACACAATCCTACAAAATTGGGTTATGTGAATATTGCTCCACTAATAAACACTTATTTAGTTTATCTCTTAATTGATGTGAGACTCATAACAACATTCTTAATTGTGAATAAGAGTAACATATAAATACTTATGTGAGAAATGCTTGAAACATTCTCTTTCCAACAATCACTGCAATAGTCATTCTTTCTTTTTTTTAAGGAAAATAGACATTCTTTTATTGGATGAAATTCATATAGATATCACCATTTTATGTAAATTCATCTCATAAATGTAGGATTCACATGGATTTCGTATAATAAATGAGTCAATGATAGAGTGTGATAAAAAGAGAGCGTCTATAACATTCCTAACACTTTTATGAGTTTTGAAACTTTTTGACTTTAGCGAGCCTTCGAGAATCGAACTCTCTCTTTATTGTTTGTTAGCTTTAATGTACTTAAAAGATAAATTGTTTGTTGGCTTTAATGTATTTAAAAGATAAGTAAATGAAATATTAAATTATTTACATAAAAAACAATGATCAGTTGAGATAGCAACAAAGTTATCACAATCAAGATAAATGTTAGTACCACATATTTTAACTCACTTTTTAATACTCTTTTTGATTAGTTAAAATTCACATGCGACCTACCAAATTTATAAAGACCCACATGATTTGGTGAGACTCGTATGAATTTGAACCAATCAAAGAGCGTGTTGGAAAATATATGTTAAAATATGTATTACTAGAATTCCTTCACAAATCAATGATTCAAAGGTAGCGTTCTTTTGAGACTCAACCCACATATATGTTTTTAATTTCTCAACCAATATATTCCTGTCTTTTTACATAAAATATTTAATAAAACATTAATATATAATATAATAAATCTGTACGTATAACGTTTATCGAAGAAAAAATAAATAATAATGTTATGTTGACATATTTTTTTTCCCTAACTTCATTATACACCTTATTTGACAAGACATTTTAATAATTTCACATCGAAAAATGATATTTGTACAACCATTTTCTAACAATTTTTATATAATTTTCTCTCTCTTGTATTCAGAGTATCTTCTCTCCCATATTCACATTATGTTTCACCTCATATGAAATAGAGGTGTGTGTCGCTTATGATGGTCAATACACCAGCACTTAAAAATAAAATGCTGAATTTCATGAGTAAGACAAAAATTATTTTACAATAATAACAGCATTGTAATAAGATTATACATACATGTCAAGATGTCATGGGGTCAGTCAGCATTTAAAAGTTCACTCTCTGCTGCCACTGGTGCCCCCTACCCCTCTAAATAGTACTAATGGTAAATAAGGGTTGAATATAGGACAGTGATGAAAGAGTGAAAAAACCTTGTGGAGTTTTCCTGTTTCTGTTTTAAAAAAAGCACCTTTGCTGTCCAGGTCTCTTTACCCTTCCTTCTCACTGCAAAACTTTTTCCTCTTCACCTTACACTGTCTGTCAAACTTTGCTTTCTCATGTTACATAATATAGTCTCCAACAACATCACACAAAGATTTAATAATATTCTTTTGTTACATAGCTTTTGTCTTGTCAGAATAGATAGTGAAATGAACTCATGGCTAGTAGCATGATCTCTTCACAAGAAAACCAATCTCTTTCTTCTTCTTCTTTTTCATTTCCAATTTCTTCTATGCATATGGTATATGCAGACCTTGGATCTCTCTCTATCAACACAAACTATGGTGTTGTTTCAAGTTTAGACAAAGAGAGTAAAAATAGCTATGCTTATAAGAGCTTTGTGATGGAGAATGGTAGTGTCTTTCCATTTATGAGTGAGTGTCTTTCCAAAAGATATGAAGAACATAACATGGATGATGATATAGAGGGAAAAGGTTCTTATTGGAGTGAGGAAGGTGAAAACAGTGAGAGAATAAACCATAATAACACTAACATCAATGATGAGTTAGAGAACCCTAATGGAAGTGGCAAAGAGGAAGATAATGGACAGTCTAGTAAATGTGCAAGAGGGCATTGGAGGCCTGCTGAAGATTCCAAGCTTAAAGAACTTGTTGCTCTTTATGGTCCTCAAAACTGGAATCTTATAGCTGAAAAGTTGGAAGGAAGATCAGGTTTTGAAAGAAAAAAAAAACTATTATCATGTGTAATTAATTATTGATATATAAATATTTTTTATCATGTATGTTTGGATTGACAGTAACTTTGGGAGAATGACAGTATCTTATTGTGATTTTGGCAAAAGCTATAGTTTTAAGCTTCAACAAAATCACGATGTGACCGTGATTTTGTCAAACTCTGATTCCAAGCATGCTCACAATCTTTTGTATATACATCTTGAAAAACTATATATTTTTCTTCTTTCTGTTTTCTTATTTAGTATGTGTTCACATGGTTTTAAATTGCGGTTGCAGTCTATTGTAGTTACGCTGCAAAAATTTAAATATAGTAGCCGTAATTACAATTTAAAACTATGTGTATATGAACTAATGAAAGAGATGAATACATTTGGATTTTGGATCATTTATGTTTTATAACTTGGAACAATATATATTTTTTTTTTGTATTTGTAGGCAAAAGTTGTAGGCTGAGATGGTTCAACCAATTGGATCCAAGAATCAACAGAAGAGCATTTACAGAAGAAGAGGAAGAGAGACTAATGCAAGCGCATAGAATTTATGGAAACAAATGGGCAATGATAGCTAGACTATTCCCAGGAAGAACAGACAATGCTGTGAAAAATCACTGGCATGTTATAATGGCAAGAAAGTATAGAGAACAATCCAGTGCATACAGGAGAAGAAGATTGAGCCAAAATGTTTACAGCAGAATGGAGCAAAATCCAAGCTTTGGCCGCAGAGACACCACAACAATGGAAACAGAATCATCACCACCTTATTTTCTCAATGGAGCCCCACTTGGGAATAGTATGTCCATTTTCCCATATGCTACTTCTTTCCAACATTGTGCTCATGGTGGTAGGGTTGAGTATGGTTTAAATGTTTTACCTCACATGAGTGGTGAGAGAGAAGCTATGCAAGGACCCCTACATGTTGGTTTGTATGCTCAACAAGCACCTTTTGATTACTTCTCTGGTGTGTCTCATTTCTCTCTAAATCCTTCTCTTTTTGCCACTTTATATTCTTGTAGGTGACACCATGGTTTTCATAAATTGATTTTGTGGTCACGGTTGTTGTTATGCTGCGTATTCTTTATAAGAGCATTGCAATATTTATCTTCGCAACATAACTTCAACCGCGATTGCAATTTAGAACAATGGAATTTGTCGAGTAGACCAGAGACAAAAACCTAGTTTTTTTGTGTGTAAATCAGATATCCTCTGTGCACAACTGCGGAGACTAATCCCTCGAGTATTGTGGAACCCAAATGGGCGGCAAGCTCTCCAAAAGAGTTTTAATGCTGCTGTATGTCCAAAGCTGAATTCAAACCCAAGACCTTGGTTAAGCTAGAAGAGACCCGTGTTATCTCATCTAAGCGCTCTTGGGTAGACGAAAACCTAGTTGATTCAACATAAAACCTAGTTGATTCAACATACTCTTATTATTTTTCTATTTTCTATAGGGGAATCAAGTTAAAAATATTTTTTCAAGTTTTAAATTGTGATGGCAGCCAAAATATAAGGTTTTTGAAATCTCTGCAACAATATAAAAACTCGCAGCATAATTATAAGTGCTTGATTAGTAACAATCACTAATGTAAATGTAACCCTTCATTCTTTGTCACACGTGATATAAGCATGTTTTTTTTTGTAGTTTCACTCCTATTAATTAACATAATTTGGTTTAATTTTGTAGTTGGTAGAAGCAATGACATGGTGGAAGAACCATTCAATCATATCAGATACTGGGATGGCACTAATGATGAATATCAACAACAACTAACTAGTGTCTACCATCATTATCCTCAGCAATATTTGATGACAAAGCAAAATCAAAACAATCACAATTTTCACATTTTCTCAAATTCATCAGCATCATCAGCAACACATCATAATGCAGAAAACAGTGAAAAAGCTCTGATTGATGACACCCCAGATGCTGTTGAAACTCCTCAATTTTTTGACTTCCTTGGAGTAGGTGCTACATGATCTTCAAATGAGTCCAAAAAAAGCTGCAGAATTTTCCACGGAAGTTGCTCAATATAGGTGTGGTCCAACAAGTCATTCATTTCAGAGGCAAATAGAAAGGATAGTTGCTTTAGTTTGGTGACTGTGTCACTTTACTCACGTGGAACCTTTTTCCAACTATTTAAATATTAATGAGTTTAATTTATTTTATTATTTTAATCTTCTTTTTATTCTTATTTTTATGATCTTTTCTTTCTATATATGGTTAATTTGGATACCTAAAAATATGTCTGACACATTCTTTGTTACTATAGAATGTGTGGCTAATCTGTCTAGAATAATATGAAAAATGCTAATCAAACTATTGCTCTATTACTGTTAAATGTTAACTTATGCCTACATATATTAATGAATTTATTATAGAAATATATGTATCAAAAATCGTGTATTCAACTTCTTAAACGTTAATATATTATGTATTTCAATTTAAAATTGCTGTTTTTAAATTGTTTAACATATGCTCTCATAGCATGATCCAAAATTATTTACACACATAAATATTTTTTTCCATCCATATTTTTTCTAAATGTTAAATGTTATTAATTGGAGGGTTGAACGGTTGACATTCTCATAGCTTCACCTTTAACAAATTCATTCAACGACCAAGTCAATCTTATAATTAACATCTAGATTTGTCCAATAGATAGAGGAGATATAAACCATTTGAAGGGTGATGATGTAAAAAGTAAGAAGATTAAATTAACTTAAAAAAGATAGGCAAAAGGGGGGGAATGGAACTGTTGAGAACATCACTTTCTCATGGGCCTGCAATGCAATAACTAAGGCACATCTTCTGCAACTGACTCTATATGTACATTCATAATGGGGAACTGTTCAATATCCTTCTATCATCATCAGAATCTTTGTGTGAATTCATGCCAATGCCAAACCATGTGTAATAGTACGCTTGTTCCTTAAGCACGGTAATCTCTTCCCCAGTATTCGTGATAAATAAATATATGTTTGGTTTGTAGCAATAAATATATGTTTGGATGTCCAAAATAATATACATTTGTCCCATATGATCTTCTTTCTGCAGGGCCGTATATGAGGCAGGGCAAAGAAGGCGATCCTCCTAGGCCCAAAAAATAAGTACAAAATTTGGGCCCTCAAATTTTTTTTAGTGGTTTATTAAGCCCTAAAAAAAGTTGCTTAGTTTTTTGTATCAAGTTTGATGATGTTTGAGAATTGCTCTTCTCCCATTTGTTTTTGCTCATTCACGTGCTACGTGAGTTAACTCACGCTGAAAAAAATGTCTGACTGGCGTTGAAAATATACCTACGTTAGTTAACTCACATTCGACTTTTTTTTTATGGGAATGGGCAATTCTAAATGGGAGAAGAGAAATTCTCTTGATATTTATATATATTTATTAGTTAGGTTAGCTAGGATCCAAATTGTAGATTCGCTCAAGACGACCAAAATCTCAGAAACGGCCTTGTCTTTCTGTTACCCTTGGTTTCAAAGTGGTTTGTTTACAATTTTTCAACATAAAACCAAAATAAAGTAAATAAAACATACCACTAGGGCATGTTTGATTTCTATTTGAATAATTAATTATTTGATATAAACCCGATAATTAAGTAAAAAAAAAGACATCAATTGTAAATATAAGACTTAGCTCAATTACTATCCCATGAACACCACTTCTAACCAAATCATTATTTTTATGTTTCTAGTTACAAATACTTTCTTACAAAATCAAGTGGCTACTATTATGAAGGAAAAGAAATGAATGAAAATATCATTGTTTTATTAATGGATGAGGAGCATACAACATCAATATATACAAGAAAGTTCCCACACCAACCATTGTAGTCTAGTCCAACTAGTAGAGAATTCTATGAACTAGTGATAGCTTTTAATACAAGTAATTGTCTTATATGCTAAAATGAATGTGAATCTCTTTATATTGTAAGTCTCCCTTAAGTCGGAAGTTGAAAAATGGAAATCAATCCCCCAACTTGGATACTAGGAGATTAAATGGCTGAGATAGCAAAAATTTTGTAATTTTCTTTTTTGCAATCTGGTTCTTTTAAGTAACCGTAAGTAATTTCACGATGTCCACGTGTAATTTCTCCTTCATAATGTGACAATCAATCTCTAAAACTCGTTAGGTGCTCAAACCCTAACAGACAGAGCTTTAATGTCAATTGAAGTTAAAAAAATAATCAGTCACAAGAAAGTGGCATGGTGTTGAATTGTAAACCTTTGGTTGCTTATTAACTTTGAAAAGAGATTCAAATTTGATGATCTGAAATATGTATCAAATTGATCATTTGTAGAGATTGGATGAATTTGCTTGTTTTTGAACTACCAGATAAAGGAGATAATGGATAGAGAAGATGACACAATGATGTTATCCTAGTTCACCCTAATTGAGCTAGACCAATCCTCACAACCGTGAGATTATCCAATATTAGTGTTTGAGATGCCCACTCAAATTCTGCATTTTTTTTCTCTTCTTTTATTTGTGTAGTGCAAGTATACACTCTCTCAAGTAATACTATAAAAGATTGAACCATAAGAGCTAAGGTGATGTAGCTTTTTGCAGCTTTTCAGTTTGTAAACTTGTTTTCTATAAATTATAATAAATCATTCAATGTCACAACAATAAAAATAAAGTTAGAAACAATAAAAATTGGAAAAGCATCAAAAGACTTAGAACATCTCAAATGACAAAGTGTGGTCAAGAACAATGAATCAATTATGACATGGGTTGGGAAGATATAGAGTTGCAACTTTATACAACTTCATGGTGACCAAGTTGCCTTCATGGTATTTCAACTCAACGATAATGGTAAACGTCTGGTGACTGTCCTTGGGAACGAGCTCTTTGCATTACTCACTTAAAATAATTATAAACTCTACTCTCTAAGAAATAGCACTCATGCTCATCAATGAAATGTATGTGATGGTTAGAGAACTCAAATAAAAGAACAATTTTTGAACCCTAGGCACAACAATGACATTATCCTTCTATGGTACAAGTCTAAACACTAGCTAATTTGTGCCTTTGGTAATTTTTCATGTGAGCTGTCCCTATCTTATCTCTTGGAAATCAACAAATTTCTTATATTCCTCGTACTGACAATCATAAGTGACAACTCATCAAACTTTACGTACACTTGAACAAATCGTATTGAAAGTTCTTCAATGATGCAGATCCAAACTCATTCTCAGTGATGCATCTTCTTACAACTTCACAACAAATACTCAATTTGTTTCACAAAACCAATCATTACAAGCATTACTAGTTTAAAATGAGTAAAAACCAATTAAATAAATTTCTAAAATTCTAAATAAGCACACATTAAATCATTTAGGTCATGGAATCACAATGATTCAGGTCATGCAATCACTCAAGACATCAATAATTAAAAGGGATAAATACAAGGTAATAACCAACATTTTCTTGGTTATCACACACCCAAACTTGAACATTGCTCGTCATGGAGGAATGTAGCTACAAACATTGATTAAACCAGATACTAATTTCTAGCATTACACAACAATCCTGCATTTAATAAAATTTTGAGTAGGATTGTTATCAGGTATGGTTACTAAAGCAAAGATCTTAGTCATCCCCCTTTCAACACAACTTGGATCATTCCCACGTTGCTACAAAGTGAGTGTGTGGAGTCCAACTACTTATTGCTCTTGTGTAAACCTCATCTCAAAGAGTAACCTTGTCCTTACTATTAAACATATGAATCAAATGATCAGCTTCTTCACATAAGAGAGGTGAGAATTTTTGAATTAGAACATTTCATTTTAATGAGATTTTGTGACATCGGTCAATTTATGCAGGTGGGTTTTATCAGGTGTTTTGCTATATTCCAATTCATACCCTGAGTCAAAAACATGACCTATATTGTTTTCCTTATCCCTTCATGGGTGATTTTTTATATTTTTTTACCCTCCCGTGTTTTCCTTAATGCCATTACAATAAAATTTTAATGCTCTTGTCAAAAAAAAAAAATTAATGCCACTAATCAAAGTTGGACTACAATTTTTTTTAACGTAAATGTATTTATTTTTTATAGATAAAAGAAAGGACGATAAAAGAGCCAGGGTTCGAACCCTTTACAACGTTCGATCTAACAATTTTATAAAACTTATCAGTTGAACTAAAACTTATGAATATCGTAAATATATAATCATGATTTATCGCAATAAGTCACAAACAGTTATACGCATGATTTTAATCGAAATTTAAATTTCTTAAAAATTATTTATACACGTGTTAGCACTTAGCACAATAAAAAACATATAGATGAGTACAGAGTGTCCGTCAACCGGAAATATATATATATATATATATATATATATATATATATATATATATATATATATATATATATGATAAAAAAAAAGTCATAGTTTTTTTTTGTCAAAGTAAAAAATAATATTAAAATCTGGTTTCGAAAAATAAATAACATAGTTCTTTTCTTTTTTTTTTTAGAAATATAAATTATAACACAGTTTTTTATTCGTTCCAAATATATAAATATATAAAAGTTAGGTGACTTGGTACAGTTTAAAAAAAAATATCAATATTTTATTATTAAAATTCATCCAAGTTTCAGGTAAAGTTTTAGAACAATCCTATCCATTGATATTTGTTAATGTTAAATCAAAGGCTCATGTTAAATTGACCTAAGATGGGGAAATATCACAACCTCATAATCACTTTTTTTTTTTTATTAGAACCAAGACAACCTCTTTAGGTGAGAACAGACAAGGGTGGGAACTACCCAACTTACTTTTTTATTTGACACTAACGTTCTAACGGACATGTATGTTCTCTCTATTCATTATGCTATAATGCTTATAACATACAACTTTTTTTTTTTTTTTTTATTTTAGAGTTTGATTAAAATTATATGTATATGTGTTTGTGATTTTTCAAATTATTATAACTCGTGTTAATTTTTTCGATGACACCAACAAAATAGTAAATTTAGTATAAATTGTTATCTTTTTCAATGACACCCACAATATACATTTTTATAGGAAGTATTTTACAGATATAATTAGAAGTAAAAAAACAACCTTAAATTAAAATCAATATTTTTTAGGAGCCACCTCAAAATCATGTATCCCCTTATTTAGTAAGTATATATATATATGTGTGTATATATATATATATATATGTGTATATATATATATATATATTATAGATAAATATTTCAACGAAATAAATAAACTACTTCTTTAATGAGATAAAGTGTAGGCGAGTTGAACCCACAAACTTGAGGGTGAGCCAACTCCTTACCAATTAAGTCAATCTTCATTGACTACTAGTATTTTTGTGATTATATTTGCGGATAAATGCTTTATTCTCTCCATATTAATTACATTTTTATTTTATAAGAATTTTTTTATAATTTATCAACTACTTTCTCTATCTCATAATAGTTGTCACGTTTGTCCCAAAAATATTGTCACTTTTGGTTTACAAAGAATACACCAATTAGGGGAGGAATAAGGAATTTTGAGCTATTATACTACTCCATCCGTTCCTTTTTAAGTGTCTTTTTAGCGTGAATTTTTCGTTCCTATTTAACTGTCTTTTTGGTATTTTAAGGGTACGATTAGTCAATTATACCCTTTGTCAATTACTTTTATCTTTTTCAATAAAACTAATTAATGCTATCTATTTGAAAAACTAAAGTTTGTTTGTTTGTTTTAAAACAAAGTTTGTTTCTTGTTAACTTCAAATTTAAACAAAATTTTGTTTCAAACAATGGTTCCAAGAAGAGTTAAAATTCTATAAATAAGATGAGTAGCAATTGTTAAAGGAGTTGGAAGAAAATTAATTTTTTATTAACTTTTGATTAATGTGAAGTTGGTATAATTTTTATATTGACTTAAAATAATTAAAAAGATGTGCACAATATTTAAAAAATTGACAATTGTTTGTTATGAAAGAGAGAGAGTGCAAAAAAAAAAAGGAATTTGTTGGAGAAAATGATGATAACTGACAATTGTTTGTTATGAGAGAAATATAACATATTAAATTTATTAGAAAGATAAAGTGTGTGCAAAAATATAGGAATTTATTGGTGGATTAAAATGAGGGTATAATAGGAAGAAAATGTGAAAAATACACATCGCTATTTTGGTGTTAATTTTCTAAAAAGACACTTAAAAAAGATCGATGAGAGTATTAAACAAATTTTTCTTATAATAATGTTTTTTTTTTTTTGAACAAGCCAAAATGAGATATATAAACAAAAAGTTTTGTTCCCTAGCACAAGGAGTGCTTTAGGAAGCAAAAAAAGTTACAACAAAGGTTCTGGAAACACTATCAACAGATAAAAGAGATACATCAGCCAATCCCCAAACAAACTAGGGGGTGCTGCCACCACATATGATAACCAAAAGGGAAACAAACATTTTTTGCTTTCATCCAACGAAGATATGTGATCTTGACTTTCTCAAGGAGATGCACTGCTGTTTGTGCTGTGTTTGTGAAGAGTCTTTGGTTTCTTTCATTCCAAAGGACCCAAATAACACAAAACCAAATCAGATGGAGAAAAGACCTACGGGGAGCGGAGCCACCTGTAGAATGAATAAATTGATAATAATGCTCTGTAACCCGTTGAGGGGTCACAAAAAACACACCAATCCAGGCCGTAATGTGATGCCAAAGATTGCCAAAGATTGGACAATGGATTATTAAATGATCAATATTTTCATTTTGTCCACAACCAGTAACACACAATTGGGAGGCGCTAGTAAGTACACCTCTGCGAACCAAATTATCCTTTGTTGGCCATCTATTGCGGAGAAGGCGCCACGCGCAAATAGAGACTTTCAGAGGAACATTTTTGTGCCAAGGAGCTTCTGAAACTACATCATGATAATGCATCTCTTGCCGCATGAGCATTTGATTTAATAATAATAATAAGGCTTAAGTGCAGTTTTACCCCCCCTATTTTGATTGAATTTGGATTTTGCCCCCCCTATTTTAAAACTCGGAATTTTACCCCCTCTATTTTGATTGATTATGAATTTT
>Ga0228710_1000696_pt1 | contig 45411 bp, 16 predicted proteins | sample MedpolnodulmetaG_FD_177995 | JGI IMG/M metagenome (GOLD analysis project Ga0228710, IMG submission 177995) | Root nodule microbial communities from Medicago polymorpha collected in Santa Monica, California, United States - pink nodules | ecosystem: Host-associated > Plants > Roots > Nodule... | reverse complement strand
TAAAACATAAAAAGAAAAATAAAAAAAAAAAAAAAAACTAACTAAAATGAGTACATCAAAACAATTTTAAAAACTGTTATCCAATTACTATTAATATTGAAAACAATTTTTAAGTATTGCGTGAAAATAGTACATCAAAACAACCAAATGAAAATTGTTTTGTTGGTTGTGTATCAAAAATGTTTTCAAGCTCCCTTTGAAATTGGTGTTTTACATCCAACATATTGTAGTGTAAAGAATATAACAATAATTATGAAAAGTCAAATAGAAACGAAAATTAAGATACAAACTATGTGTCATGTCCATTTATATAACTACGAATAAAATGTTTAGCATTCTTTGTTCTTCAAAGTCTACACACACAAAAAGAGATAGAAGAAAAGTCAAGAGATCCGAAAATGGCGTAATGTATACCACAACTTAAAATGATCAACTCTTGAGTGCACAAACATGTGAAAATTCAAACACAAGCAAAATTATATAAAAGAAGTGAAACCACAGAGTTATTGTGACATAAATTTGAATTGACTAGATGAACATTTGTTTATTTTTTCTGTTCTAAAGAAAGGGGACGAGCAAGTGTGAGAGAAGGAACAAGGAAACCTATATAAGAGTTTTTGCAAACTATCCTAAAGATTGAATTCAAAAGCATTATTGTTGTAATGCCAGCTGCCCTAGCGATATGAAGACCCTGCAAGGCTGCCCCAAAAGAAAGGAAGTTTGGTTCAAACTCAAAATAGGCATAGAACAGTTGAACTCAATTACTACTTTCTCTGTTCCCAGTCAAAGAAAATATTTCATTTGTCAAAAGATTATTTGATATCAATTTCCTCAAATGAAAAAATTTATTCAAAAAATTTATTTTCATTTTCATATATTGAAATTTATTCTTATGTGTGTTAGTGTATAAAATTTATACTATCACATCATATGCGTGACTTTAGAGATAATTAAGGGGAAAAAAATTAAGGACAAAATAAACCGTTTCTAACAATCACACGGTTATAATTAGCTAATTATTTAAAATGTATTCCCAGTGTTTGTGCTTATAAATTAAATGGTAAAGTTTTGTGTACACCCTTTTTTTACAATACCCCGTTATATGTTAAGTTCCTCTCCATTTGCTTAAAATAAATAGACAACGTCATTTGATGAAAAATAGATAAAAAAAAAAAGTGTGTAGTGGGTCCTGATGACAAGACATCTTACTTTATTTTTACATGTTTTTCAGCCATTTTCAGTAGATTTTACCAGCAAAATAGAGGAGTATTAGATCAATTGTCTATGATTTCGGGACATTTGTAATGTTTTTTATATTTGAATCTGTAATTCTATTCTTCCCAAAACATAGGAATTTTAAGGTGTTCTTGATGTAATTCACGAAAAAATCAAGTAAATCAGACAAAACAAGACATCTAAAGATTTATGCGGTCCTTGGGAAGATAAAGAATGAAGATTCAAGAGGCCTCATAAGACTTTACAGAGGGAGGAATTATATTCCCAAGCTCCAAGACATCTTACATTGAAGAAAGCACCTTAAAAGGCGAAGAAAACAGACATTACAGCACCGGAACGCACACAAAAGCGCCATGCGCACCGAAGGGGACGCTAGGCGCCAAGAATTGATGCACTAGGGCACTATGCGCATGCCAAGGGGCTAGGCGCCTAGACCAAGAAGGCACATGCGCCTATCGCATGGCCTTAGGTGCCCAACACCTGGTTACTTGCAAAAAAAGTTGCATTTTGTGACTTTTTCGCCCCTAGAAGTCCATGTTTTTAGCCCAAGTCAGGTTTCAACTTTCCCTATAAATACCACCTTCCTCATTCATAATTTCTTGTTCAGAACTGGAGCAGTTCAAGAGGAAGGCGATTTTAGGAGCTTCAGGAGGAGTTATATCTTCTTCTTATCTTTTTTTGGGTATGTTTTTATCTTTTTTGTATTTTGACTTAGTTATCGTGTGTAACTAGATTTTTATAGGCTAGGGATCTAAGATGAACTTCTATTTGTTTTATTGGATAATTATTTAATTTAATGTTGTTTATTTTAGTTTATTTTCTTTTCATTATTAAGTTTTATTAGGATTAATTTGTTTCAAATGAGCACAAACCTAGATTAGGTATTGAGGTTGTGATAGGGTCTCATATTGATGCTTATATTTTGATATTTATATCTACATATCTATGAAGTAAGTAGTTAACAACTAGACGAAAGATACCGAAAGCGAGTTGACCCTAATAGTAAGTACTTAGGAGGTGACATTACTAATATTGAGTAAAATCTGTTGAACTTAGGATGTAACTAGTTATTAATTAGGGAAACAAGTGACTCTATGGAGTGAACCAAACTTAGTAGAACAATCCTCCTCGACCCTTGGTAAGGTAGACGCTGATAAGGATGTCCGTGTGTAGAACTACTAAGAAAGAAGGAGAGTGTGTATGAGTGTCCTAAGATTTATAGATGGGAAGACCTTCAGAAACATTGGCCTTCATTTTTTTTTTTGGAAATCTAGGAGCGCTAATTTAAGTATATGTTTCAATTACCTTTGAATTAGTAAGACCCTGCACATAGGGATCATCGTGCGATCAGCAGGTGCAATCATCCATCAGAGAGATAGATCTAAATCAACCGAGATAGTATAGACTTTGCACGTAAGGATCACCCTGCGATCATCAGGTGCAACTATACAACCGACTAGGTTAGAACGTCCCAACGGCCTAATCACTTGTATAGTCAACTTAAGATAACTAAACGCGATATGAATGTTATTTAATTCCAACAAAATAGATAGGGGGATTCGAAGAGTCCTAACTCGTTGCTTACTTTTCGGCAACCAAACAGGTAACTTGCTATGTTGCAAACAGATAAGAATTGGAATCTCTAACCCTTAACTCTTTTATTATTATATTGTCAAACTAAAATAAGTAATGTGAATTGTTTGGACGAAACGACAATTCCTATGAATACGATAATCCATTTATCACTTTATTACTTGGTAAATGATTTGGTACACTTGCACAATCCGACCATCAGGTCCATCCACTAAATGAGTCCCTCCACTGTTAATCATTTTCAAACTTTTTTATGTCTTTATCTCTTCAAATGAAAGAAATTGAGGCACTAATAATTGGAGAGGATCTTAACTTCCCCGTTATATACCTACTGATGTGGCAATATTTTTTTACTAATAAAAAACGTAAACAAGAACCAGGATTTGCTGCTGTAGTGAAACAACACAGTTTCAAACAATGTTCAATAATAGCCATTGGATCTTATTGAATGGTACTATTATACTTTTGTCAAAACAATCTAATGGTTGGAATAGCAACTGTGTTGTTTTTTACAGCACTGAATCCAAATCCCAGAAACAACACACAATCAACTATCTCTCATTTATCTTCCGCTCATGTTCCCATATGTTCTCTCTTCTCTCTCCCCCATTGGCTTTCTATCTTTTTCTCTCTTTCCATCTTTCGCTCACCCTCACCGTTTTCATTGTGGCATTTTCTCTGCTCACCGTCTCTCTCGCCATTTTGGTTTCACCAGATCTCTCTGAATAATATATGACTTGAACTTCAGTGACATCGACGACGGCTGTGGTTAGGTCAATGATGGCGGTGGTGAGATTTGAGGGTGACGACGGCAATAATGATGATGAGACCTGTAGTAAGGACGACGACGACGACGTTATTTGTGGGGAAAGGATGGTGGACGAAGGGAGTCCAGGTTGGACGAACGGTGTTGGATTTGAGGGCGATGGTGGCGGTGATTAAGCATATGAAGGTTTGTCGCCATCCTCTCCTCCCTAGAACTATTTTTCATGGTCTCCTTGCCGAGTCGGCTTCTACGTGGGTTCTCAGACATATCTACACAAAAACAAAAGAAAAAAATCAATGAAATATTCATTTAGGTATTTTATCAAATACTTTGAGTGGAAAAGATAAAACAATTACTCCTTGTGTTAATTCAACTTCTACACAACCATATTATACATAAACCTACTTTACACAACATTCGCATCAATAACATTCAAATATAACACCATAAACTAACCAAAAATTCGATTTTTAAACTAACCCTAAACACTAACATTTTACTAAAATTAACAACAACAAAACAACTTATACAAACTACATTGTAAATTAAAAGGATTAATAATACTTATGATTTTGTTGAAATGACTTGGTTGATTTTCGTGAAAATGAGATTGGAGGGAGTTTGTAGGAAGTTTGGAGGTTTTGGGTACTAAACATGCAATGCAGAACTGTTGTTGATGTCTAAAATATGTTGAGATCGCAATAGCAATTAGCTGCAGTTGGAAAAGAAACGAACAGTAGTTAACTACCGTTAAAAAGACCGGACGGTAGTTGGTTGCAATTAGAGGTAACATAGTATTTTCTATGTGTGTGATAGCAATTTTTCAAGTGGAAACAGCAATTTTTAAAAGGTATGGGCCAAATAAGTCCATAAACCTTTTTTTTACAAAAAATAAGCCCATAAACTTATGAACAAGTATGCTGTCTGTTTTCAAAATCATCTCTATTTCTTAACAGAAAAATATATTATCCTTACTATACAATTAAATATTAGATAATACTGTAGTTTATTAGACTTCACCTAATTCTTCTCTTATTGTATAAACTTTAATCAATGATTCAATAATTGTTATTTTATGGAATTGCCAAGACCGTTTGTTCTTGTCCTTTACAAAATTAGCCAAGTTCACTTAATCATGCCACGGTGGAGCCCATACACAAAAGCTAAATCTTGGATTTCCATTATATATACATTATTGAATATGTGTTCATCTTTCCGCTCTTTTTATTGCATATGTTAACGCAATAAATAATTAGATTATTTTATTATTATTGATATTGAAATTTATAAATAATTAAACTATTTTTTTCTTAAATAGTGTCTCAAAGTTAATAGATATCAAAAAAGAATTATTTATGTTTGAGTTGATTAAAGAGTAGTACATATTTAATTCTTGAGGGAGATAAGTGTAATTCAAACAACTATTGGGAGAAGAGCATATAATTTGATCTAGGTTGTTTTAGGGAATTGCTCTAGGTTTTTATTTCTCAAGAGATGAGAGTGAATATTTTAACATAAAATGAGAGAAGTTTGTCTTAGGTAAGAAGAGAGTAATTTACTCTTAGTAATTTGATGTTGTTATCACAATCTTATAAGATTGATCCGCATTCACGCAATTGAAATCATTAGTAGTCATCCGATCTTGATCAGATTGGACCAGAGGGGAAAATACTTAGGTGATATTGGGGTGTCAATGTCATGTGACATTGGTCAACCACAATGTCACAAGTGTACAAAATGACAAAAAAAAACCTTGTAAGTGAGAGAGAAGAAAACCATGATTTTTTGTCTTTTTGTACACTTTTGACATTGTGGTTGGTCAATGTCACATGACATTGGCACCCCGATGTAACCCAAGTGCTACCCCAAGAAAGTGGACTTCAAATTTTGTTTTATATTTTAAAAAACTAACATTAAATATCAACTGTCTGATTTTAATCGAACGACTATTGATAATCAACTAGATAGATATATACGAGGAAATCATGATTTGTTTAAGTTTACTTGTGTCTTAAAAACCTAGGAAGTTTCCTATCGGACAACATAATTGAATATTGGACCACTGAAATTAGAACCAAGGGAAAATGGTAAAACATTAAAATGTAATGTATAATAAATAAATGTCCACGTGAGGATTAAGATTCATATACAAAGAGATCATAGCTTTTGGTCCAAGTATCATACCATTTGAATAAAGACCATAACCAACTTCCAAAAAAGTTTATCAAAGTTGGACTCGATAACGTTGGCAAAGAGTTTAATATTACTCTTCCAAGTTTTAGATTTTTGATTCAATTCTAGAAAACTCCCACCAACTCAATAATAATTCTCTTTAGCTCTTTCCTTCCACTTTCCTTGATCAAATTTCAGGTATAAAATATTACAATAATGTATTTTTATTTTTGAATTCCCTTTTGAACAAGTAAATTTTCATGCATGGGTCTTTTTCCTACCAACGTGCTCTCAAGTCTTTGTTTTGTTGATGTATAGTTATAGTTATTAGTCACGAGATAGACCTAGCCTACTATGATGGCAAACTTGCTAGGCCACCTGTTTTGAACATAATAAGATAGGAAAGTTTGATATCCTATCAAATCATTGTCTTTTTCGATGTTACTAAATATAGCATCATATCCCCACGTCATATACCTTGTTAATTATAAAAATTAAAAGAAATGTCGTCTTTGTAGAACCATATCCATCTTAATTCATCAATCAAAACTACATACGAAGTTTTTTAATAACACGATATCAAAACTACATAGAATTTTTTTTAATAACATGATATATATGCCAAGAGAAATACCAGCGTGATAAGCATTTTAACATATATTTTTTAACATATTCTCTTTATTCTCTTTGCATGGTAAAAATTTATATAGAAGCCACAAAATTTACATGAGACCGACATGATTTGATGAGACCCGTGTAAATTTTAACCAATCGAATAAATTGTATTAAAAATGAATGTTAAAATATGTATTTCTAGTATTTTTCATATGTAAAATATTTACTGTCGTATAACATTAATTAATCGATTTTAGAGAACTCATTGGATATATATAAGATGAGTTTTTCCAACCAATTAAATTTTCTACGTATACAAAAGCCGCTAACTGAGTTGACAACCATTTACTTAAAGTGTTCAATTTTGTAACCAAAAGAAAAGTAAATGGTGAATTTGATCCCTGACTCTGCACCTCGATGTCACAAAGATCCATGACTCAAGATTAAATATAAAGTAGTTTCTAAATATGCAATTCCGTTATTAATTTAGTCTCTAACGTTACAAACTTCTGTTAATTGATGAGATGACATGCATGATGTGTCAAAACATATACATTTCTTTATATTTTTGGTTTTTCTATAAGTTATCCCATAAAAGTTGTGTCAAAACATACATTTCTTTTATATTTTTGGTTTTTCTATAAGTTATCTCATAAAATAATTGTTCAAATATCATTCCTCCGCCGTTAAGCCTTTTCTCGTGGCAGAATCAATCATTCATTGTAAACATGAAAAATATCTTACCCATTGTTATTTAATATCCCGTAACTGTGAGTGTTCCACTCTTGAGAAAATTATCAAACAAATACACTACTTTTTCTTGTTCTTGTTTTGTCATAAACTGATACAAAATTTGTCGCCATACTAGAACTCTGAAATTTTTGCAGTTGAAGACAAAAAGGTTGCCAAAATGCAAAAGAGATCCTCGTGTGCACCAACGCGTGGCTTAAAATAGTTCAAAACTCGAGCATGCATCTTGACTTAAAGACTTGAATTTCATAAGAGCTAAATAAACGGTTATCTCAATCAATCAAGACTTTTTTTTTTTTTTTTGACAAGTTGTTATTTGACATAACAATCAATTTAAACAGTATTGCTCCCAATTCTGTAATTTTCATATTTACAAACAAGTAAATTGAAGGGAGAAAAATATAACCACGTATATAAGGATTTATTTTTTAAAACAAAATGAAAGGATTAAACGTAAACTAACTCAAAATATGACAAGGAATATAAACATTCAAAATATAAATCACTAGTTTAGTTTCCGAAACTATAGAAGTTGAACAAATTTTTAAAAATTAACCTAAGAGATAAATTATTGAAATATCTAAGAAGACACGCGATAAAGAAGTTTTTTCTTATCTAAAAAAAAAAGAGTTGAACCATATGATTCGGTAAAACTTATTAAATTTTAAATTATTATTAAAACTGAAAATTTTAGACAACATTAGTCTTTAGACCGATTAATTTATGCTAAACTTTTCAAAGGATCAATGTGATCAATTTTTTTAGTTAAAATCATTTTTAAGATCAAATTAGTAATTTTCACTCAACATTTAATATATAGGTTGTTTGACCATGCATCTTGACTTTACATAATATAACATTTGACATAATCAGAAAAAGAAAATTTGTAGATTAATTTATAATGATTTCTTAAAGGAATTAATTTAGAACGATATAAAGCTAACAAAATGGTCGAATTCAAATGGTTAATAAATTTTTTTAAATGTTAAATTGATTAGGAATAACTAAACTCCGACTAAAACAACTATTAACTAAACTATACTTACACTCCTAAAAATTTAAAATTATCATAAACTTTTTCCTTGAAACCATAGGATTATTATGACAAAAATAAAACACAATTTGTAGTTGCAAACTCCTTATAATAGAAAAAGAAAAAATGGATTAAATAAACAAATATATTTGTATAAAAATCACCATTGAATTTAATTAATGGCTACAAATTACATATTTTGATTGTCATCAAAAGAAGACATCAACAATTGTTCCAAATAATCAGCACCAAGATCTTCAAACACAACCAAATTATCAAACCTAACATCTGTGTCATGTTTCTTCTTCTTTTCATCCATTTTACGTTTCATAGAATGCTTCCTCTTCAAAGCAATAACCGGAGAACACTCATTATCATTAGACAAAAAATAATTCATGTCCCTAAGTGATTCCTTAACCTTTTCAACTGGAAAATTAAGTGTTGCAGCTGAACCTCTCATTGAAAAAGCAGCTTGGTCATAAGCTAGTGCTGCTGCTTCAGCACTATCAAATGTTCCTAACCATACCCTTATGCCATGTCTAGTTGAATCCCTTATTTCTGCTGCAAATTTCCCCCATGGTCTACGTCGAACGCCTCGATAAGATTTGTTGCTCTTATCTTTGTTGTTTTTTGTTGTTTTTTCATTGCTACCTTTGTTTAGTGTTTGTTGTTGAGGTGGTGATGATGTTATCATGCCATATAAAAGCATCTCTTCTGGGTCGTTTTCATTGAAAGGGAGAAACTCGTTATGGTTCTTTGGATTCAAAGAGATTGAATCTTGTGACCCAAATGAAGATTGTGGAAAAAAATTGGTTTTTGATGAGAAGGGTATGAAGGAACAATCCATTTCTAAGTGTTGTGTGTGGGTGTGTGAATGAATGTATTTGAAGAGTAAAGAGTGAAGAAAGAAAAGACAGAGTTGCTCTGTTTTTTCTCAATGTTGAATTGAAACCTTACTACCTTTGCTTATATATACCAAATTGGGGGACACTGAAAAATGGTAAAAGTCACTACAAGAGCCAATAGATTAAGAGAGTGTGTAAAGAGGTTAACTCAATAGGTATATATATCCTACGATCTATAAAGTTTCGACACTCCTCGTATAAGGCGAATCCTGGTGTCAGACACGACGACACCGACTCAACACAGACACACATAATTACATTAAATTATGTGATTTTTTCATATTATTAACGGTATCGGCGTATCAGTGTTCGTATCGTGTAGATCTTCGTTTACATATTCATGCTTCATAATCCTCATTCATAGTATCTACCACAACTGTTTTATGGTTATGTAATCTCCACACTTTCCTTGATATTTTTTTAGGGTTTTAAAATGTATATTTGCATTACGTGACAAAATAAATCATATTAAACCAAGTGGTTATTCCACTTCATAATCGAACTCTTACTAGAATTTTTTTTAATAAAATTTTACTTATCTCATGATTGAATTTTAATTGGCAGACAATTTTTTAATAATATGTAAAAATAATTTATACATAAAAACATTGTATTATTAATTTCAAAAACTTATTCACATTGTGATAAATATGTATAATATGATTGTCCTCGTCAGTTTAACTCAGTTGGTAGGGACAATGTATAATATATGCAAGGTCCGAAGTTTGAACCGACACCACCAAAAAAATATGTATAATATGATTGAAAGTTCTAAGAACGTTATATAGTTTTTTTTTTAATTAAAACAACGATATTCATCCTTTCATTTAAATTGGTAGAAGACTTAGATAGAATAACACAAATTAAAATTACTAAAGCCAAAAAGGATGAATCAATGAATAAACTCATAAAACTCAAGTTAATAGCATGCAACAATAAAAAAAATGTCTAAATTGTGACAAAACCTATAAATACCACAAAATTAAAATGTATGAAATTCACATGCCAATAGATATGGAATGTTGAAGACGTTAAAATCATTGACTTAACCTTCATTCGATCGAAGATAGTCTTCATTATGAACCGAATAAACAACGCGGTAAAACAAAAATCAAAATAATTTGCATAATTTCATGATTTTTTTTTTACTAAATTTGAAACAAATTATAAATTTTTACTTCAATGATCAACATAATATATATAATGGTTAAAAAAATTAGATTCAATTAAATATAAATTTATTTAATTTAATTTTGCAAAATATTTGGTTTGAAAAATATTCATACAAGAGACAAACTATATATTTGCTACTCCTAACAGATAAGTGTTTGGTGAGGCTTTCTTTGGGGTTTGACTCCTGCCCTTTCTCGTTTTCCTGTAAAAGAAGAAGGTTCCACGAAACCACGAAATGGAAGGAATTTGAGCGCAATCTTCCACATGGGATTTGTATTTTCTAAACGAGGAAAAGTAAAGAGTTATTTTTTAAAATGGTAGTCCACTTATAAAAAAGACTTTTTAAATTGACCTTAGATGTATATATCATTTATTTATAATTCTTAAATAAAGGTACATATTAAGGATTTAATGACTTCAATGACAATACGCTAATGAATAATGCTAGCAACACTCTCTTTTGAACATTATCTTCAACACTCACTCTCTTATTGGTTTAAATCATTGTGAAACTACACTTTGAAAATTGAACACACAAAAAGTGATGGAACATACATTGATTTAAATCAATAAAATAGTGAGTATTAGAGAGAGTGTTCAAAAGAGTGTTACTAACATAACTCATACACTAACAAAGACTCTAATATAAAAGTACTTAAATAGATCCCACTAACTTGACATCATTAAACAAAAATAATTTATTACTTCTTTTGCAAGTGGGACCAAGTAATACATATTTTATTACTTCTTTTAAACGTGCGATTTGTTGGTTGTCCAGGGGAGAGAGTCCTTATATAGTTTGCTCGTTGCTTAATAGAGACTCATTTTTTCTTCCTCCAATGGAGGTCCTTAACGTGGAGTGGTCATTGTTAAGTAAGGACCCCCGATTGGAGATGCTCTCATAGATCTTGCTAGTGCTATAGGACCATCCACACCAGAGCGCCCTGCATTGGGAGCTTAAATGGATCTCCTATGTCTATCTCATTTATTTTACGGTAATACTTAATAAGCACCAATTTTCTCCAACCCAGCACCTCAAAAGAAATTATTAAATAAGTCCCACAAATAATTACTCCATGTGTTTCACAATGCCTGTCCATTTTGGAGAATAATTTTGTTTCACTTTACTTGTCACTTTCAAGTTTCAATGCAACATTAATTATTGATTTATCAATAATACCCTTACTTATTTATTGTAGATAGAGAAATAATAGAATGAAATAATAAATGAGTAAGGGTATTATAGAAAAAACACAAAGAATTTCATCAAAAATGACAACATTTATTTGATTCTTTGGTATGTGTAATTTCTTCAAAATGGACAAGTATTTTGAAACGGATGGAGTATATATCATTCCATTTCGACAAAATTTATTTATTTTATTAAGATTTATTAAATGGGACCCACGAAAAATGAAGAGAAATAGGGTGTTTCCATAGTCACCCTTCTACATAGGCACTCATATATTATACTTCACAATGGGGGTGCTTATTTAATGTGGTGATAAATAGGTGAAGCATCCACCTTTATGGATGATCTAAGGTAATTTTTAAAGAATCCATAGAAATCATTTTTTATCTTAAAAGTATATGGTTTTTTTTTTAAAAAAAAAAACAAAACGATATTCAACTTAAAAATATATGTTAAACATATTTAAAATTCATTACTATACAATTTATAATGTAAAAGCTATTACTTTTGGATATTTAAACAATGTTACAAAGACACTTTGATAACATTTTCCTTTTCTTTTATAAAAGGAAAACTAAAGAGTTATAAGCATCCACAAAAATAGATCTTATTGAATCATGTGTCTTGAAAAAGCCTTTGCCTTCGAGCTCTTTGGGTGTGTTTGTTTCAAGTTATATTTGTATATTTCTAGGAATAAAATGATAAAAATATACATTTCAATGCTTGTTACAAGTTTATTCTTGGGTATAAGAGATTCTTAGGAAAGAAAAATATTCCTATCGAAAATGGTTGGAATAAAAGTTTTCATGAAGATGGAAATAAATTAGTGTATAACTACATATTAACCTTCCTATTACAATAGTTCCTGAGAATAAATAAATTAACCAAGCATCTTTTTTTAAAATGTCCAAAACCAGGAATAAAACTCCATTATATTCTCAGAAATAACATTTCTAAAAATAAATTTAGTAAACTTGAAGCAAACACACTCTTAAATTTCGGATGACTTAGTGGTTGTTGATGCTTGTTGTTTCACATTGACTTGATTCGTATTGGACCTATTTTCGTCTTGATGGTCTAATTCATTTAGTGTTCTTAATATCTGGGATTTGCGGCTTTTTACCCTGTTTGGTTGTTTTGTATTAACTATTTGAGTTTGTTTTTGTTTCTATTGGCTGAGGTTTTATGTCCTTTGATATTTTATACTCTTTCCTTTAATTTATTGTATTCAGGGTGTCACAAATCTATTTGCATCCCATTTGCCTAAGAAAATAATTGTGAGTATTAAGAATATATAGTTGTAGCAATAATTTTGTCAAAAAGTTTGTAGTATTTTTATTTATCCCTACAAAGTTTGTAGTATATTTTATTCATCCTTACGACTATTGATATCATGAGAGAGAGAGAGAGTTTAGGGTTTCCAATGATAAATCAAATAAAGTATTTTTGTACAAAAACGATTCATGCATATGGAATTTCAAAAGTAATCTTGTTTAGGGATAACGAAGAAGTGAAAATCTATCTTAAAATTAGAGTTTCACACTGTGTGGAATGATGTTCTTCGTTTGTTATGAATTTCTACTATATTATCAAATGATTTAGGGACGTTAGTTATAAATTTAAAAAACCATAATTTTCTTTGATCACCTTAACCATTGATCTATGGACATTCTTATCTGTTCTATCCAAATTTTCATCCTCAATCACCTTATTGTTATATGATTCAAACATAGCAGTTCTGAACCCAATATCATTTGTGAACTTTAATCAATCGCCATCATTTCAACTTCATCCACGTGATTTGTCCCTTTCAAACCCATGTAGCTGCTGCAGCTGGGAAACCAAATAACTCCAATTCTCGATAGCCCCTCCTTTAGGTCTGTATATCCCTTTCTTAGGTTCGTGCCATCTGATTTGGGTATTTACTTGAATTTTATTCGAGATATTGGGAAGTTATTTAACCAAATCTCATTTTTCATAAACATTCCAAGAGTCCCACATCGGATAGGACATGGCCTGACAACGTATTTATAAGTGGGGACAATCATCACCTCACAAACCAGTTTTGCGGGGTTGTGTTAGGCTCAACCATGATTTCTAAGATGGTATCAGAGTCTTATGAGTTATGTGTTCTTTGTATCTACTTTGTTTCTAAATCAAGGTCGGACATTGGGGTGTGCAAAGAGCTCAATGGAATTGGGCCTCCCCAAGGTATGGGCCTAAAAAAAAATTATAGCTCAGTAGTACTACTAAGTACTACCGCACTAAAAAAATAAATTTCCTTATTCTCTTTCTACCACGCGTTCCATCACCAGCACTCCATCGGACTTTCTTTTCTTCTTCCCCGATTTGATTTCCTTTTCCTCTTCTGTTGTCTTGTTTTAGGCCTATTAGAATTGAGTCATCTTGGTTTTGGTGTTAGGTGGGTGTTTTTTTGGGAGATTGATTTGAGGTTCCTCATATATACGGTAGTGATTTTCACCTTTTGATGTATTGTATATATACGACACCTAGTATTTATCTTTTAAAAAATTTAAAAAGAACATTGTTCTTTAAAGAAAATACGTTTTTATTTTATTACGGACCTCTTTTTCACTTACAGAGCCGAGCCTCCGGATTCGTAATTTTACAACATGAATTATTCTTTCTTTTTCTCATAAAAAAATGAATTCTTTTTTTTTTTTGTTACAAAAGAAAAAATATGACATTATTCATATAATTTACTCTGTCCATATTTTTTAGCTAATATATAAATACAAATGTTAGCATGTAAGATATTGTTTGATTTGTCTGAATGAATATTTTTAAAATATCAAATTTTTAATTATAGATAGTTTAAAATAGCAATGGTCAAAGTTGTGTATTGACATTTGTTCGGTGATTGACTCTGACATGTATTTGAGAATGAATATATAATTTTTATTTACCATATCATGTTTTTTTTTATAATTTGGACAAGTTCATTTATTTATTTATTTATTTTGATCAAGTAATTAATGGCTAGAAAGTCACATCCTAAAGTGAATAAGTTGTGAATATGATGTTTGAACCCCGATCCCTGCATATATAATACAATGTCTCTATTAAATAAGTGAAGTTCACAGAACAATTCATTTATTTTCTGGTGAGCATATGTTGCCTTTATGAGTAATATACTACATAATAAAAATTACATACGTACCAAAATAATTTACTTTGTTTGATTATGTATATTATTCACGTAACATATTTTGATTATATTTCTTTTTACTATTATAAAAGTTTTTATATCATGTGCAAATTTTCACATGTTAAAAAGATATAAAAAAAAGAGTAAGTAAGGTCATATTAAAACTTGTGCATTTAATATTAAATATGTATCTTTTTAATAAATAATTGTTGTTTTACAATAAAAAAAATTAATTTTAATTGTTTTAACATGTGTAATATTGCACATGTTAAACAAACCTTATTTAAAATATTTTATATATATATATATATATATATTATTTTTCACTAATATATATTAAAGATATTAAAGATCAAAATTGTACATTGATATATATAAAACCATCAACTAGATCAATTATTTTGGTTCATAAGAGAGTAGCATTTGTAGATGGTACCTCCAAGTTACTTTCTTTTTTTATAGTACCTTCAAGTTACTTATCTAGCTAATTTTCATTAGTTGATGGATAAATTACTCATAATTATTTAAAGGCAAATTTTTTAATCAATTTCGTATTCAATAACGGCAAAAATGCGACAATGACATCAAATATCGACATGTTCTACAGTCGTGTGCCCAATTAGTCAACAGAGTTTGGACAAAGTTGCAGTCTTTTTCTCCTTTGCATGGTCTGAAAATAACGTTAGAAACTTAATGTGCAGTATCAATTTTAGCTCAGCTAGCTGGGTTCACTTAGATAAATTTGTTCTGAGTTAGGCAAAATGTTGATTATTATTTGTATAAACTATTTCTTTTTTTTAAAGAAAAAAAAGTCTCTTACTTGTTTCAAAGATCAACTAATCTGATAGGTTCAGTCTCACCGTTCACTTGCTAATAAATTATTGGCTCAATTCAATTTTATTTTATGTAAATTACTCCCACCGAATGAAATATAAGTATAAACCGTAGTTAAAAAATTGATGTATGTGGATTAAATTTTTAACCATATATATTGACTTTTCAACTCCACTTTTATTTATATTTTTTTCATTTGAGATGGAGTAATTTTATACTTTACTTTACCTTACAAATAACGCTGCACATGTTGTAATACTTGCATGTATCACAATGAACTGGTCGTTTTATACATGCAATGCAATGCTACTATTTACTGACATATATGTCAATCAAATTTCTTCTATTACACAAATAACAGTTTTCGTAAATGAAAAGTGTTTTTTTTAGAGAGATAAAAAGTGTTAGAATTCTTAAGTTATTCAAATTCAATGAATATGAATATGGTGGAAAAGTAAGGTGTCATGATTATATGAAAATATTTAAACAATTTTTGGGGTATGATAATCACTTTGAACTTCTATATACATTGTATCAATTGAGTAAAGTTTCTCCAGTCTTCGGAAATAACACGGGCTTGATTAGTACTTAACTCAGTTCACTTTAAGTTGAATATATAATTTTTGTTACAAAGGTTCATGTGAAAAGGTTTTAGGACAAAGCATATTAATTTAATTTTGTGCAAAATAGATGTAACCTTTCCATGTGATTCCAAAAATTAAATGAAAATGACCCTTATCCGACTCTGTCAAATTACATGAATTTTGTCTTCAAAATTATAACTTGTTCTAGTTCTAGTATGAGAAGAAGATTCTTTATCCATAAGACATAGTATATGAGCTTTCAATCACAATTGGAACTCGGTACATTGAATGACCTCAAGATGCACGCCCCAAGAGCATCCACATTGGTAGGGTCTTTACCATTTAAGATCTGATACCTAATAAGTACTCCGATGTGGAAAAAAATAAAATTTAGGATCTCTTAAGACCCAGGGTCTCATTTACGACCCCCAATCTTAAATAGACCTCACACCACTTTTCAATAAAATAATTATTATTTGAGTTGATTTTGTTGTTTTTCATTAATAAATAGTTATTGGTGGGACTCATTTAGACCTTTTGATAGAGGATCTCCATTGAAGTAGTTGAATACCTATTAGGTACTATTATTAAAAATAATAAAAAAGTGATGTGTCCATGTGAAACTCGTTTAAGACATCAAATGTGAGGGTCTCCATTGTAGATGCTCCGATGAACTAATTTTCAATCAAAAGGAAGATTTTGGTAATCATTTTGATGGTTCTCCAAAATGAATATGCTATCAAATATAGCTCGTCAGTTAATGGGCATCTTTGAAATTTAAGATTTCATTATCATATCCATGCAGCTTCGGAGAAAGCCCAATTTAGGATTACTTTTTTACTCCATATATTATTATATTAACATTTTCTTTTGAATTTTAGGATTACTTTTTTACTCCATATATTATTATATTAACATTTTCTTTTGAATTTTAGGATTAACTTTTTTACTCCATATATTATTATATTAACATTTTCTTTTTAAAAATTCAATCGGCATTATTATCCAAGAATATAATATACTTTTATTTTTAATATATATGTACCTTTTTATTTTTCCCTCAAAAAAAATGTACCTTTTTATTTTAAATATATCTATAAATTAACGAGCCATTTAAGCAGAATGTGTGCCTAAAATTAACTAAAGCAAAGGTTCAACCTACAATGAGAACAAAACCAACCAAATCAATCAAAAGCAAAGATGATAAAAATAGATGAATTATGCCACCAAAATTTCAACTCAACATTCGACACCAACTAGGGAGCCTTCAACCACAACAATAAATAATGACTTTTACCTTATGATTCATCTCTAAGACTTAGGGGGAACATGTCAAGTCGTCTAACAGGGGCCTACAACCTAGCATATTTAAAGTCTAGTTTGACCCAACTCATTTAATAGAAAGATCAGACTCAAACTTTTTATAAAGTTTATTTACTTAAATATGCTAGGTTAAGGCATACAAAAAAGCATATTAAGCCCGTCAAACCAACCTATTAAGCTCTTGAGAAATGCTAGCAACACTCACTTTTCAACACTCTCTCTAGCACACATTCATTTATTGGATGAAATCATTGTATGTCCCACCATTTTGTTGGGGTTAAATTTTCAAAGTGTAGACCCACAATGATTTAAACCAATAAGAGAGTGAATATTAGAGAGAATATTCAAAAGAGAGTGTTGCTAGCATTACTCTAAGCTCTTTTATATATAATATAAGCTAAATTATGTTTTTGGTCCCTTAACTATTTAATTAGTATCGTTTTAGTCCCTTAATTAAAATTTGATTTATCTTAATTAGTATCGTATTAGTCCCTTAATTAAATTTTGATTTATCTTGGTATCTTAACTTTCTCTATGTTACACATTTTGGTCATTTATGTTAGATTTAATTCAAAAACGTTAGTTTTTTTTTGGAATTTTTCTGGAATTTTTGTTGTTGAAGGTTGATGGAGATGATATGAAGATGAAGAAGAGGGGAAGAAGATGAACAAACCCTAATGTTTTTGAATTAAAACTAACGGAAATGACCAAAATGTGTAACGGAGAAAAAAGTTAAGATACCAAAATAAATCAAATTTTAATTAGAGGACCAAAGCAATGCTAATTAAATAGTTAAAGCACCAAAAATACAATTTAGCCTATAATATATCTTCTATTATTGATATTGTTGAAGTTTTTTTCATAAACTCAAGTCTTCATATGATTTGGTTATTTAGTAGCAGGTATATTGACGTGATTAAACTTTCATAAAATTTCGTTATTTAGTAGCAGACATACTTGTGTGCATTAGGCCTTCATAAGTTTTGGCATATTTAGTAGTAGGCTTATAGGTGTTGATAGGCCTTAGTGTAAGATAGGCTTTTAAATAGGCTTTCGGGCTTCATCAAGCCTTTAAAAAGGCCAGACCTTGAAAATGAGTCTATGACGTGTAATATGTCAAACTCATGCCTATAATTTTTGAAGTAGGCCAGACTTAGGCCTTACAAAGCCCGGCTCGGCCTAACTCATTTCCACCCCAGTAAGACTAATCCTTTTGTGGTTAGAAAATTGAGAGTTTCTTTCTTTTCTATTAGGCTAAATTACATCAGGGGTCCTTTAAGTTTGAGGTTTGTAACAAATTGATCCTTTTAGTTATTTTGGTCACAAATAAGTCATTTAAGTCTAAGGTTGTAACAGATTGATCTTTTAAGTTATTTTGGTAACACATAAGTCCTTTAAGTTTGTAAACGTTTTCAATTCAGTCCTTCTGTTAACCAAATGTTACAAAAACGATGATGGCGTAGAAGGACTAAATTGAAAACATTTACAAACTTAAAGGACTTATGTATGACTAAAATAACTTAAAGAACCAATCGATTACAAACCTCAAACTTAAAGAACCAATCTAATACAAACATCAAACTTAAAGGACCTCTGATATAATGTGGCTTTTCTAATAACTACATGACGGATTGAATCTTCCCTTGAAACAAAAAAGAACCGCCAAATTGAAGAGCATAATTAGCTGAAATATTAGACAAAATGCAAGAAATGCCTAACCGCTTGAGAATATTATGCCAACTAGCACCAAAGAAATCATATTAAAAAAACAAACGTTTAACAAGCTCCACTTCCCAACACCCTCTTGAGTAAACAAAAGAATAAGCAACCACTACCCCTTCAAGCCAAATTGTCTCTTATTCGTATTTTATGAAGGTAAGAATAACACAAAAAAATAGAGGTTTAAAATGTGTTGGTCATTTTTTGCGTTTGGATCTCTTTTAACTAACAAGACTATGTTGAAAGTAAATAGATAAGGGAAGAGAGATGCACGACATATTTATCCTAATTCACTCCATAAATCGGAGTTATTCAAGTCTCCTCACACTTACAAACAGCCACTAAGACAACCTAGTCCTAGATTTCTTTGCCTCAACTTAGAGGACTTCCTAATGTCAATCCAAAGATTTACAAAGTGTGATTACAACATATGTATTTACACAAATTCTAGGAGCAGTAAACAAATTAAGCAGAATACACTATATGTGTATCTCTTTTGGTTTTTTTGACTGTCTCTAAGACAAGGTATACAATATGAATAAAGTATAAACAGAGTGCAGTATATTGTATGTATTCACAAGTTTGTCACAATTTTCAGTTAGAAATTATCATTTGTATAGAGGTGAAGTTTAATGATCGTTGCTGAAGAATTTCTTGTCTTTGAATGGCTGATTGAATGTTGAAATATTCTTGATTAAATGCAGTCAACGAGCCAGTCATTCATTTACATCAATGATGATCTAAATGAATTTTACTCCATTGCATGAGTAAGCACAAAGTTTCCTTTCTTAGTAAAGAGTCGTTGCATGCATCAGGGACGTGTATTTCAGTCGGACGCTTGGTGTATAGGATCTCAATCCTCATGATTGAACCTTAAAGTGTTGATTTCCACATACTTTAACCTTGGTCTTGATACAAAATCTTGTCTTTATCAATGACACAGAGCTTCGCTTCAAGGTCCAAGGTGTTAATCATAGTTCAGAGCGTTGATTTGGTCCAAAGACAAAATTTCACTTACTTAGAATTTCTACCACACTTAAACACACACTAGAGTATCATAATTGTTCTCAATATACCTGAATCAAAAATATTAGTTATGAGTATATCTGATTCAAAAATATTTATGTTTGTGACCATAGAAGTCTTACTCCCCAAGAACCTTTACAATTTGTCATTTGGAATAATATTAAGAAAGGACATGCACCCTTGTCCCCGTGCAAGAGGAAAGGCATCTTGAACTTTCTTACATGTCCTGCTTATGCAAAACTCAAAAGAAAAGAAAAAAAATTCGTCATGACATTATAATAATACCGTCATCTATTTAGTCAATTACGTGTTTGGATGGAAAGCAATCATGTTTAGATAAAGAATGTTATAAAAGAGAGAAGGAAGTGAAAAACAAAGTCTGATTCGATATATTATTTTCGCATAAAAATATAACAAAAGAAAAAAAAAATGGGGTTCCCTCTTATTTTTGTTTGATATGATTAAATAAAAAGTAAAAGGAGAAAAATTTCATTATATTTTTCTGTTAACACCAGAAGAGTTATGGTAATTCCGAGTTTGACTAGGAATTAAGTAATACTTAATCAAGAATTGCTCCACCATCCTGAAATTAAATTCAGATTCTTCTAACAATTTGTTATTTGGTAAAGCTCGTTAAATTTTCATTATATATACTATATATAAATGAGATACATGATTTTGGGATTTTTTTTTTCTCTTCCAAATATACTCTTTAACAATGTATCTTATAAATTGACATAACGTTTGTGTCATTGAAAAATATAAGAATTTATATTATTTTTTTCGAAAGATAAGAATTTATATTATATTTAGGTTTAGAGATGTTTTTTGTCCTTATAAATATTCAAACTTTTCATTTTAAGTTTCCTTTAAATTTTCCTTCGACTTTTAGTCCCTAAAAAGTTTTCAATCATGACTTTTGATCCCTGCTATCAATTCAGCTCGCATGTACCCTTCAAATATTTGAATGAGTATTCGCAACAATGTTTAATATATTATACGAATCTCTCGTAAAGAAATTTATAATTTTTTTGGGAGATATGTTTATAATACCTTAAACATGACTACAAATAGAAAAAATCAAAATTTGAATGATATACGATCTAAAAGTAGAGACCAAAAAATGGTGATTGAAAATTATTGAGGGGCTAAAAGTCAAAGAAAAATTGTATGGAGACTAACCTAAAATGTTTGAATATTTATATGGACGAAAACCATACTTAACCAAAATCAAAAATTAAAATATATTCCACCTTGTGTTATTGGGACTGCTTGTTTGTGGTCAAGCTCTTTTACTTGTCTAGGCATCGGCTAATTGTTTTGTTGTTTTTGGCTTTGACAGATTGACTTTGTGTATCTTTGGTAGTTTCTTTGGCACACCTTGTGCTATTGGGACTGCTTGTTCGTGGTAATATATATAATTTTGGCTTGTTCAAAAAAAAAATTAAAATATATCTATACATATTTAAAAAAAGATATGCATAGTTTCTTATAATTTGAAGTTAAATATATCTACACTTATAATTTTAATCAAAATCAAAATAATTTTAGTCAAAATAAAAAATTATAAAAAATATGTTCATAATTTATATGCTTTGACATAATGAAAAGGAGCAGACAAACGAACACGATAGTGTCTATCTGAATGCTAGTTTATGATAACAAATATTTTCCTTAAACTAAAAAAAAGCCAAAATACAATTCTATATTCTTTCTGGAAACAAAAGCAAACATATACATTAATATATAAAGCACAATGTAACTCACTTCAGTTAGACTGATTGTGTTTGTTTGGGATCTTGGAGTGTGTTCTTTCTTAATGTCTCATGTTTGATTCTTCTTAGTGTCAATTTAGTTGGATTGGTTTAGTTTCTTAAAAAATATAAAAAAATATAAAGCACAAAGTATACTTTGCGGTGTCAATAGTAATCTAATAATGTGCCTGTAAAATGTAGATTCGCTATTTATTTAGCACGTTTCTCTTTAGACCCCCCAATAATGTACATTCGGTAGATAACTATCAGGTGTAGGGGTGTTCGTGGGTGGGTTTGGGTTGGGTTTGACCAAACCCAAAATCAAACCAAATAGGGTACTCTGGTTTGGGTGAGGTAAAATAACCACCCGTTATACTATTAGGTAGGTTTGGGCAAACCCACTAATTTTTGGGTTGGGTTGGATTAGGTAATGGGTTACCCAACTTATTTTTCTATTTTTTTAATATTAAATGACTAAATGGCAAGTCCTCGTAATTTTGTTTTAAAATAGTACTCTACTTTTTAATTTTCTTAAAAAAAATGTTTAACTTATTTTACTATAATTTTATGCATCATAGAATATCAAATAATAAACTCCATCAAAAAATACTTGCAACAAACTAAAGTTGCATGACATAAAATTGCATTAGTATCAAAATAACCAAAAAAGTGCAACATATTAATTTGTAACTCTAGTATGTTTTGATTTTCAATATATAAGGTACAATGTGTATGTTTTGGAAATATAACTTTCTTCTACCCTATGAAAATAAAGATAAAAAATATTAACATTATTGGGTAAGTGAGTTTTTTGGGTTTGGGTCTGGTTTTATCCGAAACTCGTTTATTTTTATGGGTTTTCCATTTTTAGAAACTATACCCACCCAATTACCCAACCCAACCCATTTTTTTTGTTTTTTGGGTGGGTTTGACCGGGTTTTTTTGGGTTGACCCAACCTATAAACACCCCTAATCAGATGTGTATTTAGAAGGCCTTAGAAATATTGGGGGGCTAAAGAGAAATTGCCGTTCATTTAACCTATGAAAGTTCACTGTTTATTTAAATTGAAAAGTTCTCAATAGGCCCCTTCATTTTCTCACAGGCACTGAAGTGATAAAAATGCCCCTCTTAGAAATTATGATCCGAACTCTCGGGCCGTAACTCTCGCACTCTCGAATTCGGGTTGTAATGCATGACTTTTAGCATAGTTTTTTTCTCTTTCAATTACACACTTAAATAAAATTTTATATAAAATTGACATATTATTCCTGTCATTGAAAAAGATAAGAATTTATATTATATCTATTATATTGTTGCTGTTTGAAAAAGATAAGCTTAGTTTGTTACAATTAAAAGATACATATATCTATACTTATAACTTTATTCAAAATCGAAATAATTTTAGTCAAAATCAAAATTTCATAAGAATATGTTCATAGTTTATATGCTTTAACGCAATGAAAATGAGCAGACACATGGGCACGAGAGTGACTGTCTAAATGCTTTTATAGGAATTTTTTTTCCTCAAACTAAAAACAAACCAAAATACAATTATATTTTCTTTTCCAAAATAAAAGCAAACATATAGAATAATATATATAAAGCACAAATTGTAGAGTACGGTGTTGATAGTAATTCAGTAACGGGCCTGCAAACCACGTAATTACTGTTTATTTAACCTATGAAAGTCCAATATCAATTGAAAATTGTTGTTGACACATCATCAATGGCTGAAAAACATCAGTAAATGACGGAAAAGCCTTGGCGGCAGTTAACTGTCAATATATGAAAGAACTGGCAGCAGTTAACTGCCGAGGATTCCATCGGCAGTTAACTACCGAGGCGATCCTGATATATATCTGGAAGAAGCTCTCTCATCCATTATTACTCTCAATCTCTAAAATTTTTCAAATCTCTCTCAATATCTCTCTAAAAACCCCACCAAATTTATTCAACAAAATCACAAGTAATCATAGTGCTATTAACTTACATTTTAGTTGTTATAAATGTTTTTATTTTTTAGTTTTTGAGTAGATTTATTTTATTTTAGTTTTTGAGTAGATTTACATGTTATAATTTATTTTTAGAAAAGACGTAAGTTGATTAATTTAGTTAAAATGTTTGCATGATGTCTATGTTATAGTTTTGAATTTTAGGGTTATTTTTAATTTTGGTGTTTTCTATTTATTTTTTTATTTTAGTTTTTAAGTAGATTTACAAGTAAGAGTATATGATTTATTTTAAGAGTAGATATAAGTTGATTAATTTTGTTATATTTTTTGCATTTTTATGTTTTTTTTAGAGTAAAACATTTTAGGGTTATAGTTATGATTTTTAGGGTTTATGTATAACTAGACTCTAACCCGTGGGATGCACGGGTATCGCACGGGTTTTGAAGAATATAAATATCATATTGATTATACATTCAATACTATGCTATGAAACGACTGCAAAAAGGATTAATCAAATGCCAAAAATACATCAATTTAAACTATTAACTTTATTTTCTTACCAAATAATATTACAAGTTGTGTTCATGAATTTCTTCTTTGTTAATAATGAAAAGAAATTGCAATCAGGAAAGGAACCGCTAGGGCATTTGTGACTTTAAAAAAAATGTTTTAGTACGGTATATCAATTTTGGAAGCAACAATATATCAATCAAAATGGAAGTGGCTTATTGGTGAAAATTGTAAAGTGTAGTCTTATGGTACCCGGTTCGATTCCTTGCAAAACCTTTTTTTCATAAAATTTATTCAGACCCGCCAAAAAGGGCGGGATTAGGGTTAGGTCAGACTGTCTAACATTTATATATATAAAGATTTGCACTCTACGTGTTTGATGAAATGTTTGAATGAGTTTTTCATTGATTGTTTAATTTTTTATGGTGTAGGTTTGAAACAATGACTGATTTGTTCACTGTTTGTGTACGCTTCAACGGGGGAAATCCTCAGATGTTCAAGGTTTGATACATTAATGTCACGTTAGATGAAATCAACCAAAGACTCAACCCCGGAGACACAAAGAGTGTGAAATACATTTGGTATGAACCTCCAATGTTGGACGACGGGAGAATAACGTTTAGTCGGCTAGAATTAAAAAACGACGACGACGTGAGGAGCATGTTCTCGATTTTTTGGCAGTACATCATGGTTTCGTTGATCGATATGTTTGTCACGTTGCAGAGATCAACTGAAGATATTCTCAATAGTTTGATTCCGCCAGAAGATTGTGATTGGGTAGGGAATGCACCTTCCAACTACAACAATTGTCTTACCTCTGAATTTGGGTAATTCCAAACTTGCTAAACAACAGTTCTCAAGCATCACCTGAAAGTTTTATTGTTCCTTTCAGAACAACATGTATTATGCAGAATCAGCTATATAAGTTATGATATCAAATTCCTTCATATAAGATGAGTGTCACGGAATGAACCTCATTCTTTATGTGATGACTCGTCTTATATGAGAGAATTCGATGTGATAACATATATAGTTGATTCGGCATAATACATGTTTTAAATGGAACAATAAAACTTCCGGGTGAATGCTTGAGAGCTGTTGTTCAGCAAGTTTGAATTTACCCCAAATTCAGAGGTAATACAATTGTTGTACGACATATCTCTACCAGAATGTAATGTAATGATAGGACATCTTTAGGAACTTTATGTAACATAATGTAATGTAAATTTTAATCGAAATTATTCAATACATGATTTTAATCGAAATTATCGAAATTACTCAATACACGACTTTAATCGAAATTATTCAATACGCGATTTTAATCGAAATTATTCCATATGCGACTTTAATCGAAATTATTCAATACGCGACTTTAATCAAAATTATTCAGTACGCGGTTTTAATCGAAATTATTCAATACACGGCTTTATTCAAAGTACCATAATGTCAAGCAAAATGTACCAAAATGTGCGCGACATATAAAAAAAACATAAAAAAGTTCCAAAACAATTAGAAAATACAAGCCATTACATTCAATCATCTTTCTCGTAACACAAGTCAATTGGGTTGTCCTTGACAATCCCTGAGGCACCTGCTTTTGGTTGAGGACCAAAATAGCATGTCCTCCCGCTCCTCCTCAACCTGGATTGATTGTACATCGACACCTTCAAATCCTTTTTTTTTTTGGAACCATCACATTCGATTATGTGCCATGTCATAGACGATTTTGCTTTCTTCTTCTCATCACCCTCCTTTTTGTTCAACTGAATATTACCCTGATTCTGAGACATATCTACATAAAAAAAATCGGTGATCAAAACCTAAACTAATCCAAACAATTCTATCACAAATTCATAACAGCAACAATTCATAAAAACCTAAACTAATCCTAACAATTCTACAACAATTCATCAAAACCTAAACTAATCCTAAAAATTCTACCACAATTTCCTAACAATTCTACCACAATATTAGATTCAACTATAATCTAACATAAAATCATAAAATCATAAAATCACCAAAACCTCTATAATCGAAATTTAATAAAAAAAAAACTAACAATTCAATCACAAAACAGCAATGCAATAGGATGATAACAACTTACTTGATTTTGTGCTTGAAATTGGCTTGGAATGACTTATGCTTGGTGAAAATTGCATCTAAGAATTCCAAAACCGCAACAATGGATTTTTGGAAATTCCTATGCGTGTTTTGTTCTTATAACAGATCATCGACAGTTAACTGCCGAAGGAACCTCGACAGTTTATTGCCGCTTGTTCCCTTCCTCGGCAGTTAACTGATGCCGGAGCATTTCAGTCTTTTACCGGTGTTTTTCAGCCTTTTGCAAAGTGTGAACATCAATTTTCATATTTATTTAAATGAAAATTTTCTCATAGGTCCCTCCATTTGCTCTCAAGCCCTTCGAAATGATAAAAATGTCTCCATCATGAGTTACAATTCGAACTCCAGTCCTGTAACTTCCACTCTCTCAAGTTCGAACCGTAATTATTGAATTGCTTTTACTTATATATCTATATTTTATGTAAAGGGGATCTATATTTTTGGCTATTTTTTTTTTTATCTTTCAATTATACCCTTATAAAAAATCTTCTGTAAAATTGAGATATTGTTGGTGTCATTGAAAAAATCCAGAATTTATATCAAATTTATATATTGTTGGTGTTTGAAAAAGATAAGCATAGTTTATTACAATTTAAAAGTTACGTATATCTATAGTAATAATTTTAATCAAATAGTTTGCTACAATTTGAAAGTTACAAATATCTATAGTTATAATTTTAGTCAAAATAAAATTTTTGTAAAAAATAAGTTTATAATTTACATACTTTAACACAATGAAAATGAGCAGACAGACGGACACGTGAGTTCCCGCCTGAATGCTAATATATGATAAAAAAATATTGTACTAAAACTAAAAATAGACCAAAATACAATTCTAAATTCTTTTTTAATCAAAAGCAAACATATACGTTAATATATATAAATCACATAGTATACTTTACATTGCCGGTAGTAATTCAGTAATGGGCATGCAAAATGCATAATCACTACTTATTTAGTCTACTAGTATTTGAACCCGTGCGATAAACGGTAAGTTGATTATCTCATTTACTAATAAATGTGGTAGTTGATCATGAAATGAAATAATAATTGTTGTTGAACATGAGTTAATGCTTCCAAAAGACGACAACAACAACAGCCAAACATTATCCCACTAAGTGGGGTTGACTACATAGATCAAAATATGTCATATTGTTCTATCATAAACCATAATTAGATACAACTCATTAATCAATAAATATTTCCTAATAGTTTCTCTTATAGTTCTTCAAGTTCTTCCTATACCTCTTGTAATATGACTATCCTCTATTCGATCTACTCTTCTTACTATAGAATCTACAGGTTTTCTCTCTAAATGTACAAACCACCTAAACCTGTTTTCCACAATATTTATAATATAGGTGCTACCCCAACTATCCCTACAATGTTGTCATTTCTAATCTCATCTGATTTAGTCTTACCACACATCCAACGCAACATTGCCATCTCCGCACACTTACTTTATTCTCGTGTTGGTTCTTAACCGTCAGTACTCTGTTTCAAAAACATCGTTGTTCTGACAACTGTCTGGTATTTTTTCACTTCAACTTAAATGACACGTTTGTATCACAAAAAACGACTGAGACTCCTTTATTTCAATCATCCTACTGGAATACAATGATTTACATCTGCTTTTATTTCCTTGTCATTTTGTACTATGAACCCAAAAAAAATTTGTTAAAAGAATGAACCAAAGATATTTAAACTGTGTAACTTGTAAGATATGATCTCCAACTTTCACCTCTAAGGTCGAAGTACTTTGTCTTTTGCTAAAATTACATTACATATATTATGTCTTATTAGTTACTTCTACTCAAACACTTCTACGACTTGTCTCAAACATTCCATTCAATCCCTCCTTCAACTCTCCAATTAAGACAACATCATCTAAAAAACTCACAAATCTTGGTGCTAGCTAATGGATGTGTTTAGTAAGTACATCCAAAACTAATGTAAAAATATAAGGGATTAGGGTTGACCCTTGGTCCAATCCTTGTTATAAAATAATTGACAATGCTTCCAAAAGACAAATAATAAAACCCCCGAAGTAATTTATACTTCAACAACAATTTTGCTCACATGATCAGAAGCTACATAGCTTTTCTTCTGTATTTGAAGTCCAGAAACTAGAGTTTGAAATCTTGAGTACATTTGCTCAATACTTTCATCATCTTTTATTTTGAACAACTCATACTGATGAACAAGCATAAGAGCTTTTGCTTCTCTGACTTTCTTGCTACCTTTAAAGTTTGCACAGAGAGAAGCAAACATTGCCTTTGCAGTAGATTTGTCACTCATCTTCATGTATTCTGCTCTAGGTATGGCAGTGACAAGTGATCCTCTGATCTTGTGATGCTTCTTGTAGAGTTTCTTCTGTTCAGGAGTGTGTTTCTTTCTATCAATAGCAGCTCCTTCTTCATCAAGGACTAAGTCACCAACACCATCTTCCAAAATGTCTCATAGTTCTTCATCTAAACCCATGACATAACTGTAGAAGTTGGTTTTTCACCAAGAAAATTCTTCAAGATCTCCATTAAACTTTGGAACTTTACCAGACTCAACTTTCTTGTCACCATTTTCATATGGTACAACATTGTTGTTCCTACTGGTAGAGGTGTCTTCAACAAACAAGTTTTTCTCAAATCTTTTTCTGTTACACTGTTAAGTGTTAAGACAACAGACCACGACTCTAGATACCAATTGAAGGTGAGAAAAACACAAGAAAGGGGGGGGGGGTTGAATTGTGTTTACTTTTTCTTCGTTTTCTCCTACTGAAGTCACTGATCAGAAGCATATAGAGTTTAGCTTTTGAAGTGATAATCAGAATCTAAATGCAGCAGATAAAACAGAGAGAGAAGAAAGACACAAAGCAATTATACAAGTTCCTTCCACAAACTGGAAGTAGTATTGTCCCCCTTGCATTTCCAAGGAGAGTTCACTAAGAATGTAATATCTGATTACAACTGCTCAATGCTACAACTAGAAAGAGACTCCAAATTACTCAAGTACAACTGCAAGAGATTTCCTATCCTCCTGAACACAGTCAAGAGACTTCCAATGCTCAAGCACAACTGCAAGAGACTTCTATTGCTCAAGCACACAAGCAAGATACTTCTAATCAAACAGAATTGAAAAGGATAAGAAATTCTAAGTGACTTTAGATGCAGAACAATATCAACAGAGATTGGCGCTTGTGAATTGTTGTATGAGTCTTGTTTTTGTGTGTTTCTGCATATCCAACCAGCAGGTCTTCACTCCTTTATATAGAGGTGTGAAAGATACGTTGGAAATTGCCAACACATTAAAAAGAGTCGTTTGAAGCTTGATCAAAATCACCAATGATCTTTTGACTGATATGGTTATTGTCCTATGAAGGATAAATTTCAAATGCATTCCTAGTCTGAAGGAACATTGCTGCAGGCATAGCTGTTATTCTTGTCTTGATGCAGAGACACAAACATAGTAGTGGAGGAAGTGGTTGTACAGTTCGTACAATTGTCCTTTGTCAACGCTCTTGAGAACAAGCATCCAATGCTTTCAAATTCTTTCAAATCGGCCATTGTTTCACTCTTTCAGTCTTCTGCAATGCTGGACGAGATTAAATCCATTGAACAACCTTTGAAGCTTTAAGTCTGTCATCTTCTAATGAACTTCAGCTTCTGGTGATATTGCTTCTGATGAGATGCTTCTGATGAACTTGCTTCTGATGACGTCATCACTTCAGGAGCACTTGACATCAGAATCACTTTTCTTCAGATGCTTCAAGCTTCCTTTTTGTTGATTCCTTTGCTCTCTTTTGTTCTTTCAGAACCTTATAAGATATGAAAATTTTGTCTATGGTCCTGTACACTTGAACAAATATTAACATATCTAATTGACAATTTTTAATACCCTGTTATCATCAAAACTCTAAAGGGTAATAAATGTTAAACACATTTTGTTCCAACAAAGATATGCGATCATTTTCTATAAAAAAATAAAGAAACAACAAAAAAGTTAGGAACGAAATGTACAACAACATTCTTGGCTGATGTCGTAAATCCGCAAATGCACGGTTTACCGATGTAGTAATAAAAGATATCGTTCCGACAGAGAGTTATGAATTCGATTCACTTTTAATAATGATTAGATGAGAGTTCAAAGTTAAAAAGTTGGATTTTTTTTTGATTTAAAATAACAATAATAAAAACGCCTTGGGATTTCTGATTCATCTTGGTGACAAATCCTTCGCAAACCAAACCCTAAACCTAGAATCTTACGTTGGACCTATTTTCTAAAGACAAGTTTCTCTTTGGCTTTTCATATCTCCTTTCGGTCTCAATGAATGTATTTCAATATCAACCACGCATATTCTCATGGTTGATTGCTATTGAAACCCTTTAAGTACGAAACTTTATTGTCTCATGGTTTGCTAGACTATTCTCATGTTTTGCAATCCTTGTCTAATTTCACTTGTTCCAATATCAAAACCTCATCTTTCGATCCTTCGCTTGATATTTGTGATGATGAATTATAACAACTATTAAACTTCATCTTTCGGTCCTTCGATTAATACTTGTTATTCCATTAGAAAAACGGTGAAATAAATTAGAAAATAGATTTACATAAGATCAGGGTTCTAGGCTTGGTTTGATAGAGATTAGGTTATTTAGAATCGACAAAAGAATGAAGAGAACACATTTTATATTCTACCAAATCAACTATATAGGTTTTCACATCGAATTCCCTCATATAAGATGAGTAGTGACAAACACGAATACATTCCAATATATTCTTTTGAACTTAATTCTACTGCCCTGTCAACTGACAAGTTTCAATTGAAATATTGTACAAATAATTAATCATATTTTTTTCACTGAAAATATTTAGTCATATTTTATAATGAATTCACCATGTAACTATGTAAACTATTTATAAGTCTGCTTCTGTTAAGGTTCATCAATGGTCCTTTAAATTGAGATCAATGTTAGAGACTCCCTATATATAATAAATACATAAAAAAAAAAAGTAACATACTTAAGTCAACAAGAAAGGAGACTTTTTTTCAATGGAACAAGAATGGAGACTTGACATTCTGAATTTGATTTACTGAAGTAAGAGATAATCTAGCAAAATTGTGGAAGAATTTGACAATAGGAACAATAATGGGGGGAAGTGAGGATGTAGTCCAAAAGTTGTGGAAGTTTTTCTCCTGCCAGAGTCCACGAGGCTCGCAACACTTGACTTGTGTAGAGAAGGTAAATCTTGTATCTCTATTGGGGTTTCTTTGACTTTGAATGAATTTAGGATTCTATCTAACCCTTTGATTGGAGTTTTTGCACAGAGAAGTATACGAGTTTCTGAAGACTTCTACTATTTACCAATCGGGCAACCTTGAACCTGTACCATCCGAACCTCTTCATATAGCTATTGGCCGCCTCGGCCAAGCCTCTTACTAACTTCTACGGATCGGTCGAGCATCTTGTCTTGTGCCCTCTCCTCTGTCTGATGACTTGTTCGCCGAGCTAGTTCCTTACTTTCTCCACCCAAGGCTTCTGCCCTTTCCTAGAACAGGCTTTTCAGGTGAATTGCTCGAGGAATATCCTTTAGTTGAAGACAATTTTCGATAGGGGAGAAAAATGACATGAAATATGACTATCATTGAGTAAAATTAATAGTCAAAAAAACAATATTAATTAAATTTAACTTTTGAGATATTATTGCCAGTCGAAAAAATTATTTTTTTAGATATTTCACGTGAGTGAGTTGGTTAAAAGATTAATGACATGCACTTTATGTAAAATAAAAGAGAGCCACCAATTTACATCCTATTTCATTTGTTGAATTCCGAACATGAATTCAAGTCACAATTGATATAAGTATAAAGTTGAATCATGTTCTTGATAGAATGGTGGAGGTTAAAATAACGAATCTTATAAGATTTATTATTCTAGCCTCCATTATCATATCTGTACTCATTGCAATTAGTTTGAATTCTAATTTCTTTAATCTCTAAACTTAGAGGATGTAAATACATGAATTATTTTGAAACAAAATGTCGCCATCTTATGCCTTGTATAAAGGGGAATTAAGGACAAGTCAATTTATTGATAGACAAGTGCACTTCTCTTTTCCAATATGATGAAATTTATTAGGCATCATACTTTCAAACATTACATCCAATCTAGTCAATGGAGTAAACATTGGTCAGGACATGGTCGTCGGTTAACCTTTTTCTTCCACTAGAGAACCACCAAGTCACCGATTGCATAGGGTCTTCCATTAGAAATTGTACCACACGTAACGCAAAATATTGGGTAGTAATGGGGATTTTTCAAGCCTTGAATAATTTTCCAAGAGAGAATTTCACTAGGTATTTGAGTTGAGTAAATAAAAGAAATTTTACCCAACATGATATATAGAGAGTTGGTAACATGATTTTTCTATATAAATGAACTTGAGTTTGATTTTAAAAATTGTCATTTGAAAGGTAGTCTAACTCCTCCAAGAAGAAAGAAAAAAACAAATGTGTCGTTGTAGGCATGATGGTATTTTTTTTTCCTTTTCAATTTGGTATATGGTCTAAGAATCGACTAATTCAAATGATCAATCTCACTGCCTCTTAACATGGAATGACTAGATACAAAAATTGTTGAGACATGAATGATTTGAAACTGAGATAGAGAGTGGATAACACACATAGGTCTCAAGTCTACACCACAAAATCAATCACATTGTTACCTCGATGATTAATGTTATAGTTGTTTGAAAAGATCTAATTCATAGGGATATCTAGAAATATTTCTGAAGATAAAAGATTATAATTAAGGCTGGATAGGGAAAAAGATATAAATAAAATAAATTTTATACACACATCAAAGTGTATATATTTTTGAATGTTTAATATTGAGGTGGTGATGGTGGTTACGCCGGGTGTGACGTAGGTATCCTTTGTCTTTTTAAAATTGGCTTTGAACTTATGACCTCTAATTAAGTTAAAAGAGAGTCATAATCATCTTGTGGGCGTCATCTTGCGATTCTTTACATTATGTCTTAGTTTCTATAGATACATAAAAATTTACTAGACAAGTTTCCGTGAACTTAACTCATTTGGTAGGGAAAATGTATAAAAAATTGCTAGACAAATTGCAGATCTTCTTAAAAACTTTTTTTTTTCTATATTCAGTAAAATCAATCAGTCTATAATTATAATTATGTTTTCTAAAATGGAAGTTGATCTATAAACTCAAATGTATGAACTTCCAAGAAAACACGTTAGACTACATTTCTGATTGAATTTTTCAACCCCTCAAGTCCACTCACCACCACCATCCTCATTTATAAACTATCTCACGTTTTTACTTTTCTCCAACTTTCATTTCTCTTCACTCACTCTAACTACTCTCATATTTTCTGTTTTTCTCTAATTAGTTTTGGAGAAAAGTCATACTTTCTTTCAATTAAATGCATTCATCACACTATAAATAAATCTTCAAAGGAAAAGCACCATTTCTTCTCTTTAAGCTTTTGATAAATTCACAATATCCAATACAACCCTATCTCTAGTTAATTTAGTATGGGTTTTGTTATCAAACAACACTTGATCTATCATGTGTCACAAGCTCATCCACCTACCCAAAATCATCTTGATTGTGGTACAAATTTTCCAATAGTAATCATTGTAGTAGGAATGATGGCAACATCTTTCTTGCTAATGGCCTACTACACCTTTGTGATCAAATGCTGCTTCAATTGGAACAATATTGATCTTGTTAGAGGAAGACGTTTTTCTTTTTCAAGACAACATGAAGAACAATCTGCATCATACTCAATGACATCGGAGCATAGAGGATTAGAACAATTGGTGATTGATTCAATTCCGGTGATTCATTACAAATCAGAAAAAGACTATGGTGAATTAGGAATCTCTAGTGAATGTGCTTTTTGTTTGAGTGAGTTTCAAGAAGATGAGAAACTAAGAGTTATACCAAATTGTAACCATTTATTTCACATTGATTGTGTTGATGTTTGGCTTCAAAACAATGCAAATTGTCCACTTTGTAGAAGAAAAGTTTCAATGACTAGAGAAATCCAAGTTGAGCATGTTGTAACTCCAAGACCTTCACCTTATTTTGAAAGGCAAAATGTTGAAAACATCATTGATGGTTGTGAAGATTTTGTTGTAATTGATTTGGATAATGATGAAAATGATCATGAAGGTCAAAACTTGCATGAAAGAAAAGAAGAAAGAGGTAAAGAATTGGAAGTACCAAGAGATTCACACAAGAAAGCAATTAAGCTTCAAAAAGTAAATAGCATGGGGGATGGGTGTATTAAAGGCAAAGATGATGGCTTTCTAGTTCAACCAATTAGAAGGTCCTTCTCAATGGACTTAGCAATACATAAATCTTTATATCAACCTAATTTGCATGTTCATGAGGTTAGTTCCATTGAAGTTTGTGGTGATAGTAGTAGTAGACCTAAAAGATCATTCTTTTCCTTTGGACATGGAAATAGATCAAGAAGTGTTGTTTTACCAATTCATTTGAACCCTTGAAAGAGTTGGTCTTTCAAATTGTAAGAGTTGGTTTGTTTAGTCCCTCATATTTGTGGAATATGAATTTATTCCCTTAGATTGAATAATGCCGGCCACTAAATTCCCTTTGTGGAATATGAGTTGGTTTTTAATTGATTTTGATGGATATTTATTAAATCGATATTTTGATTGAGGGACTAAATTGATATTTATGGGGCTAAATTGTTCAGCGTTTACGATTCCAAGTACCAAAATGCTGATTTACTCTTTTTATTATCCTACAAAAGTTTCGCAAATATATTTTATGTTTGTGAAGTGAGTTATATAAATTATAATATGTATAGAATGAATATGTTTTAGGATTGTACGTTACAACAAAAAGTAACTGGATTTAATATTACCTACTTAGGACACCAGTTTATTACTAAATTTATACATTTGTATTTAAGAAAAACTCGAGTCTCACATAAGACCATGATAATTGATAAGGTTTGAAATGACTTTATAAAAATGGTTTTATTTTTATTTTACTTTTTTTTATGAAGGGAGGGCCGAAACTCGGAAAAAGAAATTACATCTTTGTCAAGTGTGGAAAAGTAACTTCGCTTGATCAACAACTAACAAATGACTTTATTTACTTTAAAATGAATATGTATGATGTCCAACATTCGAACACCAGTCTTACATATTATCATGCCTTGTTCTTAACAAATGAGTTACGTTCATGGCGACGCTTTAGACATCCGGTTATTGGGATTGTTCAGGTCTCAATTTTAGTCCCAAATTATTTATATTATACTCCCTCCGTTCATTTTTAAGTGTCGTTCTAGTGCGGATTTTTCATTCCTATTTAACTGTCGTTTTGGTATTTTAAGGGTGTGATTTGTCAATTATACCATTTGTCAATTACTCTTATCTTTTTCAATGATACTAATTAATGCTATATATTTGGAAAACTAAAGGTTTTTTTTTTAAACAAAGTTTGTTTGTTTTTTTTAAACAAAATTTGCTTTTTGTTATCTTAAATTTTAAACAAAATTTTGTTACCTATAATAATGGTTCCATGAATAGTTAAAATTTTATAAATAAGATGAGTAGTAGTTCTTAAAAATATAAAGTGCAAAGTATGAGAATAGATCTGAAAGAAAAATAAAATAAAAGACTCCATGAATGTTCAAAAGAAAGAAAGAGTAGAAGACTCATTAGAACAGCTGATGGGAGGTGAAGAGGAAGAAAAAGTTGAAGACTTGTTTGACAAGATAGATAGAAGAACAATATTTAGAAAATTGACGATTGTTTGTTATAAGAGAGAGTGTGTGCAAAAAAAAAAAAAAGGAATTTGTTGGAGAAAAATATAGTAACTAACAAATGTTTGTTAAGAGAGAAAAATAGCATATTAAATTTATTGGAAAGAGAAAGTTTGTGCAAAAAAAAAATAGGAATTTTTATTGGTGGATTAAAATGAGGGTATAATAGGAAGAAAATGTGCAAAAATACACTTTACTATTTTGCTGTTAATATTCTAAAATGACATTTAAAAAGGAACTTAGGGAGTGTTATATATGCTTATTGCTTAATGTTGGTGTCAAGAATTGTAAAAAAATGGTTAACCAAATTTGAAACAAACAATGAATCCAACCGTTTTTATCATCTCTTTTGCTTAAAAAATGGACCGTAAATACTAAAACGTGTATTGCATGAATCCAACAGACGATTTAGAATAATAAAATCCCTGCGTGGATTACATGAATCCTTACCTTATCCAACATACGATTTAGATGGGTGGTTTATATTAATCTCAATCTTTTTAAAAACTGCTTCTATCTATTTCAACCAATTATGTCGTATGCTTTGTGGGTGTTTTATATTTATAAATATATTTTTCCTTCAAAGAAAAATTTAATAAATTTCTTTTTGCTTCTTATATCCTTTGGAACCCAGTGTCTATGCTCAACACCACAACAACAAATTGCAATTGATAAAGTGTGATGTCCATATTTTATTTATATATCATTTTCATTTTGGTGTCATACATACCTAATATTTATCATAATTTATACATTGTTTAACCATTTTGACCGCTCAAAAAATAGTTCAGTTCTATACACAGTGTGTGTGTGTATGACACATAAAATATATGTCTTATAACAAACAAAGGATATAATATTTAAAATACATATATAATTGTTAATTAAATTTAAAAAGGCTTTACGAAACAATTCGCATGGCCTCCAAACATGTTGGACCGACCTTGCTTACAATTCAGTTTTATAAAAATAATGGTATATAAAAAAAATAAAAATAAAAACTTGTATTTAGATCAGGGTCTATTTCCCTCTAAAAAAAAATATCAGGGTCAAATAATAGAAATGGACCATTTACCTAAAAGGTCTGTCCTAGCTTTGATATACAAATAAAAAATGGACCAGTTTCTTTGATGAAATCAAATCATATGAATCCTGTAATAACCACATTTTTCTATATACTCCATATACAGTACGTATATTGTGTGGGGATGCTGGAATATGGAACATAAGTTTTATACCACAAATTCATGATTTGCTTGAATGAAATATTCTGTATATCACTAGTGAAAGAATTGGTAGTTTATAAAAAATTATCTTCGCAAGATGTGTTCCTTTCAGGTTTAATGAGGAAGTCAACTCTTCTTCACAAGATATGTTTTAACATTAACATTAACATTAAAATGAAAAATAATAATGAAAAAATCAAGCACTAGCTAGGAATATTGTTTTCCACTACACTTTTTGAATAGGTCCACATACTGTTGACCGTAGGAATTTCAAAGTATTTGGACCTGGGGTCTTTCTTTCCTGTGATCATTGTTTGAACAAGTTTTACATTCAATTTTTAATTATTTTCATGAGACAAATATGTATCCAGCACAGAATACATGAGTCGAATACGAATATATGGGCAACAAAAATCCCCTTTCAGTTAAAAAAACAAATCTCTAAAGATTCAAAGAATAGAATAAAGTTTCAAAAACTTAAATAAAATAAATCTCTCTGTTTTTTTTTTAGAAAAATATGCTTATAGCATTTCATTAGCAATCAAATTGTTTATACAATGCGGTACATCATTATAAATACGGAAGCTAGGTGAGGAAGTAGCTGCCCGAGCTAACTCATGGGCAACTGTGTTCGCTTGCCTCCTAATAAACTCGACTCGAGAGTTTGTTAAAATTGTAGAACAAAATTGTATATTGCTGTCCATAATAGCTCCAAATTCGGTGATATCTCCGGTGCCTCGATTAAAGTAGTCAGCCACTCGCTTCGAGTCAACTTCAAAATCCACATTTGGCAGCTGTAATTCATTAACCCACCGCATAGCATGATACAATCCAAGGGCTTCTCCGACATCCACTAAGCACATTGGTGAGAACCATAAAGTTTTGGCACGCACGAACTTCCCCTCTTCGTCACGAATGCATATTCCAATACCACACCTATTCATAGAAGTCGAGAAAGAGGCATCGACATTGCATTTCACTCTTCCACGCCTCGGTTTCTGCCACCGAACACCTGCAATGCTGCTGTTTGCATTCTGCACAGCTGATGGCAGCGTGGCAGCAGCTGTTATAACAGTTTGCTGCACTGCTTGCCTCTTTCTATTGGCAGATTTCCAACCCTCCAGCAAATGCTTAGCTCTTTCAATAATGTTGTGATTATTCTCACTCTCCTGCTGCCATAATTTGAGATTTCTGCTCTTCCAAATACTCCATAAAATCGTAACAAACAATTCCTGTTGTGCTACTGCCGCGTGTTCTAACACATAAAAAATAATCTCTAGTGCATCGTCAAATCTGTGCAGCAACGGCTCAATGACAGGCCATAAACCAGCAGCTCTCCACACGCCTACTGCTGTACAGCAGTGGAAGAAAACGTGGTAGCTGTCTTCATGCGTATCATCACACTTAACACACGATGACGGACACATAACACCTAAAATTCTTTTTCTTTAATTCCAAAACATGACTCTCTAAGAGCAAATTTAGTGCATGATGTATTATGCCCAAATTTCTTATAGATGATAACAACTATAGAAAAATTGCAGTGGAGTAAGCATGACATGACAAATAGTGAACTAAAACTTAGTGTGCATCCTTATAGAACCAACCTCAAAAAAATCTCAAGCATTGAAATCATTGATAAAAAAAATCACAAGCATGGTAGTATAAAACAAACTCATGAATTTGAAAGATTTAGTATATGGAATGTGGCAAATTTTCAAGAAAGGGTGAGTAATTTTTTTTAGAGGTGTCATATATTCAAAGTTAATTCAAGTTTATTTTACATAGATAAATAAATATATACGTGTTTTTGCGCAATACATGGAAGATTGCAATGTAGTGAGAAAGTTTTTGTCTTGTTTTGTAGATAGATGAAATTTCAATAACTATTAAAACCTCATACACACAAATTTAAGACTTTCATGACGTGGATATAAAGTTCATTTTGTTTTCTTTTTTTGTCAAGTAGCCTATGGAGTAGATATAATAGTCATAAAAAGAGTTGTTTGAATTGTGACACTTTTTAATTTTAATCCTACACTTAAAAAATATTTCTCAAGTTGAAACTTGGAAGAACAATGCTATAATAGACTTCACTTCAGAACGTTCTAAAGTGTTAGTATAAAAACATAATACCAAAGCTAAATAATTTTGTGTATGAAATAAATTGGAAGTAAAGGGTATAGGGATAGAAGAATAGAGCATACATAAAATATACTAGTTTCCCTAGTGTAGGCTACTCTAGTCCCCACCTTAGGTGAGATTTTCCACTTTGATGTTTGAGACAACCTTCTCAATTCCTACACCTTAAGGTTTTGTTCCCTTAGAACAATTATAACTTGTATTTTCTAAGCCTCAGCAGGATTACAATATTTCTTGCTAAGTCACATATGACTTTACATTTTTCACTCAACTAACACTTTACACACTTAAGGCTAGCTGAGAATTTCTTTATAATAATTTGGAAAGTTTATAAGAATGAGGAAAAGAAGAAGAATATCTTTGAAAAGATAAGAGAAGACTGTTCACCACTTCTCTTCTAAGAAAAATAGATATGAGGTCAAAAGTGGTGGTGTGACTCACTTTGTATTAAGGAGCTATTTTAGTCTAAATAGTATATTTTAGTCTAAATAGTATATTTAAATAAAGAAAAATTTACGTGAGTTGCACTTCATGGGCTCACTAGGGTAGCTTACGGCTCAAAGAGAGTTTACGGATATACTTAAAATCACGAATCAAAGAGATCTTCACATTGACAGTAAGAGTTGAACCACAACCTTGTGAGTAAATTATCTATATGTCAATTGAACCAAACTTCATTAGTATTCTGGTATACATTTTTAAAAGGTTGCCTTAAAATTAAATTGTTTTCAATATTTTATAACTTTATTGATTTTATATATTGAGCAATCCTACTTGTCATGAGGAAGTTATACAAGAAAGATAAGAATGCCTAAAAATAGAGGCTTGACCGATCAAGTTTTGATTGCCCATACATGGAATAGTGGGTGTGATTAATATTTGAAAGAGGTAGTACATGTTATCACGCATAAGATTTATGTGTTTCTTGTGAGAAATCTGTCGTAACACAATAAACAATTTTCTATATGTACATAATAAAAAAAAGTAATTATTTTATAAACTTATTAATATTTAGGGGAAAATAAACTTACCTATATAAGTTTTTTTTTTTGAAATATTACCTATATAAGGTTTATCTAAGTGCAACTCACACGTCTCTATATTCATACTCATTACATATCTACGTTATCATTTGACTCGATCAAACTTCGGTCAATTTTATTATTTTAAAGGATCAACACTTTAAATAGTCTCTTCACAAGGTTTAACCTCTATAAAAATAAAAATACAAATTTGACTCATGTAACTTTTACATTCATAGTTAACCCTCACTTTGTTAAAAAAAATATTCTTCAAATAATCCATGTAATTTGAGCGAGGTCTGGATTGTGGAAATATGGATATTTCATGTTAAAATCTATCATTGATTGACAAAAAGGAAAAAATTAAACGACACAAAAAATAATAGTGCAATTTTAATTGAATTTATTATTATTAAGGAAATGATAATTTGTGCCCTTAGGGCACATGTTAAGAATTCCAATAATAGAAATAATGTATTGGAAATTGTTTTAATTTATTGTTCAAAATGTTTAATACTACCTCCGTCCATAATTACAGGACCCTTTTGCCAAAATCACAGGAATTAAGAAAGTTCATAATAGTATTAAATTTGTTTATAATTACTATTGTTTTTACAATTTTATCTTTAAGAGAGAGTTAGTTTATGTTTTCAACATAATATTTATTGTTGATTGAAGAAAAAAATGCAAAATAAATAGGGGTATGGTGGTAAAGAAATAATTAATGTAATTGGAAATAGCAAAGGGGTCTTATAAAAAGGGACAAAAAATATTTTCAAAAGGGTCTTATAATTAGGGACGGAGGTAGTATTAATTTTTTTAATTAAATTCTTACAATTAGCAGAATGACATTAATGTTTAACATGTGCCCTAAGGGCACAAGTTAACATGACCCTTATTATTATTATTATTATTATTTTTCACAAGAAAAGCATATTTCTCATTTGTTTTAAAAATTGATTTTATTTTATCAGAGTAATTTAGGATGCATCTTTAGAACACACATATAATGTCCTCGTAAGCTTAGCTCAGTTGTTATGAACCATGCATAATATATACAAGGTTTGGGGTTCAAACCCCGGGTTCGAACCCCGACCACCACCAAAAAAAAGAACACATATAATTGTGTCTATGAGCATAATTCATCCGGTAAATTACTAGCCACGAGATACTTAGTATCAGTAAAAAAAAACATAGAATTATTTAACAATAATTATTAAAACAAACTAACTAACGTGATTATTCAGCTTAAATGTCTTTAATGTCAAAATTTAACTTGATAATTAATGTGGTTAAATACATTAATGTATTTTAATTATCAGTGTCCTGACAATTAATATTTTTTTTGACAGAACAATTAATATTATTTTATATACGTGTAATAACATTTATGTTGATATTAAATTATTATTCCGTCCCCGATAGCTCAGTAGGTTGCAGAGACATACATTATTATATATAGGGGTCGAAGTTCGAACCCCGACACCCCCCTTATTCACCTTTAAAAAAAAATTATTATCCCAATTTTTTGGAATGATTGTCCTATAGAATTTTCATGAGATGTGGTCTTAGGAACATTTTATTTTAAGTAAGTCTTCGAAACATTTCTCTTGCAAAAATTAGTTTTTTAAACTATTCCCAAATGCAACTTTTTTTTTTTTTTAAAAGTCAAAAGAAACAGGTATATTAATAAACCAAAATCAAGGCACTTCAATACAAGGTGTATTAAAAGAAGCATGACAGAGTATCATAGAACAACACAAAAAATGTAGGAAAATAGATCAAACTAATCTAGCTAGCTAACTGCAGCTACACATTAAATATGATTCAGCCCAGGCATGACAATGGGGTAGGATGGGGACGTGTTTTGCCTTCCCCATCCCCTACTCCCACATATTTATCCGTTACCCTACCCATATTCAACGGGGATGAGAAATTGAATTTCATCTCGTCCCCACTGGGTTCGAGTATTCCCGCCCCATCCGCGTCCCCGTAGTGAATCAATTTTTTTTAATAAAAAAATAATCTTATTAAGCTTCAATGGTAATGTTGTAATGCTTTATCCAACAATTTGCGCTCATTTTAACATTTTCTTACCAAATAATTCAATTGTTTCTTTAACTATCAATGAAAGTTCTTATATCATGACAATTATCAAACCAAATAACATGACATATCATTATCAACCCCCTCAACATACACAAAAACATGACCTTTCTACATTCGGGTAGGGTTTGGGTATGGGTTCGGGGTGGGTACATATATCCCCGTTACCCGTCCCGTACCCGTATTTTGAAATCGGGGAAAAACCAAACCTATACCCAAACTCAGTCAAATCGGAGAAAACCCGTCAAATCGGGGTTGATTTAGGCGGGTACCCATGGGCACGGGTTTTGTTGCCATGCCTAATTCAGCCTCCATAATTGATACTTAAAATCGAATAAAACATATTTCAACTTAAACCACCAATATAACTGAAGATTCGCCTTTTCACATAGAGCCTGCAAACTTTCCTCCTTCTGCTGAAAAATATGTCTGTTACATTCCTTCCAGATAACTCAAGCACCATAAAGCCAAATAACATTTAGGAAACATTGAACTTTATATGTAAAATCCCCTAAACTACCAAATTGATAAATTTACACCCTGCCATTGGAAGCAGTGGAGAAACCAAGCCGACTAGAAATATAATACCAAATTTTGCCAAAACAATCACTTTTAACAAAAAGATGATCAACATCCTCCTGCTCACCATAATTTGTCGTGCAGCCCTGGACAATAGCTGCTATGGTACGCCTGTGAAATAGATATCCCTTGTCGGTACTCTATTAAGAAAAAGCCTCCAAGCAAAAATAGAAACCTTAAGAGGAACATCCTTTGGCCAAACAAATTTGTGAAGGTTTTAGTGCTCGTTACTGTCCACTTCTGTCAATTTGTTGTAAGCACTACTAACAGAATAGGACTGAGATGTATGCAGATGCTAAACCCAATGATCAGCTGTTCTGACCTCCAAAACCACTCAACTTAACCGCCCAACACACTCCCTCACCAACTTTTCCTCCCAAGCGAATAACCTCCTACACTACTTCCACGCCTCACTATTCACCCCATCCTATAGAAAACACATCCTCCACCGTCACCAACTTATTGTCAGCCAACTCCTACGATCTCCTAAAACTACCCTTTAGGGTTAAATGATCCAACCAGGGATCTATCCAAAACATATTAGAATTCCCATCATCCACCTTCCGACTAATATTATCTCAACCACCCTTCATCCACCTGCCCCACGCCCTCCCTAATATTTTTCAAAGTTTGCCACCAAACTGAACCATCACCCCACTTAACACATACGCGCCCCCTTCCTGCCCATAATATGCACACAACACACTATACCATAAACTATCCTTGTCTTCCATTCAATTATGCATTGTCATGTCAATTAATGAATATGAAAACACATGAGTTGTCATACTCATTAATTGACATTACAACACATCTTTTGGTTAATTTGTAAAATAATTGTACATTAATATAACATACCAATAAAACTTTTCAATATTATAGATCACAAAAAATTTATATCCACATTTTAAAAATTTCCCCTAAAAAATCACATTTGAAAAAATATTGTGATTCTCATTGGATGTCATAGTAAAATTTGTTTTTGTTAATTTTGTAATAAAAAAAAATAGTTTTTTTGTCAAGTATTGTAGTGGCGATATTCATACACTTTAAGCGTGAAGAAGTGTGAAATTTGAGATTTTAACTAGAATCCTTACATATTTATTATTCTTACAGCTACCAACTAAGTTGTATTTAAAATACAAAAAAATAGTTTTTTATCATGTAGTCTACTGACATGATTAACACACTTTAACTATGGATAAGTGGAGAATACAATAATCATGTAGTCTAAACACATGATTAACACACTTTAACCGTGCACAAGTGGAGAATACAAAGTTGAAACTTCAACTAACACATATTATTGTCTTTACAACTATCAATCAAGTTTTAGTTAAACTAATTAATTTATACTACCAGGGGGTATGTACAATTAAATAATTGAGTCAGTTTTATAAAAATGAGAGTTTTTTAAAATTGAAAACATGGAAGAAAATTATAAAATATTATTAAATAAGAGTTAGGAGTGTTTGTGGTGTGATTTAGATCAGTTATGAATAAAAACTTATCTACTTTAAAGATAAAATTACATGTTGTTCTGTTTAATTTTGGATGATTAATTAAAAAAATCTAGTGTGATCCAATTTTGGATTGATTTTGAGTATCCAAATTACAAATTGTAATTTTTATTGATATTAATATTATAAAGATACGACAAAATAATATGTTTGATGCAAATTATAACATATCACATATTAAAAATTAATATTACAAACCAACATCTTATTGCAGAAATGACATATACTTGTGTCTTTTAACCATTTGTTCCAATGTTTGATCACTAGCCAACTAATTTTAGTTTGAGCGTTTTGTATTTAAACACCTAGGTTTTTTTCTTGACAAGTATCTACTCGTTACAAATTTAATCATTAACTAAATAAGTTAAGAATTTGAGGTTTAAATCTCACTCTTACAATCTTTGAACGTAGTTTGAGCTACGTTCACGAGACTATTTTTATTTATTTTTTTAAGTTTTTTTTTTTTATTAAGTACAATTTTATTTTATTTTAAAGAACTATCATGTGCAGTCTTTGAACTCTAAAAAGTAGCAAATTTTTTTATTACCTTTTTTGTTTTTTTTTTA
>Ga0228710_1000695_pt1 | contig 45458 bp, 17 predicted proteins | sample MedpolnodulmetaG_FD_177995 | JGI IMG/M metagenome (GOLD analysis project Ga0228710, IMG submission 177995) | Root nodule microbial communities from Medicago polymorpha collected in Santa Monica, California, United States - pink nodules | ecosystem: Host-associated > Plants > Roots > Nodule... | reverse complement strand
AAAAAAAAAAAAACAATGCGTGCTTTATTTTATATATATATATGAAAAATCATTATATTCTAGCAAATAATTATTAATATTACTTCAAAATAATAAATTCTATGTCTAATAATATACTAACAATTGTACCGTGAAAGATTTAGCGAATCCCCCTCCATGTATATAGAGGCATTTTGTTTTAAAAATGGCGGTGTTCTTGGGGATAGTCAGCGTGTATCGACACTTGAAGCTTATATTGCTAATTTTAACTTTATTGGGCGGAGCTTTGGGTGTTAAGCTTGCCCTTAGATTTATTGACTCCTTAGGCTAAGTTGGAGCTTAACTCTAATTAAGATCGGAGAAAAGCTAACTTGTGTCCTTATGACACAAGTTAATAAATCAAATATAGTAACTTTTTTTTATTGAAATGTGCACATTAAAGTTAATTTTTAAGTCTGTTCTATTAAATTGAATGCACAACATTTGAGAGAGTAATTCTATTTTTGGGTTCCTCAACATGTGTCTTAAGGGCATAAGTTAACACAACCCTTAAAATTATTGTGGATTTGGATCACAAACGTTGTTTCTCCAATGCGTTTATCTCGTTTCTTCTTCATGAAGTTCTATCTCTTCTAAAGCTCTCTCATTGGTGAACATTAAATACTCATATCTTTAGAGAAGCAAATCGATGCACATATTTATATTTGCGTGTTATTTAGAATCATCAATACTTAATTTTTTTTGGTCCAAAATCATCAACAGTTATTTAGATCATGTTTTTTCTACTCTTAGCGGTTGTCTTGTAGATGATGTCAGTTGTGGCAATTAACCATGCATAGTTCTTGTTGGATTTGATTGAAACATGCATCACAGCGACCAACGACCAAGTTAGTCAGTTTTACACAGGGTGGCCAAATAGAAGAAAATTATTTTTTTATAAATTAATATATTAAATTTAACTTATAAGAAAAAAATCACACTTTACTTGTATAAATATAAAACGTAAATTAAAGTAAACAAAAAAAAAACTAACAATAGTTATTTATAATTATTTTTTTAGTTTAACAACACTTCAAAGAGTCAAGTTCATTTATAATTGATTTTATCTATATTTACGATACGTAAAAAACTAAGCGATTTTAGTTATTAGTTTTATCTTTACAATTTTTATTGCTAACAATACTCTCTTTTTAGTTGCTTAAGAGAACATAAATGTTAAAAGAAGACAAAATAAGTTTATTAAACAAGTGATAATTTTATGGGTATTTTATTTCTTTTAACTTTGCAAAAATAAATTTATTTGGAGTAGCTAAATAAATTTTATTGGGATAGCTAAACACGAAAAAGTCAGACATCATATTGTAAGCTTGTATGGTAAAGGATGTAGGATGCTAATACACTATTCTATATATGAGTACTGCTATGAACGCCGTCTTTCTAACACTTTGTATCACCACTTTATGCAGGATCATTCTCTAAAGTGAGAAACTCATATTGATTTGACCCAACAAGTGTGTGTGCTTAACATAGTTTATAACCATGTTTTCAAGGCTACCGAGCTGAAAAATACGGGTGATTAAAATTATATATTTGCTGCCAAACTTTCTTCGATGGAGTACAATCCCTAAGGCAGTGAAACACGTTTTCATCATGGATTCCACATCGCTAGTAGATACGAGAAGTTGTCAAGTTGTAGTGGTGTCAAAGCTTGTTAGTTAGAATCACGTTGTGCATGTAATGGCAAAGAAAACCTTGCACCTTAGCTGAAACCGACACTTTTCAAATCCAATCACAATTTTCGATATCATTCCACTCTCAACAACAAGATAGTAGGTAACTACGTCTTGTATAGAAATAATATTTGTTTGTTTGAGCAGCTCCCTAAACCCATCTATCTTGAATATCACCATCAATGGCCAACAGGGGGACCGGTCAACCATGGTGCTAAGTTTCCAAAATGTTGACAAAATTAACATTGTGAAAGAAGCTCTCCTAACCCTGTCTCGTTACCCTAGTATTGTCTCAAAGCTTCCAGTCCTTTAAAATACTTCTCCAAATTAGATAAATATTGCCTTTAGCTTTGTTGTTTCAAATGTTGCCACCTTTAATATACTTTTGAGATAGAACCCTCGTCTAAAGTTTATGAGGACCATAAAGTAGGTTTCAAACTAACTTTCCAAACAGAGTAATAATAGAGAATCTAACTTCCATAATAACAAGACCTCCAAACCTCCCAGGAGAAGTAACAATAAACCATTTTACTCTATTCCACTTCGTATTATCAATAATATTTATAGGAAAATAATGCAAATGCATACTATTTAATAAGCATTGTCGTAGTAACCAATTTCGCTAGGAAAAGCCGCCTTACTTTAATAGGGAGATTACCATATGAGAGTCTTCAATGCATCCACTCTAAAATACAACCATACATGTCTTTAGTAGCTCAACCTTGTACCAAGGGAAATTTCACGTAGTCTATAGATTGGTCACAATCAGATAAATGACATTTCTTTAATACTTAGCTTAAGTGTCTCATGCACTTTTTAAGAACACGTACCCTTAGAATTTCTAACATTTACTTTCATACCATACATACACAATATAAACACTCTTTTAAGGTGTCCATTACCACTTTAGTTTGATCTGAGTGACCTTACAAAATAAGAGAACATCATCAATAAAAATATGGTGAGACAAACCTGAACCTCTATTAGGTATATGTATCGGATGCCAAATTCGTTGTTGAACCTTGCTCTGAATAGTCAAGGCTAATTTCTCCATGCAAAAAAACAAATACTCGCTCTGAGAACGGGTCCCTTTATTAAAGGAGGAATGTTATTTGAACAATTACTTTGGTTGACAACTTATGTGACAACCATCATTTGCAAAGAAAAAGTAGGCATTTGCACAGAAATCAAAACAATAGAGAGATAAAGTAAAAAATAATGTGAGTATGAGAAAGAAAGTTGCCACAAAAGTTGTCACCAAATGAATGTTCAAATATCATTTCTCTTATTAAAGGTCATTCGACGACTTGAAGTTGTTTGTTTTTACACCATTTCCCACGATAAAAAAGTTTATGGCTTTCACACTATTCATAATCAAGGAGACAATGGATCTAAAAAAGTTGAAATCCTACAAAGTAAGCTAAAAAAAAATTCAAATTCCTTTTATCATTAGACCTTCCCTAAGTCTTTATAAAAGCCAACATGCCTTTTTGACAATATAATACACCGACAATACAACAACTAATAAAAATGTATTAGCACATTGTTTAATTGAAAAATAAATTATTCCACGTGTTATAATTGACCGGAATTTTTTTTGTGCAAAATGTAAATTCTTTGCATAAAAAAAGGTGAATTCGACTAGACATTTTTTTTTTAAAATATAAACTTATTCATTCATTCAAATATTGATACAATACAATACAAATTAATAGAGGAAATTGATACAATATAAATTTGCTTAAAAGAAAAAGAATGGATTTGTATAAAATTCACAACATACTTGTTAATAAGTCTACAAATATGACTATATTCATGTTTTTAAAATTGTCATGCCTCCGGATCTCAATGTTAACGACAATGATTGCATCTGTATGAGATCAAAGTTGATTTGATAATCTGAACCAAACAAAAATCTAAATAAGATGGGAAATACAAAATATCACATAAAGACGATAAACAAAACAACGTCGTAATAAGACAACAAAATCATGAAAAAAACTAACTTAATGTGAAAATTACTTATTTAAATAAAAAATAATAATTTAAAAGACGAAATCTGAGATCAAAAAGTTGATCATAAACCATCCATCTTTGATGAACGATGAAGAAAAAGAAACTAAAGTTTTAAGTGACGACTTCCAAAACTAGGAGAGATTGAATGGACGTGATTTTTGTCTAACCCCATCCTATTTGCGAATTCAAATCTGACACTTGGTTGACAGCACCAACTTGATGGTCAATTCGAGCTAAAATATCTCCAAAATGCCTAGCGCCAAAACTATTTTAAATATGCTATATGCATGTATTTATTTATAAATAAAAAAATATCCCTCTCCTACGAAGAAAAGAAATACCCCCTCTTAAAAAACAAATAAAGAAATATCTTTCACGCAAGGCTTATAACATGCTTATGCTGTCTTGCTTTTGAAATTAAAAGCCGCGAGAATATGTCAAATTAAGACACATACTATTATATAGTTTCAAAAGATTTGATAGAAGATCAAATTCTTTAATTAGAAAAAACATATAGAATTGATTTTTTTTTTTTACTTATATAGAATCGATCAATAATATGATAAGGGATGGACACGTAAACAGATGCTGGCACTTACTCTATGGTGCCTAAACAAGTTTTAGGATAAGAAGATCTGGTTTACCGAATTAATATTATACTGTCTCATTCCCATAGCTCATAAGTGATAAGGTATATTCTTTCAAAAAAAAGTGATAAGGTATCCCTCAAAAAAAAAATGATAAGGTATATATTCTTTCTAAATCTAATAATTCTTTCTTTTTGACAGAATCTAATTCTAATAAATCAAATTGTTGGGAAAGAAAATGTGAACGATGAGGGAAATATAAAAATAAAATTTTTTAGTTTAATAGAATTAAAACAAATTGGTAAATAATTTTGTGATTTCCAGAAAGGCTGATTGCTTCATTGCCAGTCAATGTTACATGTATATTGAGTGGCTAATTAATGACGATTTTGGACAGTACGTATGGACTTGGTTTGATGGAAAGCCCCTGGTTTGTTTGAGGTGACTAAATGGAGTGGACATGAAGGGCATTGAGAATTAAGATTATGCATACACATACCCTTATCCACTCAAGATAATTAAATCAACACCCTCCATTAGCAGTCCTTGGCGTGTATCAAATATAAATGCTTAATTAATCATAGGTGGTTAAAAATGAGACTACTCCCCGGTCAAACTTTGATTTATTGAAATACATAAAAAATGTCCTTTCATACTTGTCTAAGACAAGGTAGTTTTTTAACGGTATACTTACAGATTGAGGTGTATCGATACATTTGCTTCATTAATTTATAAATTAAAGATCAATTTTTTAAATAAAAAACTATTTATCGATTTATATTTTAGAAAATATTATTTCATATGAAAAAATATTATTTCATTGTATACACGAACCATACTAAGTTTTTTTCTTATATTTTATCATAAAAATAATTAATATTCTTTACTATGAGTAATAAAAATTTATAAAAATTAAATTTTATTTCATCGATGCTTTTGATAGATAAGATTTAGTTATTAAAATTATTGATGATATAAAATATATTTTTTCTTTAAAAAATAACTCATTTAACTATTAATTTAATGATTTGATATACGGGTACACTTAAATTTTTTAATATATCATAGAATTAGCAAAAATTTTCACATGTAAATAGACATACATTAAATAAAAATAAAAAGTTGATTCGTTGGAGAATAACTACATTGTTATTTAATTATTAAAAAACGTTGAATGGTGGTAGTAGATAGCAATACAAATTTTGAACGTGTCACCTTTTTCTTTTTTGAAAATTAAACGTGTCCCTTAAGATATATCATGGAAAGTTTATTTTATTTTATTAAGCTAAAGGTAAAAGCTATATGACAACAAGTTTGTTCATCACTACCATTTTCTTTTCTCTTGAGAAATGATATTTGCATTGCAGCCCTTATATTTTCGTTATGTTTTTGATTTAGTTTTTTTTCTCATCCTATTGTTTTTTACTAATAAAAAGAGAAAAATAAAATATTATTTCAAAAGTTATATAACAAAATAATGGTACAAATAGTTTAACCAAACAAAGTCTTGTAAGTTGAGCATTGATTTATGAGAATATTAGTTTTTCAATACAAAACAAAGAAAATATTGATTTCAAACTAAGTTTGATTTTCAAAGGGATGTTCATATCCATCCTTGATGAATACCAGTACAAAAAAAATTGTTGGCTGCATTTTTCAATCAAAGGGTTGGCTGCATCCTTGGTAGGCCGTTTTTAACAGGATTTTCCATTGTTTTCTTTGTACTGCTTTCATATGCTGCTTCCACATGTCATGTATCAGCTCTGTATTATGTTTATAGTTTGATTTCGGATTGAAGTTTAATTCTTTTGAATTGTTTTAATTCTGTCATATTTCATTGTTTTAATTCTATTAAATTGTTACATCTTCACCCGACATTGTGTATTATTAAATGTTGATAACCATTCTAGTGATAAAAAATTTAATCTCTCTTATTTAATTTTAAGCATCAGTATATTTCAAGTAGTGATAATATCTTAATAATAACTATTATCACATCTAGAACATGCTGATATTAGACACACAACATGTTAATATACTAGTATGTGCTACTGCATCCAAATACTTTTACTATAAAATCAATGTCAATATGCCCTCCTCTCTAATAGCTGCTCTGTTTCAACTTGGTGACTATTTTGTCCACTTAATTACTTTCACAAATTGAAGGCTTTGGCTAAAAGTTTGTTATTTGTGGGAGGGATGATGAGACCGCCCTCCATGTGCACGTTTTCGTGGATGGAACTGAGGTTTGGCTCCGGTTAGATCCCTTAATTTTTATTAGTAATTTCTTTTTGAGTGATTGTAAGGCCTGAATTTTCAATAACTTAAAACAACTACAGAATGAGAACTTCCAAGGATGGATGATAGACAACTTTCGTGACCATGTGATGGTTTCTATAGACGTGCAGAAATAAAACAATCTTTGAAGACAATTTACAACGACCTCATGACTAGAGAATGTATCTTTCAACATCTTCACCAAGATTCTCAAAATAAGGAGACGATCCACATTCTTTTGAAGAGACCCTGGAGGATTGGATCAAACACAACAATGATGATGCTTGTAAGGAGAATAACGAATCATCGGGTGTTGATGCCTTTTTCGCAATTCAATTCAGACCGATGTTGAATCAAAGGCTACACTAAGAAGATCGATTCGTGTGACACACTTCATACAAAAATGTAGGGATTGCACGTTTGTCAGAATATGATTTGGAGAGATCACATTTCACACTTCATTATGGAAAGTGACTCAAAAAATCCTTATTAACATGATTACAAATAATTGCAACCTTGGCAGCATAGTTACCACCTTGGTTAGGCGTAAGTGCATGAGCACTTCAATATTTATTTATTGATGATTAAATTTTTGTGTAAGTTGAATTTCAAAAGTTAATCAATGTCTTGCATAACTCAAATATCACCTACAAAGATATGATATGTTTTTACACACCATTGAGGCATTGAGGTGTTCACAACAACCATGAGATTCAAGTTATATGAAATATGAACTACATTTTTATCAATTGAACCAACACACCTTGATTTATATATTAGTGGAATAAAATATTATGTTAATATATTATTTATTTGTATTTTAATACCACTTATTAGTTGTTTTTTTTACCAAGCACTTAGTTGAATGCAAATATCATTTACTAATTTATGTATTATTGTCTAGCAATGGAAATTTTTGTATCTCTATATGTCGATGTTATATATACTGTGTAAAATGTTATTAGACGTACGTAATATACATGTTTAATTATTATTCTTTGAATAATACATGTTTAATTATGTTCCTTAAAAAATGTTTAATTATGTATCGGTAAAAAATGAATCATTTTAGTGTTTGGATTTTTTTTTTATCAGATACATAATTAAAAATCTCAGAGATGCTATCTCAATTGAAGTGAACCACATGTTATTTTAATCTTTAAATTGAATAGTTTTTTTTTCTTTCAAAAATGGTTTAAACCAAATTAGGAACAACCACGACACTAATTTTTTTTTACTTATTTCAGTATATCACATTGGCTGGGGAGATATAAAGATTTTATCAAATATTATTCTTAGAAATAAAGTAATTTTTAAATTTATATAATCTATCTTGAATAATCAGACTTTGGCGTGCTGCTCGTTCAAGAACTAAACTAGGGGATGACCAACACCACAACGTAAATCCTTTGGATCAAATTCCTTCCCACTGAAGTTTGTCTTATATCTCACTCAACACTTATACCCTCTAGAGAATTTAACGTCTTTTTGGCTTCCATGCGAGTTGAATATGCTGCGAGTGCCTTGATCTCACCGCAAAGTTTGCAAGTCTAGATAGTACAGTTCAATACCGTCCCAACCGTGAGGCGGGTTATAGATGATGTTTTAAGAATTTTGCTATTGCCTCGTCTGGGAGGCAGACATGCTACGCGTACATAGAGTGATATGCCCTGGTGATCGTTGGCTGAAGGCGCGACGCGTCTCGGACAGAGCGTGAAGTGCTTGTCTTGATTTTTGGAGCATACTTAAGCATATTTTCGCTCTTTTGTTGTATAGTCTTGAGATACTAAAAGATGAAGCTTTTCAAAACTTAAAGGCTAAGGGTTGAATGCCTTTTCAAAACTGATATTGTAACGTCCTGGATTTTGGTCCAAGACATTTCGCCTAAATTATTTTCTTTTTCTGAAAAAAACACTACTATTTATTTATTTCATCAATAATAAATTCTTAGCAAAACCTATACAAAATTCTTGACATAATTTAATGAAAATTCTTAAAAATAAACATCCTTTAAAATTTACAATTAGATCAAAAATCCAATTTTGTCCCCCATACGCACTTCAAGCAAAAACTTCAAAGCATAGATCATCTCTTCTTTGGTACCTAAAATGTTAGTGTAAAGAGTCAATTTCCTTATCCAAATTGGTTCATACTCAAAGCACAAGAAACAATGCCATAAAATAGATAGTATCAAAACTTCTCAATCAAAAAGAATTAAGAAAAATACATTCAAGTCATATGCTTCAAAGTAAGCTTCACACACATCTTATTTGCAAAACAATAGTTTTAAGTCAAATACCAATCACATGTATACAACAGACTCAATGTAATTATACGTAAGATGCATGCTCTTATAACTATATGATCCGGATATAATTCCCGCCACTAAGGCATCCACACAGAATATAATTGTAATCCCGCCACTAAGACATCTACACAGATGCATATGCTAATGCATGATCATGAAAATGCAGACTAAAACCCAACACTAAGGCACCACACATAATATAATTATAACCCGCCACTAAAACATCACAAAGAGATATGATATTAACCCGTCACTAAGACAACCACAAAGAAAATAATAACACATTATCATGCACATGACAAAACAATCTTTCATGAGATCTTATTCCTTTTATTATTATCTCAGTTCCATAACAATCTCACATTTATGTTCATCAACTTAATTCTTTCTGACTGTAGTAGAAAACATTAAGCTATAGTCCGTTTGCTACAAGAACTTATTAGGTATACATATACCACAAAATTAGATTTTTCATTAATCTATTTAACCGTAAAGGGAAAATGAAATAAAACTCCAAACATTTTGCTCCAAGAAACAGTATAGTCATATACGTACTACAATAAGATTAGACTTTCATTAATTTATTTCAAAGGAGAATTTTAGGTACTATATCATCATTATTTCTAACATTTATATCCTTTTCATAAAACTCACATTTTCATATTTTTCATTTCTTTAGTTTATCAAAATCTAACATTTCTTTTCCAATATCACAAAAAAACATATAAACAATGGCAAAATAGAATAAATGTCATTCTACATCACATTATCATACACACATCACGTAATATATAATTAAAACTAATAATTTTTATAAAAGATTAAATTTTACCATATAAATTCATATTTTAATTATTTTTCTTTTTAACAGACAAGAATCTCTACCTCTAATTCATAACATCATCCCAATACTTAGTATGGATGTATGGGAAAAAACCCTTACCTCGTACGTTTTAATCGTTAATGAGGCTTTTAGTTTCGACACATCCTAACGAGGATTCAAGTTCCACGAAAAAGAGTTTGCAAGGGAGAAACCACTCAACACTTGGTTCTACATGAATTTGAATTGATACGAAGGGATTGTTTGTACCACTTTCAATCAAATGATAGCCTTTAAGAGAAAATGGTCTATTGTTAGAAATGGATCAGAGAATAGAGAGAAAACACAACAAAACAATTCTTACCTCAAGACTCCACAAAAGATGTGATTGTTGGAATGACAGTTATGTGGTGATGAAGGTATTTTGTTTGTTCTCGACAGAGTAGGAATTATGTGAGTAAGTATTTATTTCTATGTGCGGGAGGTCTGGAAGTTTGTGTGAGAACCAAAAACGGAGATTGAGAGAAAAAGGAAGAAACACGTACAAAAGAGATGTGGCTCACAAAAATGTACCAAGAGAACAATATTCTCTCTTCTCTTTATTACGGCACAATTAGTTGACAATTTTATAGGAATTTAATAGTGGAGGTTGAGGAAAAGAGGGACATATGAACAAAGAGTGTGAGTATCTACTTGACTTGCTAGTATGTTGATAAGAATAAGTGAGGTGTTCCTCCTTTTAAGGAGTGTATGCATGCATATGGGAAACGTGGAGGAGAAAAATTGATTTAGTCTAAGACTAACGGTACATGAAAAATTGACTTAGTCTAAGACTAACGGTACATGAACACATACTTAGCTTCTACTCTTCCTTTACTTCTTATTGCTCTAGTTTCATTCCTTCACCGTAGACACACACACACATATATATACACACAACTCTCTTAATAATAATAACTATTAAAATAAGTTCCAGAAAACTATTAGAAAAGGTTTATTTATTAAATATGAAATAGACTCATCAATAAAAATAACTCATCAAAATAATTAATAAATATCAAGAACAATTATAATTATTTTATCATTGTCACGCCAAATCGAGTAATTAAATAGAGAAAATCAAGAGAATTACAAAAACAACATGTAGAAAATATTGGGATGTTACAAATATTTGATTATAGAAAAATAATCTTTCTCTCTTGATTTCTCTTACGATCTCCTTGGTGGGTTGAGAGACTTGAAAAAGGGTAAAAGTAAGGTGCTTTTGAGGCCACTTTCTTGTAACTTCTTTGTATCTCTTGCAAAGACTCGTTCATAGTGGATTGACTAGCCGCTCTCTCCCCCATACATAAGTCAAATTTAGGCGGAATTGAATAAATAATCTTGATGTTTTCATTTCTATACTCTCCTTTTCCTTTTCCTTGGTTTCATTGTGTTTTTGCTATCCACATAGATTGTTAGTATTGTTTTTGGTTGATTATTGTTGTTTCAAATGTTTGGCCGTTGTTTGTCATTGTTATTTTTTCTACATATTATTCTTTTTTGTTTTGCAAAGGGTTCAAATTCACAACAAAATCCAGTACCCAGAGAATAATTGAATAAAGGCTTAATAGCAATTTTAGCCCCCCAACTTTCCTAAAGTTGTGATTTTAGCCCCCTAAGAAAAAAAACTACAAAACCGTCCCCTAAGTTTTGCACCTATGACAGTTTTGGCCCTCAAGGCCAATTTTAACTCGGTATACGCTGACGTGGCAACCTAAGTGAGGTGCCACGTGTTTTTTTTTGCCTTGGGGGGCCAAAACTGCTACAATTGTAAAATTAGGGGGCGGTTTTGAAGTATTTTTTCTTATGGGGCCAAAATCGCAACTTCGTGAAAGTTAAGAGGCGAAAACTGCTATTAAGCCTTGAATAAATACCATAATTCCTAGATTGTGTTGTTAGTACTCTTTTAAAAATAGGGAGGACATTTAAGAGCACTAGCAACTCATTCTCTAATACACATTTTTAATTGTTGAAATTTGGACGAAACTCGTTAAATTATTTGAGTCTCACATAAATTTCAACATATAAGCATAAATGTGTTAAATAACGGGTTAGAATATACGTTGGTAGTTTTATTTATTTATTTATTAGAATGAGAAATTTATTCAACATTTGTGAGTAGAAGATGGAAATTCCACAAACTTTGAATTTTTCAAATGAAGTTATTTGAGATGTCTCTATTCATACTTGAGGATATGCAATTTAATAAGGCATTTCAGTTATAATTGGACCTAATTCTAAAACTTAATACGAACTTTTCGATTGTTTCAAACTACAGTAAATAAACAGACATAAATATGCAGGGGCTAGGGCTCGAACCCCGGACACCCACTTATTCACCTTATAAGGTGAATTCTAACCACTAGACTACTGACAACAAAAATAAAAAAATAATCAGACATAAATATATTTATCTTTTCATCCCAAACACTTTCCAGTTTATTTGTATTTTAGAATCCAGAGGTGCGATAAGGGGATTTTTCTAAATCTTTCTAACACGTCCCAGTTCTAAAATCCAGACAAATAAAGGACCTTTTAGAACAGTGGGGGCATGGAAAAGAAATTCATTTTATGGCTAGTTCAACACTACATAAATGAGATAACTATCGTAAGGAGAAAGCTAAACAATTAAGCGATATTTGATAATTAGTATTTGATAAAAAATAACAATTTATATTTTCAAGCGATATTTTTTATCTATAGATTATTTAACCAATGCCTTTGCATATCGATTAGCAACATTTATATTGTAATATGCACAATTTTATTCTTTTGCAGATAAACGAAATTACAATAATCATTAAAAATTCATTCACATAAAATGAAATAATGGAGTTTAAACTTTGATCACTATGAGTTCAATCGGGTAAGTTTTGACATTTTTATATGTTAGATAGAAGTGTAGTACTAACTTGTGTCCCTATGACATAGGTTATGAAATTCAAAAGAAGAAATATTCTCTGACATTTTGTGCATTCAATTTATTAAAAAGTTAAGGGTCTTGCTATCTTGTGCCCTTAAGACACAAGTTAAGAAATCCAAAATTAAAAGTTTTTTTATAGAAAAGAAAAAAAAAATTGACTTTAAAAAGTTGAATGCACAACTTTTAAGACATTTATTTCTATTTTAAATTCCTTAACATATGTCCTTGGAGCAAATGTTATCATTTGCCAAAAGTTAAAGATTAAATGTAATACATATATTCAAGGCCGACCCAACACATATTGAGGCTCAAGAGGAAATCCAAAATGAGGTCTTTTAAGTTATTATTAGTTTGTGCAAAAAAAAAGTTATTAATTCTATTTGTTTTACAAAAATAATATTTTAATTCAAAATTTCACTTTTTAAACTTTTTTTAGATGCAAAATCATTCATTAAATTATTGTAATTTATTTTGTTTAACCTCTTTTTCAATCGACAACAAAACAAATCCATTTAATCTTTGTGGACACACTGTTGATCTTATATAAGATATTATTAAGTTTAATTTTGAATTTTATTTTCAAAAGACGCAACGATTATATGAATCGTTGACACTATTCTATAAGCAATATGAGGTACTCCCCCGTCCCTTATTAGATAATCTTTTTTTACAATGTACATTTTTGATCTGACATACTTTGACCGTATTTTTATACTAATATACAATGATAAATAATATCATATAAGATGTTGTTGGATTTGTCTCGATGAATATTTTAAAAATATTAAATTTTCATAATTTTTTTAAATAGATAATTAAAGATATGAAAGATAAAAAATATGGATTGGTATGTGTGTCAGTGTCAACTAGATCATCTAATAAGGGACGGAAGAAGTATCAGATATACTCCCTCCGTCTCATATTAGATGACCTAGTTGACTCCGACACACGTACCAATGCATATGTTTTATCTTTGATATCTTCAATTCTCTACTAAAAAAATTATGAAAATTTAATATTTTAAAAATATTTATCGAGGCGAATCCAACATCTTACATGATATTATTTATCTTTGTGAATTAGTAGAAAAATGTGGTCAAAGTATATTAAATCAATAATGTATATTGTCAAAGAAGTCATCTATTGAAAAACGAAGGGAGTAATAGATAAACAAAAAATAAAAAAATTGAGGCTTAAACAAATGCCTAGTTAGCCTATACCTTGAACCGACCCTCTATATACTCTAATAAATTATTTTTTTATTTGATTCATTAATTTATGCGGCACACAAGTTAGTATTTCCTACTAGAATATGTGGACTGCACAAGAAAAGGAACACGGCACGAGAGTGTTACTCCACTTGAGTGAAAGTGAATAATCCCCCTAACTAAACTGAAACAAACTAGAGAGTCCGGAATTTGATGCCATGCCAATGCAATGCCATAACAAAAGTGTAGTAACACAGAAAAAGGTTGTTTGTGCTTTTCTCAAGACAAGACAATGATGATGATGACGTGTTCCTTATCAAAAAGACAATTCACTCCTCTCCTTCTCTCTCTATTTGCACACATGTTTTTCATTCATTTGATACCAGAAAGGCATAAACTGTTCCAAACAAAAACACTTGTGAAAATAAAATAATTTCTTCTTCACCGTTAATTAATTCATTCTTATAATAAGCTCTTTTTCTTGCTTTATCGCCGCATAGCCACAGATATAGCTTAACCCCTCCATTTGTTGAGTTATTCTCAGCCATCAAATAATAAATAATGGGTAAGAGGAAACGAGGAGGTTCTGATTTCACTCACTATCCTCCTCCTTCATCTTCATCTTCTCCTTCTCAGGGTACGTTTTTCTATTTTCTTTCAAGAATAATAATGTAATTAAAATTTCATGTGATCACATCGATATTCTTTTCTAATGGGGTTTCAGGGTTTGAGTTTTAGCTTGTAAAGTTTGGTTCTTCTATTATTTTTCTTCCCTTTTCAATATTTTTTGATGCTTGATCAGAGTATCTTTAGTAATTTAACGGAAATGGATATTTTTATAAAATACTATTGAAGATATTTTCCGAATCTAAGATGAAGACAAGGTTTAATAAATATAAGTTAATTGATTTTATTTATTTAATTATGATTTGGTTATTTTGTGAGTTGGGGTTTTATTGTGTATTTTTTCTTTCTAACTAGTCTGGTGATTAGATATTCGCATGTGAATAAGTGATGTGTCCGGGATTCAGTTCGAATCCGACCGTGCATGTATTAAGCAATTGCATATCTTCATGCAAATTGGGTTTTTTTAAGAAAAATAAACTTCATGCAATTGTCATAACTAATTGTTTTTACTTCAGATTTTTGGCATTAGTCTGCATATAACCGATCTTTTGGAAAATAATTGGATGACATTGAGTTTTAGACTTTAGTGTATTTAATTTATAAATAAATGAAGGGGAGCTCAATTGGTTTGAGCTAAGCCGAATAAAGGAGTTGGAGGTCTTAGGTTCAAACTCAGACAAATTAGAAAAAATATATTTTAACAACTAACCAATAACTTTTGCCATTAATTTTTTTTTTTGATGAATGCATAATTAAAATAAATTATTTTGATGAGAGAGAATGATTTCTTAGGAGAGAGATAGAGACAAAGTCACCAAAGTGAAACCCCGATCTTTTATAATGGTCGCTTATTATCCTTTTTCATCGGTCCTTCATCAGTCATCATTTTGAATATTCATTTGCTATGCGTTATTCATATGAGCCAAGTTGGATTGAGACTTAATCTAGTTAGTACGGATACTTCAGATTGAAGATGTGTACGTTGTCTGATACGTGTCAACGACATTGCGCTATAGTTTTGCATGCTATGTTTTTGAGTGCTAGGGAGTTATCACTTACATATTTACATTCAATCACTTTCATTTTCTTAAATTATTAGTGGTGTCTATGTGTCTGGTAATTCTGTTTGTAGGTGCTTCATAACCAATGTGTGCCAGCCTGCGTGTTTATCAGCAGATTATGTGCCATAAAAGTGTAGTTACAATGCGCTATTGGCAGTTTTGCATACTACGTTTTTGAGGGCTAGGAAGTTGGCTAGTCTCTCCCATTTTCATACAAATAACGGGATATCAACCATTAAATTGCAAACTTGACAATGACACGTTGATCGCATTGCGAATCTATCTAGAAAAATAAATAAATAAATAAAGAAATGGCCCCTTTAGTATTTTTTTTCCCTTTCTGTTATTTGTTCTTAGTTAGTACGCCATGATCTTTGTATTTAGTTTGTATATTTCATGTGTGTGATTGATAAGCCATATTACTAAATGATTGTTGTCCTTTTTATTTATCAATACTGCAAAAGCCATTCGATGCTCTTCCAAGATGGAGCTGTTGCCAGACGAGGTTGGCCTTCTTTTCTCATTCCTTCTATATGTTAAATTAAAAAATTCCTCCAATTTAAGTTACTATTCTGCTATCATCTTTCGTACTCATTTACCTTACATCATTGTGTATCGGTTCTATTTTTACATAATGTAGACATCTGCATAACTTTGGAAGTGATATGATAGTAATTCACAATTGCTTCCTTTTGATCTCATTGCACATAATTGGTGTAACTTATGTCATCTGTTCTCTCTCTTTTTTCCCTCTTTCAAGAAGCCTTCGTATTCAGGCGACCAGGGTGCACTTGCTCTGCCATCTGTATTGGATATAACAGATGGATCTATGAAGCTACTTAATACGCATCCTGCTATGCCACATCATCATCATCCTCAGAATCTTGGTCGATCAATTTTTTTGAAACGATCACGGCACCACTATGGTCACCAGTATTCTCGACGTAACTCTGCCAATCAATGCAATGCATCTTCTTCTCGCAGCAAGGGCACTTCCTCATTTGATGACAGGCTATCTTTCAAGCTGGCCTCTCAACCCAACTCACTTCCCAGACAACACCTAGGTGTGTCTTCTATGCTTATTCGGTGAAGAAATTTGCTAGAAAAATTACTTTCATTGTTCGATGTTTCTGCATGTTAGGATGCTTTGTGTCTTCATACTAGCACTGAATTTGACTGGGAAGATTGGTTATTGATTATTCAAGCTTTTTTGTTTGTTTTAGAATACCGAGAGAAGGCATTTTCTAGGCCAGAGAGAATCCGGTCAAGTACTTTTACAATGGATTCGGTATCACCGGATGTAGTGAAGATGGTTTGTATGATATGTGAGAAGCCACTGAGACGGAAAATTAATTTTATGGGGAATTCACTGTCTTGCAATGAACTTGCAGTCGTGGCAGTTTTAGTATGTGGTCATGTTTATCATGCTGATTGTCTTGAGCAAAGAACTAACGTCGAAGAACTACGAGACCCGTCATGCCCCATGTGTGCAGGTTTACTCTTGCAGGGTCATGAACGTAAAGAACAAGAATAGTTTTCAAGTAGATGAATATTACAACTCAGCACTTCTATGGAAGAATAACCAAAAATGAAAGATAGGTCATTTTGCTGCAAATGGTGGACTGTGTAGCTAGGATGTCATTTTGCTGCAAATGGTGGACTGTGTAGCTAGGATGATTGGATGAAGATCTTGTTGACTGTCAAGATCTCTGCATTGTCCTTAGAATTTGTGGATTAGGGAGAGTTTGTGTAATTTCTTTAATACTTTTATAAATATTAACTAGGCACATAGACGTTGTAATATTATTATATAAAAACAAACAAATGGTGATGCAAAAATTCTAGTAGCTGTAAATGTTTTAGAGTTTAAAATATACACTAGTTGAAATGATTGCCGGGTCTCCACTCTTCATGCCTACTATATTTCAATTTACTGCTAATGCATATTGATTGACCTATATGCGCTAAATGGTGTGCTATGTCTATGGCATATTTCTATTGCCATGGCTCCATGGTACAAACTGAAATGAGCCACTGAGCCAGAGGAGCAAAATGGTACTAGAATCAATTTATGTATATAATGTAGCTATTGGTATAACAGAGATTATCAAAGATATATACACCTTTACATGAAGATAACTAAACTATGTTATATATAAGTTTGTCTGGGTCATAATCTTCTGTTTTTTGCTTTCTAGTTTTTTTTTTTCCTTCATGATTTATGTGTCTTTAGGTTGTTTCTAGCAAAAAATTACTGGTATTTATTAGACTTTATTCAATTTCAATCCATCTTAGTTTTCATGTCCTCTTTCATGAACAGATGCAATATATATGGTTAATGTTCACAACAATCACTTGACCTGCAAATGATGACCAACTTTAGTGAATGCGAGCATGCTAACTACTCTAGTCCACATTCCTCACTCATCATATTTCTCTGATTAATTTTGTCCATTTACTTTCTTGTTTATTTGGTTTTTTATCAATTCCAATTCTTTATTGAGGACATGCATTATAGGTGTAATTAGTTTTACATAAACGTTTAATTAGAATTTAGCATTTTGTGCTTATTTTCAAATTGCATATACAAAGTACATTTACATGACAGTATCAAAAGTTCTCATTGAATGTCCCTGTAAACCTACTCTACACTAAAGTGCATCTACATTAAAAGGGACATACTTACAAAAATGTTATTTGGGCTAAATCTTTAAAAAAGAGAGAAATTAAAAGGGTCAAACTTCCAGGTATTGATTTTTCTTTCTTGTAAGGTTTTTTTTCCCTACCAAAAACTGAAATGAGTTTATCTTTTATTAATTGAGACCTTGTAGCACATACACACAATCAATTAGGGTTATATAAAATAAATTTTTCATAAACACTAATATAATTAGACCTGCTCTATGAACGGGAGTTGTGTTTAACTGAAAGATTTAGACATCCAAAATATATGGTAAACAAATTTGAATCATTGAAAGACGTATCTAACGGTTGTGTCTAACGAACAAACTAATGAATCAGACTTTTTTGAGACAAATCTTTCTTGGAGTTATTGTTATTATTATTATTATTATTACTATTATTATTTCAATGAAGACTATTAGTCGATACTATTCATTATTCTTTCTTGGAGTTATTAACTATCACAATTCAAATAAAACACAAATATTTTATAGTAAAAACTTTTGCTAAAAGAGGTAACTGCTCCTTAGACACACAGAAAGTTGAATGGTAGTTAACCACCATTTGAGAACACTTTTTAAATTGGATGAACCGATTTAAAAAGTGTCTATGTCAATCTCAAAAATATTGACGATTGCTCTTTAGGCCGTTCAGTGGGTGTTTGAGAGCAATGTTGGATGCCTAAAGAGCAGTCCTCTAAAAAGGATAGGATCAGTCAGATGAGGCCTGTCATACCCCAATTTTTGACCTAAGATATCACTGACACGTGTCGTTTGACCCTACATTCATACGCTGTCTGACCCCGATCGGTCTCTGATTTTCAGTGAAAAATTCGGCAGAGAGGTATTTTAAAATACCTCATTTTAGTTCCGAGTCGGGCCCTCTTCTCTCTTTATTTTTGTTTTTATCTTAGATGTAATTTCCATCTTTTATTTTAGTTTTTAATTAACTTTGTATATAAAAATCTTTATTTTCTTTTTTTAATTAAACTTTCAATACCTTTTTTTTTATTATTATTATTATTTGTTTAGTCTTCATGTTCTTTTTTTGTCCATATCCAAATAGTCCCAAATCCAGAAATTCTCATCCCAATCCAAGCACAGTCTGCCGTGTTTTAGTTCCAAAATTCAGCAACAGATTCATTTTCCTTCTGCACAAGCCAGGGATTCGGTTTCCTCTAAACCTGCACTATAAAACCTGAACCTGCACACACACAGAGGGAGACCGAATTTTGCACAACCAAAACCTGCAAAGCAACCAAAAAACCAGAGAACAATTCACAGCCATAATCGCATAAATCTCCCATTAATTTTCACAATCATCGTCAACCAAACATCACAGAACCAACACCACATCGAAACAAAGCCATCGCGCAGGGACAACATCAAGGACGAATTGAATCCCAGACAAACCGTCAACAACTGTCAGCAAACCAGCAACAATTCGTACGCAAGGACGTCGCCCCTAGTCAAACCGGAACCGATTCAAGCATCACGAAAGCGAAACATCAAAGCCGATCTGTAAAGAGAAAGCTACAAAGGTATGTTTTCATTTATGCTTAGATCTAGGGCTTGGTATTTGTTGTATAAGAACTTTGAGGTGAGGAGAGTGTAGAAAAGGAGAAGAGCATTTAGAAAAAACGAAAAAATATTAAAAAAGAGGTGGTTATAGCGGTGGCGCCGCCACCTACGGTGGTCGGCCACCGCGCCGTCGCCACCACCCACGGCCCTTACCTTCATCGGAGAAGAAGAAGCTGTCGGCGCAGCTTTAGGAGAGAGAAGAGAGCGTTTGCTCTCAAGAGAAGAAGAGAGAGAAAGTTGCAATAAAAATGAGATATTTAGGGTTCACAACATATTTATATATTACCCTAACTCGACCCGTTTCTCTCTTCAAACCGAACCGGTCCAAAACCAATTCCTTCAGGCCCAATGCGTGCCTCCTGTCTCTAAGCCCAAATTCTTTTTTTTAATTACTGCACCCCCTGATTACTGTCGCACCCCCCTGCTGTATTTTATTTTTCTTATTTTCTTTTGCACATTTTCTTTCATTTTCTTTCCGTTAGCATTGCATTTTGTTAATTCTCATACATTTTAATTAGTTTAGGATTATTATTCTGCCTTCATTATATTTTATTTAATCATTCATTTTTATTTATATAATATGGTTTAGTTTGTACATTAGGCTTGAATGTAAATAATTCATGCATTTTGGTTTAATTTTAGCATTTCACATTTTAACCTAGTTTATAGTTTTAGGCATAGAACTTAGAATGTAAACTAGGCCTAATATAAATAATTATCTATTTTTCGTCATTTATTTTCCTGCAAACCATAGCATGTATCATAGGTTTTTTTATGTAATAGTTGTAGGTGCATGTGTGCGTGTGTGGGTGTATGCTCTATTTCCGTACTCTCTAGTTTAGGATTAATGGTCTTTGTGGTGACCCAACGTCGCCACAAAGTACCCACGCTTTTATTTTCTTGCTCCGATAGTTTAATTCTAGTCTTATTATTCAAAAACAAAAAACATGCAAATAATCACAAAATCACAAAAAAATCTTTTTCATAACAAACCTTGATCCCAAATCAAGTGACCTTGTTATTTTTCATTCTTTCATAAATCAAACATTGGAATCTACATTAATCATATCTTAAGTCATTTTTCTTTTAACATGAAAAACACAAACAAACTTATTTTGCCATTTGGCTTTTCATTTTAAAACCTTTTTCAAAACTAATAAAAAACACAAAATAAATCAAACGTCAATTTCTACCCCGAACTACGAGGTTTTGATCCCTCACGGGTACGTAGGCAAAGGACACTCGTCCTTCCAAATCAATAAAAAATGTAAATAAATAGGTCTCTTTTTTCCTTTACCACTTTAATTCCTTTTTTCGAAACAAGCAAGTTATAACACATTAATTAAATAAAATCAAGAGGTTCCCGTAGAGTACTACGGACATAAAGGGTGCTAATACCTTCCCTTTATGTAACTAACCCCCGAACCCTAAATCTTTCAATATGGGGTAGTTTGAACTTTTTTCCCCTTTTCTAAAAAAAATTAAATGTTCAGTCATGAAATAAATTAGTGAGTCAAAAGCTAATCAAATAGCCTTGATCTCCGAAAAATGACGCGACAAGGCCCAATGAATATAAAGAAAAAACACAATTTAATGTGGGAATTTAGTTCATACATAATGAAAATTACTCTTCTTCCATATAAAATTGCTCACACCCACATGAACCGATCAAAATATCCAAAACGTGAGTTAAATCACTTAACATTAACGTAAGTTAACTCAAGTTCGTAAGATTTTTGAATTGCAATTTTCATACATAAATTGACGTACTCCTACGGTTTTAATTATAAGATTTTTTAAATTTTTTTTGGCACTATTAAAAAAAAAGGTTACACCTTTTAATGTGTAGTTACTGTTTAAAAGATTTTCTACCTTTCATTAATATTTGTCTTTTTAATATTGGCGATTGCATTTAATGTTTGTCTTTTTAACGTTAGCGATTGCATTCAATGTTTCACAACTTTTTGTATGATATATTTGTAAAAATATTAAAAAAGTAATAATAATTAATGGTTGCATTGATTTTGATGTTTTTTGTTCTTCTTCTTATAATAAGGACGAGAGAAAATATGTCGAACAAAAATCAATTTTCGAAAATCAAATTATTGTGTTCAAGTGGTCAAAGAGTTAAACTAAAGCACTATTCACCATGGAAACTCCCTTTCTTGATAATAGAACAAAAAAACAATTTTAATTCGAAGAGATTTAGCAATTTGAACAAATCATATGACAAGAGAGAAGGAAATCAAGAGGAGTACAAATCAATAAGAATAACCAAAATAAGCCCACTTAGGTTAGCTTGATGGTATTGACTTGGGACCTGAAAGTGTGCTCCTTCTTAAAGTCTCAAATTTGATTCTCACTGATGTTAATTTGGATGTACTAATTTAACTTCTTAAAAAAATAAGAATAACCAAAATAAAAAGATGAAAGAAGTGCCCTACTCTTATCCTAAATTGGTTTGTAACAAGAAATCTGGCTGTTTGTCAGATAGATAAATGCAACCAAATACAGTCCAAAGATTAAAATAGAAAATATAACCAAAAAGGAGAACGTCTTCTACAAAAATAATTTACAGTGCAGATTGTTTGTCCCATCATTAATCAATTCATTAGGTCGCTGGTATGGATTATATCACTTTTTTGCCTTAATAGACATTATTGTATGCTTATATCCTCCAAATTCAATTATGAATTTACAGCCGCACACGGTCCCTTTGCCAACCAAAATTATTCACACTAGTATACTAGTCACTCAACTCGACCACAACTGCATGTGCTGTACATAACACCTTATTACTCATTAAAAAATTTATAAGCTTGTTCATAACTTAATTGATAGAGAGGTCGCATTTTATATGCAGGAGTTGTAGTTCGAACAGATTCTTAATTTATTCTTCTGAATGATGAATTTTCAGCCTATTTGACAAAAAAGGTAAAAATTTCTGAACTTATTTGCATCGTATAATCCTTCTACTTTTTGTTTTGTTTTGAGAGGTATAGTCCTTCTAATTATGTGCTTCTTAAGGCAGCAGCCTTTTTATTATACGTCGACGATCACTCTATATTTGATGATTAGGATATGGTATTTGTTTAGATAAATATTCTTAATACGTGAACCTGTTTTCTGCACTTGTCTAGTCATTTTCAAGTCAAGGGAGGGAGGAACCCACCTTGTTATGGAATATGTTCTTCGGCGCAAATGAGTGTGTTTTGGGGATTTAACAAATAATGCTAACTTATATTTCGAAAACGAAAACAAAAACAAATAATGCTAACTTAGTCAAGAAATAAAAACAAATAATGACAACTTTTACATTTGCCCCACAACATCAGCATAATCCATAGAATATTCTTCATCTCTACTTCAGGTACTGTTATTACTTTATTATGGATTTTGCCAATGAATATACTTAGGACACTATTTAATTATTTTAAATTAAATTGTTTTTTTTTAAAAAAAAAATTAAACATTTTAATTTTCAATACACCGAATGCACAAACTTAAATAAAAACTTACCATTTAATATCCTTAAAAAATATTATGAGGATGCTCATTAGCATTTCTTATGTCCCCATTGTTTCTTTTCTTTTGAAGAAGCCCCTATTGTTTCCCATATTTTAAAGAAAAATCTTAACAAATGTATTTGAGATATGGGTGTTCGCGGTGCGGTTTGGTTCAGTTTTGAGGCTAAAAGTCATTCCGAACTGCAAGATAAAAACATAAGGTTTGATTTGATTTGGTTGACTTTTAAAATAAAATCTGAACCAAACCAATGCAGTTTGGGTTTGATCGGTTGTCAGTGACGGAAGAAGGGGTACAGAGGGGACCCATGGCAACCCCATTTTTTTTAAAAATGATTTTTTTTATACTCTAGATTTTTTTTTACATGAGCAAAATCACTTGATTTTCTACATGTAGGTTTGATGACAGAATTCTTAATTTTACACATTCTCTTTACATATCATTTATTTGGTTTAAAGGAATTAATATTAACTTAATAAATGATAATATAGAGAAATAAACAATAAAATGTATACATATGATACATAATTGATACCTTAATAAATCCATTTTTCTTGTCAATTTCAACTATTCTTGTTTATTACAAATTGTTAAATTGAAATTGTAAATGGTTGAAATTGATAAATTTGTTTTTTTGGAACAGAAAAGTTAACGATCAACTTTAATCAGCGTAAAATGTCACTTTAAGTATTTTTAAAGTAGATCGACATTTTGATCATTAGAATAACTAGACTCTAACCCGTACGATGTACGGATTTTGTAGAGTTTCATATATAAGTATCGAATTGACTATATTATTAATTTTAGAGTTACATTAAAAGTCATAGAAACAATCAAACTAAGTATGATTGAGAGTGTCAACATACAAAATCTCAAAAAAATTTTTTAGAAACATCCTATTTGCATCAACAAAAATAAATACGGAATCAAACCTATAAACTAAATTATGTGAAAATAAACACAATAAAAATGAGTGCTGGTGGCTTAAAAAAAGGCCTTTAGAATTGCATATCTATTTTAGAAGTAACAATATCTCAATAAAAATGTTAGAAGTTTAGTGGTGAAAGCTCTAAGGTGTTATTATATAGGTACTTGGTTCGATTCTTTGCAAATTTTATTTTTCAAAATAATTATTTAGACCCGCCAAAAAAGGCAGCATTAGGGTTAATTGGAGACCGTCTAACATTTATATATATTAAGATATTAAGATTAAGATAGGAGCTAGATATTTGTCTTGATGCAATGCAACATAAAACAATTCAAAACAATATGTAGATATGTGTCATTGATTTTGATGAATGCTTTTTAAAAAGATAAACTAAATTGAATAATATTCTTTAATTTAAAGAGCTCAAAGTTATTTATAAAATTAAATGACATTTATAAATATCATAAGTGAATGTACATGTAACAAATGAGTTAATGAGTCATCTTACTAAATTTTTTGGGTTGTTTATTAAGTTATCGCGTTTGTTTATAAAATAAAGTTCATATAACATATTTTAATACATCAAAGAAAAATATAATACTCCTCTCAAAATTTTTAAGACCACTGAACCTTATTACATCTAATTATACTGTTTATCAGTTAAACAGAAAGCCAAAGTACTAAAAAACCCGCACATGCACATGTATAGGAAAGGGGTAAACAAGACACAACAACCAAACGAAAAGTGTTTTTCAAAGCCAAGCCAAGCCAAGCCAACGAATGATTAAACAACTCAGCAAAGCAACTAACACTTTCAATTTTCAAACAAAATAACAACAACGCAAAGATTCGAATCTTCCGTTTAGAACATTCCATCACAAGTAACAATCTAACGGTTGATAAACCAACTAAGCTTTAACAAAAATTCCATAGCATAATTCCAGCATCACCACAACATTAAAACAAATGTTCTTCTTGTTAACCTCTCTCTAATTCTTCCACACCAATCATTTTTTTCACATTTCTCTTCTCTCTGCCATTCTTTTCTCCGCCGTAGAAACCCTGTTCCAGTGGTGGCGGGAACGAGGTTTTGTACTTTGACCGTTAGGTGTGTCCACTTTTCAGTCACATGGAGGTTTCATATGTTTCACCGGAAAACTCCAAGATTTTGTCACCAAGAACACCAAGAAAGTCTATAGTGGAAAAAGTGTTTGGAAAATCGTACTCCATTAAAGGCAGTGGAAGCTTCAAGAAACGTAGTGAGTCTCAAAGTTCTATCAATGAAGATAACGAAGGTGGCATGGAACTCATGGAAATTGGAGCTGAAAGAACAAAAAATGTGTTGATTCTCATGAGTGATACTGGTGGTGGACATAGAGCTTCTGCTGAGGCTATTCGTGATGCTTTTCAAATTGAATTCGGTGATGAATACAAGGTACTTTAACCACACTTCCTTTTGTTTTGGATCTGTTGCAGCTTTTGTTTCAAATTGTTGTTTCTTTAAACTGTGTAAATTTTGTTGTGTTAGAGTTTTCTGATCTACATATTTTTCTATGGTTCACATGTTTTTGTCGTTACGTGCAATCTTTTTCTTGGAAGCACTTGCGCCGCTATCTCTCTAAAGTCTTAAACTATATGTTTGTGTTTGTGTGGTGATTTTGAAATTTCAGATATTTGTTAAAGATGTATGGAAGGAGTATACAGGGTGGCCATTGAATGATATGGAGGGTCAATACAAATTCATGGTTAAGCATGTTCAGTTATGGAAGGTTGCGTTTCATAGCACTTCCCCTAAATGGATTCACTCTGTTTACTTGGCGGCCGTCGCGGCCTACTATGCAAGGTATATTCCTCTTGTAATGCTTTTTTTACTTTCATGATTAATTTTTTCACTTTGATCACTATTCATTTGTTGAGAATTTCAATAATGATCATTCTTTATTGCTTTGCAAAACAGCAACAATTATTGGATTTGACATCTTTGGAGAAATTCACTTTAGAGTTTCAAACAAGTAAATATCAACTGATGATAAATAAATGAACAGTTGATGTCATGTTGACTTTTGTTTTAATTGTGATTGAAATTATGTACTTAATTAGACATTTTATGTTTACGTTATCATAAGTGGTGTTTTCTGATTGACAAACTGGCATTGTACTGTAATATTCAGAGAGGTGGAGGCAGGGTTGATGGAATACAAGCCAGATATTATAATCAGTGTCCATCCCATGATGCAACATATTCCACTATGGGTTTTGAAGTGGCAAGGTTTGGAAAAGAAAGTTATCTTTGTCACTGTTATCACAGACCTTAGTACCTGCCATCCTACTTGGTAAGTTCATGCTTCATGGTAGCTGGTTGATTTTCTTGCTTTAAAGTCAAGTTGGTTAATTAATGCTTAAGTACTCAAATTTTTAAGCTTTTTGCAGGTTTCATCCTTGGGTGAATAGATGTTACTGCTCGTCAGAGGAAGTGGCAAAAAAAGCCTTACTAGAGGGACTTGAGGAATCTCAAACCCGAACTTATGGCTTGCCAATCCGGCCTTCTTTCGCTCGTGCAGTTCTTGTTAAGGTATTAGGCATATTAAAGGTGTAAGTAAGTTCTGTTTTGATCTCATTGATGGAACAGTGGAACTGAGTTTGTGTTTATTGTAGAATGAACTAAGAAAAGAACTTGAGATGGATCCTGACTTGCCAGCGGTTTTACTGATGGGAGGTGGTGAAGGAATGGGTCCGGTCAAGAAAACTGCAAAGGCTCTAGCAGAATCACTATATGATAAAGAAAATGAGAAACCAATCGGGCAGATTGTAGTCATATGCGGTCGCAATAAGAACTTAGTAGCTTCTGTGGAAGCTATCGAATGGAAAATACCAGTGAAGGTATAAACTAATGAGTGAACAGTCAACTACATGTGAGCATAATAGTAAGCCGGCCACTGAAAAGTTGTTTCCTTGTTTGTGTAGGTTAGAGGATTTGAGACAATTATGGCCAAATGGATGGGAGCATGTGACTGCATAATAACGAAAGTAAGTCACACCGATTTCCATTAATGATTTTTTGCAGGGTTTTAAAAAAAGGTCCATAGGTGATCTAGGCTGCAACTTTATAGTTTTTGACGTCTTATTGTGTTTGAGACTGTATCAGTCGCACCTGACTGCAATTATATGCAATATCAGAAAATGTGACTTAAAAACCTCGCTTTTACGTGTTACTTTATATGCTAGCATATGCCTATTGATTCTTTGAAATTTTCAGGCTGGACCAGGAACAATTGCAGAAGCATTGATCAGAGGTCTTCCTATAATCCTCAACGACTATATCCCTGGACAGGCGAGTTATTAAATTATTCTCTTCATTGTTTTTCTTACTTTTTCATTCCAACCTTATATTGATTCTGAGCTGCTATGGTAATTACAGGAAAAGGGTAATGTGCCTTATGTGGTAAACAATGGAGCTGGTGTCTTCACTCGCAGTCCTAAGGAAACAGCGCGAATTGTTGCAGGATGGTTCACCACAAAACAGGACGAACTAAAGACAATGTCAGAGAATGCGCTTAAATTAGCAAACCCTGAGGCTGTGTTTAACATCGTGAAGGACATTCATGAACTTGCTAAGCAACGTGAGCCGGGGAACTTTCCTTACGAGTTGACCTCATCATTTACTAGCATAATCTAATTGATTATTTATCTGTTCATCTTTCACCTTAGTTTTTATTTTTTATTTTTTTAGAATTGACATGTATAGTGCATTCTTCAAGTTACATCATTCTTTACCGTATAGTAGCTTGGTTTTAGTATCATCATAAGCTAAAAATCTGGTAACCCTGGCTGTTGTTTTAGGAGACTGGGATTTATTTAGGATATTTGTGGGAGAAGATGGGTTTGTCTTGTAACTGTGACATGGTTTCGCATTGTAGTGTGTATATCAGTCTAATGGTTTTTCTTCTTCTTGGAACTCTATATCTCAAAGAGTACAAGTTTTCAGCTTTGCCGCAGTACAAGTTATCCTTTAAGAAGCACATCATATCAATTCTTACCTTCAAAACCTGAATAGTTTGCAGTTATAAGGTTTCTTAATGTCAATAACAAAGTGTAACATAAGGTGATTATATTTTATATATCCTTACAATCTTAGCCAAGGCTCAAATACTTTGAAACTTTAAAGGCATGACCAAAGACAATTTCACCATAAGCAAAGAAATCAACGTATTTTGCTTGAATATTTGAATGGACAAAACTTAAATGCTGGAACATGAACATACATTGCATCTAAGTTTTGTCCTCCGCATTTCTTATGAAGATGAAAATATAAAAGTAAAAAAGAAGGGTAAAGTTGACACTCTTTTAAGCCAGTATGTCCATTAGTATTGATTTCAATTTTACCAAACACAAAGTCACACGTATGGCAACATGTACTAGAATTGAAAGAAAATACATGAGTATTCAGAACTACCAGCAACTGCAAAAAAAGCAAAACAGAACAAGGTGTAGAAAGCTGTTAGATATAACATGCGACCAAAGGACTGATAGTTGTTGACCCTTGAAAAACCATTGAAATACTATCTTATTACAGGTGTTTATTGTCAACTGTTAGTTGGTGACAGATTGTTATCATGCGGAAACACTCACATTGGTTGAGTGAGACAAAATAGCACCGTTGTTTTAAACTGTGTACTTTCCGGTTGCATTTGATCATATAATATTTTGTTGGATATATATGCCATGTTGAGTAATAAATATACGATAAACCATAAAGCCAAATATGTGGTAAAAAACTACAGCATATAGAGCAAAGTTTCCTTCTACCAGCCAGGACACCGTGGTTATTATTTTATTTTTGCCACTAGGATTTAGAACTAATGAATTGGGTTTGGAAAATGACTCTTGGTGTTGATGCCATAGAAAGTTCGTAATGTGTAGTACTTTTAATAATTCTGATGTTTTTCTCTACCTCAAAATTCCCAAGTGGCCAATAGTATATTTATTTTTGTTGAATGCGACGTATTTAAATACTCACACACAATGACCAAGAAGATGTGTGAGCAACATTTAGATTAAGAAACATAAATATCTGGAAAATGAAAATTCAGATGTATATTATTCGGACGCAAACAAAGTCTATAAAATATGTTCAATAAACATAAAAATGAAAAGCGTGTGTTGGCGTCAACTTTTGCGTCGATTTCATATTTCTTCTTACCATTTCTTCATAAGAACGTAGCATGTTTATAGCTCAAATTTTTGTTCTTTACTAAATGCTTAGCAACAAAACTCACATGTTTATTGGTCGATACATGTTTCCTACTATCATATCAAAAAGCTTAATGGTAAATTTCACATCCGCTAGCGGAGGTGAGTATTGCAGGTTCAAACATGTGTTCCATCCAATATATCAGAGTGGTTTTAGCTTTAAACAGTAACAATCCCTTGGTAAGTGAAATAATACAAGGAGTTCAAAATAAGTTGATGGTCAAAACCATTAAATGAAAAGTTTGACGACAGATAATTTAATTATTAAGAAAATAATTTGTATGTTTATAAAAGAAGCATGTGAAGTCAGCAATATTGGCATTTAGGCTGATTAGCTATTCGTCATCATCACTCATAAACATAGACAAAAATAATAATTCTCTTGATGTTCCACTTTCTTATAGTATGTTGCGTGAGGGCAACCGTTAAAAAGATAATATCCAATGCGAATTTTGTGGCAACTTGCATTTCAAGGCAAAATATTACCTGTCAAGAAGGTAATATTGGCCATGCTTGCATTATGAGTGCAAAGAAGGTTGAAAATTGGCCGAATGAATTTGAGCTTTAGGGTAGTCCGGCCCACATCAAACATCATGTCAGCATTAATAAGTATAAATTATTAATTTACTATTAGAAAACTATCGTTATCTCCTCGTGAGTTTAACTCAGTTGATATGAACGATGTATAATATATGTAAGGTTCGGGGTTCAAACCCCTGCCAGCATTAAAAAAAAAATCCATCGCTATCTCTCGAATGTTGTCCAACTATATAGATTTAATAATTATTTTTTTAAACAAGATTTAATATTTAAATATGAATTTGAAATATTCAACTATAAAATATTATATACTTTTTGTTAACCTTCCACATTTTAAGAAAAATGGATTTTGTAATTTGGAGTTCGTCCGGAGGTAAATAAAGGTCGATAAGAATTGTTCCACAAAAAATCTAATAAACTCGTATTCTTTTAAACAATTTGTTTGTATTTTATTAGCTAATTGACTTAATTGTTTGATTAATAAGTTTACTCTAATGAAATTAATTAACCACTGTACGAGAAAGCACGTGTATGAGTTAATTTAATAAATGAAGGAAAATATATTCAATATTCAATGTTTTTAAAACTGTGTGCACTCGTTTTTTAAGTGTAGTTTACTCGGTAGCTCCATGAACATTAAAATGCAAGGATCAAGTTTGAATCCTGGATGTTTTACTTCTAGTGTACGAGTCTAGCCACTAGACTACTCGACAACGAAAAAATCGTGTACATTCAATGTTTTTTTTTGTCAAGTGTGCAAATAATGCATTAATTAATAGTAAAAAATATGGTTTTTGTAGAGCATATATGACCAATAAATAAATTGGATAAAGTTATTTTTGTCCCAGGATGTGTGAGAACTAAGAAGTAGTAGTTACAATAATCTCTTTTTTTTTAAAAAAAAAGTAGTTACAATAATCTCTTAAGGTATCAAAATTCTAAAATAGTCACTAATTGTACATTTTGTTAATTAAAATAGTCAATAACTTTAAAATAATCCATCAATACTCAAAATAGCTCTTTTCATATAAGAATTGAAATGATAATAAATAAGTGCTTATAAGGATTGATAGAGTTATTAAATGACTAATATTTTTTTGGTTACAAACGGAAAATAGAAAAAGAGATGCCTTGTGTATCAACAAGCAACATAACTTAACCAAACAATCAGACACAGTTGCCATGACACAAATCAACATTTCAATCTTGACTCAAGAGATTCTTAACTACGTTAATCAAGATATTAAATGACTAACATGATAATATTAACAAATTATTTTAATGTTATGTTATATACTATTTTAACTAATGAAATGTAAAATACTGTTTTAAAATTTCGATGCATTGAAGGACCGCCGTGATCACTCGTAGTACATCACAGATCAAAATGACTATTACCCATAAATAATACTCCTTCCGTTCTATAATATTGACGCAGTTGACTTTATTACGCATGCCAATGCATAATTTTGAGTTTAAATATCTTGAATAATATATTAGAAGAAACTATGAAAATTTCATATCTTGAAGATACTCATCGAGACAAATCTAACGACATCTTATACGATATTATTTATGATTTTATATTAATAGAAAAATATGGTAGTAAGATATATTATTTATCGGAGGGAAGTACTAAACTATTACTCAGATCCCATTTTATCAAAGTTTACGTGTTGACAATCCCGATTTCACTTCAAGCTTCACAATTTCTTTTTTATCAAACTGCTCATCGAAATCCCAAACAAGTGCTATTTACGTGCCTGGATTGTTTCTTTCGCATTTCCTCAAACATTTGGTGAGTTTCAATTCAATTCTTTGAGTTCCCACCTAACCTTCTTGTTATAATCACCACATAGAATCATGGTACGCCAATTCAATTTAACTCAAATATTTTCATTCATAATAATCCATAATTCCCTAATTTTGATTTCCAATTGAAATTAATTCTTTTTTTGTTGTTCATGTGTGAGTTAAGGTTTATCACTCTAGTTTTGTGGACGATGAAGGAGTTAACAGAGCTTGCGGATGCCCCCTTCTTCCTCTAAAAAGCCACATTAAGGGTCCTGCTCCTGTTTCAGATCAAGGTTTTTTCTTTTCTCTTTCAATTCGTTTATTTAATTTTTGGTGTTTTTCAGAATGTGATATATGTTGTTGTTTGTAGATAGAACTGATATTGTGGATGAAGCAATCACATTCTTCAGAGCCAATGTTTTCTTCAGAAACTTTGACATCAAGAGTCCTGCTGATAAGCTTCTAATATACTTGACTTTTTACATCAATGTTGCTCTCAAGAAGCTTGAAGGTTGTAGAACTTTGGCTGAAGGAACCAAAGCAATTATCAATTTGGGTCTTGAAAATGTTCCTGTTCCTGGAGAGTCTGGTTTTCCTTTTCCAGGCCTTTTCCCCCTTCCTCAATCACACAAAGAAGCAGGTACCTATTCCACACGTATGCTTAGTTTATTTAGTGATCTAATGTTGCAATGTGTTATGTTATATTGTATCATTAGTTGTATTTTATTAAGTATTTGTATTTACTTCATTCAGTTTCTTACTGACTGTTTTGATGATTAGATAGAATTTTTGCATTTGTTACCTTAATATACTTTACAGAGAAATGCTATTTGTTACAAAGGATTTATACAAAAAAAAAAAGAGAAGAAGAATTCATAAAAATAGGAGATTTGACCGATCAGATTCTGGCTGACCATACATTGGGGAGTGGGTGGTTATTATCGGGAAGAATTACATAGGATTCTTGTGTTTATTGTCAACCTTCTCTTGTAGCAATAAGCATTTTCCTACTTTAAATCACGTGATTATATGAGTGGCTGAGTGTGCTTATGTCTCGTTGCGTGGCTTTTGTTTGAATGATAATATACTGTATCACTACTTGCTTCGGTTGACACTAGGAAAATAGACAACAACCATTCCTTGTATTTTATGGTTAGATATGCATATGATTACTGGAATTAGCGAGTAAATGTCCAAGTTGGTCATTGAAGTTGCAAGACTTTATCAACCTAGTCCTTCACATGATCAATATTCCTAACTGATCCCTGAAATTGTAAAATGTTATTCAAGTTCGTCCGTCCGTCTCCGTCTGTCCGTCAGAAATATACTATCAAATGCATCCCTGACATTATTCACTTAGTTCCAAAATCCTTCCTGATATTACCAACTTAATGTCCGTCTAGTCCCTACAAACAACAATGGGACAGATTTGATGAAATTTTGTAATTTCAGGGACCATTTTGGAATATCGATAATGCGAGGGATTAGATTGGTACAATCCTACAATTTCAAGGACCAAATTGAGTATTTACAGTACTCTTTAATTAATCATCTAATATTGTGATGTGTTATGTTGTATTGTATTATCAAATGTATTAGAACTTTGAGTTTTTTCATTTACTTTCTTACTGAAAATTTGATAAAATCTTCACATTTACCACCTAATTCCCTTTAAATCAACATGACCGACGGAATGGCCAAGTGTGTCTCATTTGTGATCTTTGTTTGAATGATAACACATCGTATCAAAATATCAATGGTTGGTTGGGTTGACTATAGGAAAATAGATGACAACAATTCCTTGTATGAACCCCTCGGATTAGTCGGTCCCTGGGCCAGATATTGAGTTTTCAAAAAAATAAAAAAGGATATTATGCATAACAGCGGAATGAAGCTAGATAGGCATGCGTCAGTGCCAAATGCTGATGCGTCGGCATTGGTCGTGACTCATGAGACATCTAATTAAATACTCAAGTCTGGAAACTCTTGTTCAGAAAGAGACAGGTTCATTTTAAATAATTCAACAATTTCTAATTGGGTTACATAATCTGGATGTTGTAAATTGTGCAGCGGTCCTTAGGTGGACTGGGTGTTTGGATTTCAACTGCAAGAAATAGAGGATGATAAATTTTTCCCTCGACAGAGTACAATTTGTACTTCCCTTACAGTGAAAGCTCCTGAGAATGAAAACTTCAGTTATATTTCTTTTTGCATGTAAAATGAATTTTCAGAATGTACTTATACCAGTATATTAAGGTTTCGTATTTCCTCTTATATTCTTGTCTTTGAGCCTTTCTGTTGAGTCAAGCCTAGTGCATTTTTACTTATTTATGCAACTAGCTGATGATCCATCATTGATTGAACTGTACATTTTAGCTTTTGGTTTTCCATTAAATGTACTGCTTCTTGATGTAATTGTATTCCTTTACATGATAGTTGATTGGAAAATTGTATACATATTGAGATAGATGACTGTACTACTGCACATGCTGGCTTACAATGAACTTGATTTTTTGTTTTGTTTTGAGGGGTCATTGAACTTGAATATTGTTGTTGTGTTCATTCTGGTTGATGCATTATTGCAATTTAAATAACTTGTTTGTAGAACACATGTAGTCTTATATGTAAGCTTTGTGATTTCAACAAATGCAGAATTGTTCAGAAATTATTTGAAGCAGATAAGGGAAGAAACAAGTGGAAGGTTACTAAGCGTTGCATACAGACCTAATGGCACTCCAAATAAATGGTGGTTGGCATTTGCAAAAAGGAAATTCATGAATGTAATCACCCGTTGAACTGTTGTGGCAAACATGTAGTTGCTTGAATCATAGATTAAGCTGTCAAAAATACACTTCAACACTATTGATCTACCAATAAAAAAATATAATGATTCTTGAGGGGGATGTTGCTTATCTGTTTCAAATATTTTATTTTGAAAATCCTCAACTACTGCTAGCTAGGTAGATTTCATAATGGCAATCGTTTTCACGTCTACTTTGCTCCTCATGCTGAAGTGAGTGATCATAATTGGGCTATGACCCTAACCTTTGCTTCTGCCGGTGGTGCTGGTTATGTTAAGTTGTTGTATTGTCTTGTCCATGAAGTTATAGCAGAATTGCATCATCTATACTACTGTACCTTCATCTCCAGTATTATATAGTATGCATTAATGTTCTTTTTTTTTGTGGTGGCTGGGGTTCGAACCTCGGACCTTGCATATTTTATGCATTGTCCCTACCAACTGAGCTAAGCTCACGAGGACAGTATGCATTAATGTTCACTACTATACCTTCAAGCTTCAGGATTTATTTTACTTCTAAAAAAAAAAGGTTTTCTTTTACTTATTTCATTTTCCAGATTACTTATTCTTCGTGGTTGTTAATTGTGATAGCTATTTTTTTTTTTTGGTCAAGGGGATGGCTATTTTATTAGAGCCCATACTGGTTTCTGTGCTAATACTTTTTTTTCTTTGCAAATCAACGTATTAAAGAGAGAAAATTGTGTTTTTTGTTTTAAAGTTATATTTTCGGTGGAAAAAAAAAGTATTTTTGTATAAATAAAAAGTATATAATTTTAGAGTGACTTTTGTTTTGTTCCAACTTTAGAAGCGACTTTAAAACATTACCATCACAAATAATATTTGATTTAAGTGACTTTAAAACATTTCTTTAAAAGTGACATTAATTTTTAAAGTTAATTTTCTTAAAGTAATATTCTCGTTTTGTATTTAAAACATTTCTATAGTTTTCTTGATTTGTGTTAAATAAGCAAATGCATATGTCCTTATAAGAAAGAAATACTTAATAATAAAGAAAATATAGTGAAGATTGGGAAAACGACAAAACATAGATGCATTTTTTAAGTGCATTTTATACGTTTCTTCATATAAAATACTAACTAACAACAACAATTTCTCACATCTATGATTTTATCAAAATTCGTTATAACCATAAAAAATGAATTTTACATGAAGAATCATAAGAAATAGGAAACACACCTAATATAACAATGTAATTTTGGAACGTAAAATTGTGAAAAAAATAAAATAAAAATAATAAAAAGAAGAGGCGTGGAAGTAAATAAATAGGGGGTGGGGGTGGGAAATGCAATATAGTAGCAAGTCCAAGTTAGTTCCTCAAAACCCTAAAACGGTGGAGTACTTGAGTTGAGTTGAGTCCAGGGTTTACTTTCTCTAATCATCAATTCAATTCAACACACCAAACCTATTGTTGTTGACTCCTCTCTCGCTCTCTCTCTTTCAGCAATGGCTGTGTCAACCCAATCTCACCTTCCAATTCTCTCCGTCGTCGACCTCCCCTCTCTTCTCCAAGCTGTCGCCGTCGACACTCTTGTTTCCGCCGCTCAATCTCTCGCTCTCGTATTTCTCTCTCTCTCTCTCTCTCTCTCTCTCTCTCTCTCTTCTCATTTTCCCCTTTAATTACAGTCTTTTAATTTTATTTTGCATTTTATCCAGTTAACTCTGTAAGCATGTTGTGGAAATTAGGGTTTCTGCTTTGAACTCTGTGCCTTGTTAGATGATACCACTCAATGGTTCCGTTTGTTAGCATTTTTTTCTTTCAATTAACTGTCACTGTTGTGATTTATGTAATTATATTGAATGCGAGTATAATTGTTTGTTCTTTAGTTGTTGTTTTCCCTTGATTCCTGTATCTGTGCTGTTCTTTTTATTTCTAATAAGGATGGAGTGGTTTAGGATAAATATTTTGGATTTATCATAAATAAAGGATGGGCTTGTTTGCTCTAGTGTTTGCCGTATGTGCATGCTTGTATATTGTTTCTGGCTTTTCATTCAGAGCATTTTTTGCTATTAATTTTTCTCGCTGTTCAAGATAAAATTGACAATACATTAGTGCATGCTTGGATTTGCGGTGAGATTGTCAGAATCTGACTAGCATTATACTCTGTAGCTTTGACATGCAGTTGTGATTTTGCCAATCTCATCTGTCTATCCAAGCATATACTAAGAAGGAAGTGTACTATGCACAGAGATCACATGTTCTCCTATGCTATAAAAGATCGCGAGTTTCCTTTACCCGTTTTTGTGCGTCTTGAAAAGATCGCATATCTGCGTATCATTATCAATTATTGTCACAATTCAAACTATCAATTATTGTTGCTGTATGAAAAGCATGTTCATCTGTATGTCACAGGTTTAGTTTGTCTAAGATATCTATTTGATGATAATTAAACTAAAGTATCCTTGGTATTTTTATTCTGTAACTTCGATTGTCTTTAATTTGGTAAATAATTTTATTCACTTCAGTTTGTTATTCTCCTCAGATTGGATATCTGCTGTCTAATGCCGCCAATTCAGTGGCTCCAAAGTTGACTGCAATGGATTCAAGGTAAGAACAAACATATGCACCTGATTTGAAGGTTAACACAGTTTTTAATTATTCTGATCCTTGTTAAATCCTTCTCAGGTTCCCTTTGGAGCACCTTCTTGGAAGGAAACCAGCTTACAAAGAAAACAAGAGTGATACAGAAGATGATGAGGACGACGATGACGATGATGAAGTACAAGATGAGGATGATGATGGAGAAGAGGAAGACTACTCAGGTGATGAAGGCGAGGAAGAAGGGGACCCCGAGGATGATCCTGAGGCTAACGGTGCAGGAGGAAGTGATGATGGGGAAGATGATGATGACGATGGCGATGAGGAAGATGAAGAAGATGGCGAAGATGAAGAGGACGAAGAGGAGGAAGAGGAAGATGATGAGACTCCCCAGCCACCAGCAAAGAAGAGGAAGTGAGAATTATATTAGTAGGAAATTATTTCTGTGGTTTGCATTTGTGTCAAGCTTAGTGATTAGGACTGATAAATTAGCTACCTTAGTAAGTGAACCTGTGTCGCGTTATGTTAATGATGATGATTGTTATATCAATATTTCTCTCTGTTTCTGCTTTAAGTTCTTCTGTCTAGTTGTTGTTGTTATTATTATTATTATTATTATTATTATTATTATTATTATTATTATTATTATTATTATTATATCAGTTGAGTGTCATTTGTTTTTATTTTGGTTGAAAAAATTAATTGCTTGTGCTATCAATCTTGGCAAATTTTTTCTAATATATTAATCCCCAGATCAAACTCTTTTAAAATGAGCATCTCACTTTAGAGAGTACAATGAGTAATATCAACAGTTGATAAATAAATCAATGGTTTATATTATATGCATATGATTTTCTTACTTTACTAACCACTCACTTTAGAGGAGCTAAATGTTTAACCCCATCTTTAATCCGCACTTACCGGTCGGTCATGCTCCTCTATTGGGGTTAAATATCTCTAATCTGGAACTACTTATACAAATGATGTCAAAATTTGGGGCAAATATGGGGTTTGTTCTCACGATCTCTCTACTATATACAAGCATTTGTTTGTTTGAGTCCTTGACCCTCTGGGGTTAGGACTTGGGAGCAATGATATTTTTGATCATTTGTCAGGGTCTCTTTTTGACATGATTGGTATTAAAGATCCGTAAATATTGTTTTGTCTTTTGTGTGTTTTTCTTTCCTACAAATAACGGATTTTAAAACAGGACATTGCAACGGGCAATGGGTCGCCAATCTTTCATGGTGATCTAAATATTTGTAGTATTCAATGAGGTGGGGAACTGCCCGGTTTCAAGCCAAGTACAACCATCCTTCACAATATCACCACTACACAGATTTCAAAAATGTCGATAAAAACTCGGGTTGTAACCATCCGGTCCCAGACATTTGTCTGGATGCATAAAAAATATAGCCACTTGAAATTCTTCTCTACTGAAGGGCGCCGTGAGCTGTTCATTATCATCATGTGTAATAGATTGCGGAATAGTACCAAGAATGGGATCGAGTACACTATTCTTTTTTTGAAACAGCTCCAAGAAACAATTCTTAGCAACAGGACTCTTACCACCATTGTCAGAAAATTTAACTCCATGTTCATCTGAGAGAGAGAGAGAGAGAGAATTCAGTTTACATTTTTTTTTCTAGCAGTTGTAGATGCATGGAAATTTTTTGTATTGCGATCCCCATCCTTATACCAAAAAGTTTTGGCACGTTGCCGCCAATACGCGTCATCTTGCATGAGGAGCTGCTGCAATTTCTTCCTTAATTGCAGCAACTGCTATTGATTGCTGCAATTTCTTCCTTAATTGCAGCAACTGCTATTGATTTTCCCCCATATGAGTGGTACGGTGAGCTTCTAATTGTTTCTTGCACTCAGCAAAGATGAAACTTAGATACCTCAAATCCTAATCGATACGGTCTATTGAAATTAAAGATATAGAACAATAGAAAATATGGCAAGGGGAATTAATTGTTTAATGTGAGATCGGGAAGATTAAATATTGACCATCAAGAGTAATTATGAATTATCAAAATTAAAAGACTCACGTAGCTTTTTTGGGTAAGAAATCACCGAAATTACGACCTTTGGCAAAACCCATTGTTGTTGGCTCCTTAGAGTATCTGCAAACTTTGATAGGAAACTTTTTATCCCTAATAAGAATGTGTTTTTGCAGGGATCAAATTTGATACTACCCCAGAAACTGAGCTTAACCAACCAAGCTACACACCCATTGTGATGTGGTTTTATTAACAAAAAAAACTTATTTTTATCAAAGGGAATATGGTCATTAAAATTTAAATAACTTGTAATTTTTCTCCTAAAAAATTTGTAATTTTAATTACAACAATGATATTTGTACTTGTACATCTTGCATTTTCTATTATTCATTCAACATTCCTTAGAAAAAAATAATTCATTCAACATTTCATTTTTTCTCCATCTCTCCGCCAATTATACCACCAACTTATCATTTGTATTAGACTATAGCATCACTTTCTTTATATTTATCTCTCTTAAGATGTCAAATAACATTTGAATGTAAAATAAATATTTTCCTTCTAATTATTCACACCTGTGCAATGTTGTCAATATCACATGAGAATATTTGGTATTTGTTGTGGATTGATTTATTTGAAACGAAAAACAGAAATATGGTTCATATATAAATTATATGCAAAATTATGTTTGCATAGTTAATGCAAAAGTGAACTGGATAATAAATTTGAGTGTAAACAATTTTTGAATATGAAACTACAATCGTTAACCTCAAACTAGAATATTTTTAAGGGAACTTCTACGGTGTAGTTAGGAAACTGACTTTTTTGAAAAAGTTAATTTTGATTTTATTGTTTGATTCATTTTTAAATTGTTGATTACTGATTAATGATCAATAGTAATTCATCTAGTACTATTTTTTGCAACATCTTGGACTTACATGTACTATTTTATCGTTGACATCTTTAACATGCAAAGAGATTTGATGATATTATGTGATAGTCTTAAGTGTTACACTTTGTGGGGTGTTACACTTAAAACAAGGTAGGATAAAATTAGATTAAGTGTAGTCTTGTTAATCTGATGAATTGATGATACTATGAAGGACTGAATTTTTGATGTCACTGTACAAACAATGAGGTGTTACTCACTACACTTTGGATGTTATAGTGTTAACTTCATCAGAAAAGTTATTTTTACGACTTCACCATAGAATTTTCCTATTTTTTTAAACACAATGTTGATTTTACTCAAGAGCAATCAAGCTTATCAATCAAAATTTCATTTCTACCGATGAAAGTAGATTTATGGTCTATAAACCTTTAAAACATGATATTTGGCTTGATTTTAATGTAACTTAGAATTCCACTGATTGATGAGTATATATTTAAAAAATAGTTATGAAATTTTGCAAAAAATATATATAAAAAAATATGGAGCGAAAGAGGTGGGATGGAATGGAAGAGAGTAAAAGTAGGAGCAAGTAGCAGTTGAACACCATATTGAGTGAAGCGCAGCCCTCAAAAAAATGAAATCATGATCAACTTCCCTTCTCGCCCACTCTAAATCTCAGCCGTTGATTCTCCGATCCAAAGACCTTGAAACCTAACTTTACTATCCATCCATTCGATTCATTCACATTATCAAATCACCGTCATGTCCTCCAAAATCAACGGTCAGATTTCACCACAACCATGTCCCCACTTGGCCGAGTTCCGCCGCACTTCCACCAAACCATTCCTCTCCCTCCATAACTGCCTCCGTATCAAACCTCCCGGCGGCCGCGCCTCCCTCCGCCGTGATCCTCACGAAATTCCTCACTGCAACGCCTGCGGTCTCTCTGCTCCTTCCCGTCTCTATGCCTGCATCTCATGCGCCGCTGTATCATGTCACTCTTCCACCGCCGGTGTCATTTCCCACGCCGCCGCACATGCCGCATCAATGTCTCCTGGTCATCAGATCGCAATCGACGTTGATCGCGCCGAGCTTTTCTGCTGCGTTTGCCGTGATCAGGTTTACGATCGTGATTTTGACGCTGCAGTCGTGATCGCACAGACCGTTGCTTCCACAATCGGCGACGGTGAAAAATCAACAGTGATCCCTATGCCATATACGCCGCATCCGGAGAATCTCAGAAAGCGCCGCAGAGTAGATTACCGTCCTTCAACTCCGGATCTACGCGAACGCGCTCTCATCGGAAGCTGTTCTTCTCCGATTAACGTTCCTGATTTCCCGCGGGGATTGAGGGGGTTGAACAATCTCGGAAACACTTGTTTCATGAATTCGGTGTTGCAGGCTTTGTTTCACACGCCACCGTTGAGGAACTACTTCCTGAGTGATAAGCATAATCGGTACTTTTGCCAGAAAATGAGCAATGCCGATGATGTCGTAAATGGTGATGATTCTGCCATAGCAACAACGAAAAGAAATGGAGATAACAGTGGAATAAAAAATGGACGATTATGCTTAGCTTGTGATATGGATGCTATGTTCTCTGCTGTTTTTTCTGGAGACCGTCTTCCCTATAGCCCTGCAAAGTTCTTGTACAGGTGCGTATACTTTGGAGCTTAGTTTTGTGGAGGGTTTATTTGGTGTTATGCTATTTATCACGGAGATCAAAGGCATATATAGTGTCCATGTGTCAGTGTTGTGTCTGGTGTCCATTGCAATGCTTCATAGATGTCATGTAAATGTTGTTAGATTTTAGAATTTATTCACTGGGTTTATATTTGGATTGGTTATTAGTGACGGGGATGTATGAATTGTAATTTAATACATGTAATTATTGTAAGTTTTGCAAGTTTAGTTATTTGAGTTGTTGTTGTTATGGTGTTTCAGTTGGTGGCAGCATGCAGCCAAGTCCAACCTTGCAAGCTATGAACAACAGGATGCACATGAATTTTTCATTTCAATGCTTGATGGGATCCATGAAAAGGTGGACAAGGATCGACGTAAGCCACACAATGAAGGTAATGTATTCTAAAACAATGACATATATTTATTGGTTTCACTTTCTTTGAAGTGCTGATGACTCCATGTATAATTGTCCCTGTTTTGATTTTTTGTATTTGGCTGAGAGAGAGGAGGATTTGGTTCTATTTTATGGCATGAAAGGAATGTCTTGTATGAACCAAATATGTTGTCCCTGTGAAGTATGTTGAAATTTTTAGACTTGTACTTGCTAGAATCTGTAGGGTGCCTTCTATTGGTTTACACAACAAAATACTATTTTTCTAGGTAATATCAAATCTTCTAGGCTTGTTTTGTCGAACCTTTGTTGAAGCTCTGGTTTCTTTGATATTTTTGATCAAATCTTTTAAGGTATGTCTGTTTCATTGTCTTCGACTCATGGCTTTGGTTTGGTCATTGCAGAAGTCCTCCTCCCAACATGATAAGAACACCATTTACCATTATTGAAGGTAAATGACACGCATAGCTGCCATCCCTATACAAACATACATACCTTAAAGATACTGACACATATCCAGTGTCGAATAGTATAGGGATGGCGGCTATGCGTGTCATTCATCTTGAATAATGGTAAATGGTGTTATTATCGTGTTGGAAGGTGGACTTCTGCAATGAACAAACCAAAGCCTACATTATCCCACCTCAATCCCTTGTTTCATAGGCAAAAACTAACTGTATGGTTTTGTAGTTAGGAAAGAGTTTGAAACTTAAAGAGTAAGAGGATACTGATCTTTTGTATTGAGTAGTAGCATTGCCATTAGATTTTCAAGAACGTAAAACCTTTAGATTTTTTACTAGATTAATCTGCTACCCATTTCAACAGATTACAAGCCAAAGAGTTAGCTCAGCATAATTATAGTTACAAACATGCTGACTATGGAAGATGATCAATATAGTGCGATTGTCTTACTTTCTTCAATGTTTTGATATTTTTAGCTTCCAAAATGATTCAGAATACTCTTTAAGATAACATAGTTATCATAACATTGAAATGCAGGGTGAGGGTTTAGGTCTCTTGCTTCTTGCCCTAGGAGTTGACATTGATCAGACAATTAGCGCTTATTCTCAATCACAACCTGGGCTTTCTTGATGGTGTTAGCGGCTACCTTCCTGTGAGTATCAGTAAATCAATTTTGCCCTAGCCTATTCAATTCATCATATAGGAGATTCTAGATCTGACGATGCTGCCGTAAACACCACCTCTTTTTTCCATGTTTAGATAATTGAACAAGGCTTGTCGATCCTGGGAGAAAGTTGCCTTAGCATTTTAACCCCGTGAATGTGATAGAAGTATAGAACTGGAAAAATGCTTGTTTAGATAATTGAACAAGGCTTGTCGATACCGGGAGAAAGTTGCCTTAGCATTTTAACCCCGTGAAATGCTTGGCTAAGATTTTAGCCTTGGAAAAATCTTATGTGGTTCTTTCTACTTGATGTGTATATCCCACATAAAACGCCAAAAGTTTTTCTGTCTCTGTACAGTAGTTATGTCTCCCGGGTCTCCTTGCAAGTTCCTTGTCCTCCTTAATCTCAATCAGAAGCCCAGATTAGGACCCTGTTTGTTCCAGAATCAGTTCAGAATGTGTTTTGGACTGCACTCCTGCATAGAGGGAGTATGGATAACGTTAAAACACATTTGCTTCTTAATCATGAGGAGCAAAACTGTTCCACACAAAATTGTTAGAGGCTATAGGATGTGAATTTTCTTTAGACATCAAGACAATTTATCGGTAGTGACATATTTGTTTCAAAATGAAGTTGGTAATTTCTTTACATGCATTTCCGGAAGTTTAGTTTTACAATGGTTGCAAAATTAGGAATTTTTCGACGCCTGCACTTGAAAACCTCAATTTAATATAACAGGCTCCCTTTTGTTTTAGTTTTTTAGTTAATCCAACAATGAACTTATTTGCTACCTTCTTTGTGCACTGAAGAGTTCAAACAAAATTGCTAAAATGATCTTCAATGTTAGATGTGCTCATGAACTTGCGTTTCATGAAGGTAACATTTTGTGTGACCACATTTTATTGATTGTGCAGGCAGCGATTGTTGTATTGCTCATAGGGTATTCTCTGGTATTTTGCGGTCAGATGTTATGTGTATGGCCTGTGGTTTCACATCCACAACTTATGACCCATGCGTAGACTTTTCACTTGACTTGGAACCAAATCAAGGGGGTTCTACTAAGATGGCTGCTGCAGCTTCCAATCCTTCTTGCAATGGTGAGGCCGATTCCAGCCAAAACTTTGGGATATCTACCTTGACGGGGTGCTTGGATAGATTTACAAGAGCAGAGAAATTGGGGTCAAACCAGAAGTTTTTCTGTCAGCAGTGTAAGGTGAAGCAGGAAACTCTCAAGCAGATGTCCATAAGGAAGCTTCCCCTTGTTTCTTGCTTCCATATAAAAAGATTTGAGCACTCTTCAAGAAAAAAAATGTCAAGGAAGGTGGACCGTTATTTGCAGTTCCCATTTTCACTGGACATGTCACCTTACCTCTCATCCTCAATCTTAAGGAGTCGGTTTGGTAACAGAATATTTCCTTTTGATGGGGATGAGCCTGATGCTTCAAATGATCTATGTTCTGAGTTTGAATTGTTTGCTGTCGTCACTCACTCTGGTAAGTTAGATGCCGGTCATTATGTGACTTATCTGCGATTAAGCAATCAATGGTACAAGTGTGATGATTCTTGGGTTACTCAAGTTGATGAAAACATTGTGAGGGCTGCTCAGGGTTACATGATGTTCTATGTACAGAAGATGCTTTACTATAAAGCAACTGATAAATCGGTCGCCTCATGATTGGCACAGGTGATGGTCCAAATCATTGGCATTTAATGTCATGGTCAATATCAATTTTCACCCTAATGATATGCCATGACTTTTCCATTCATACACAAGAAAATTAAAAAACAAGGAAAATATAATTTATTTGCATCACAATTTGCAATTGTGTATCATTTTTTGGGAAAGATGAGAGTTAATACTTTCATGTTGGAGCTAGAAACGAGCCAGTATTTTTTGTAGGCACTCCAACTTTCTGGAAACTTGAGGGTATGGATTCCTTATAATTTGTGGTTTTTACCCCCTTGAATCTTGATATTAGTTGTGTTCCCCTCCTCCCCCCTTTGATGCTTTGAAAATCAAGGCTTTGCATATATGTTTCAATTTTTGAGAAATTTACCTACTCAATTTGTATTTAGACTCATCACTTCATTTCTCTCTGTTTTTTTTTTTTTTTGTTATTTGAAAGGG
>Ga0228710_1000694_pt1 | contig 45499 bp, 29 predicted proteins | sample MedpolnodulmetaG_FD_177995 | JGI IMG/M metagenome (GOLD analysis project Ga0228710, IMG submission 177995) | Root nodule microbial communities from Medicago polymorpha collected in Santa Monica, California, United States - pink nodules | ecosystem: Host-associated > Plants > Roots > Nodule... | reverse complement strand
CTTCAAAAAAAAAAAAAAGAGGAACTAATATATCATAAAGTTAGATTGGAGAATTTCTGAATATATTGAGGTACAGAAATTCGTTTCTATTTTATTCAAGAAACAAATAGTTTTAAAATTAAATCACTGTAGGATTATTTCAATTTTATTTTCCTATTTATATTTGTTATTAAAAAAATATCTAAAATGATTCGATACTTGTTTCGTTAGTTGGCATATGTGTGTGTGGTTGCGTATCAAGGTGACACCTTAATTTTATAAATTACATGGTAAAACTTTTTATATTACAAAATCACAATGAATATTCAACCTTAAAGTGATTTCATACATGCATGCACTAAAATTGAAGCGAGAAGAAAAGCTATAATACATTACACATAAAAATTGCTCATCACATTAGGAAACTATAATATATTACACATAAAAATTGGTCAACATGACTCAAACTAGTATAGTTTCCACAATACACTGTACCTGAAAGCTTATAAAAATGGGTTGAAGATCGATGGAATAAAAATATACAAGTTCACATACAAGAAATAACATCAAATTGAACTTTTTAAAGCAAATAACATGAAAACTCAATAATAATCAGGCATAAAATGTACTTTTATTCAAACACAATGTAGACAGGAAATTGAACTTTTTATTGGAAAAAACAACAATATACTGTATGACCTAAGTAAGTAGTCTTTCAAATTTAGAAACAAGCCTACAACACATACACATGACTTTTCATGTACAGTGACTTTACACTAAGTAGCTATGCAACTGAAATCAGTGCCCAATGGTTCCCTTTGCTCGTTCATTCTTCAAAGTTCAATGGACAAATACATTCACATATCTGCATCTTCCATTGGCAGCACCCACACCTGTCCAATTGAAAACACCAAATTGACACAATATGAGCTAACAACCAGGAAACTTGAATGAAAGACAAAACCTAAATTTAGAAGCAAAGAATGATCAACGTTCATGATTCTAGATCACATTATGGAGTAAAGAGTATTGTGAAGAAATGCATTCTATGTCAATCTCAGAAGCACACACACACACGCCATGTTCATCACATTTCAGCAATTCCTTATATTTAGTTAGGGCAATGAACAAAACTCTTCAAGAATGTGCAAGAATCCAATAGTAGCAGAAAGCAAATCCAATATGATTATGCAAGCAATAAAAATAAAAGCAAAGAGGATGACAAGTAAAGAACAAGATTTGCTATCCATATAATAAAGAATGAATTGAAGTGAAGAAAAGAGTACTGACCAGTGAGAATTGGTGGTTAATTTCTTGTTCGGAAGGAACCGAAGAGCGTGACGGTTGTTGAGAGTGGCAGCAACCTCCAATGTATCATACTCATCAGCAAAAGCAGATTGAAGCGCCGCGTAGATCTTTTTCCAGAATTTGTGCTGCTGAGAGACATTCACAAACCTCAAAGACTCCATCGTCACTCGAGAGTACTTCTTCTTCTTCTTCTTCCTCTTCCTCTTCTTCTTCTCGGGGACGGTGTTCTTGGAAGGTTTTCTTCTTGATTGTTGTTTTCCGTTCTTGGGAATGCAATCGAGCAAAGCAGTTTCATCAATGGCCTCAATTCCAAACCCTAAGCAGTTCGGTTTGGGAATCATTGGAGTAGCGCTGGTGAAAGCAGATTCGAGCTCTTTCAAGAAACGTTTCTTCTTGATGATGGCGGCATCATCAAGAACCTTGGTCTGTTCTTGAGAGTTGACGAGTTCTTCTTCGTTACACTTTGAAACGGTTACTTCAGCCATCACTTTGAAACAAGTTCACTTCTCAGAATATTCTACTGTGATATATTTGAAAAAAAATATTAGTGGTATTTTCATTCATTCACATCCATATATAATAAATCAAAGAGCATTATAGACGTAATTGTAGTTTGTTATTGGTCGATGAATGTTGATTTATTTGATGGTTAACTCATTCTCCATAATGACGTATTCAAACCCGTCTTTGGTGAGCTATGACACTTAATTCACCTAAACTTTTTTGCAATAGAAGAGCATGAATAAAATATTCTAAGAATTATTGTATTTGTTATTTGTTACTACTAGAAAGAGTACTTAAAAGAATAGAAATAAAATTGTACCAAAAAAAAAAGAATAGAAATAAAATAGACACAACTATTAAAAGATACGGATTAAATACAAATAAATGGTGTATGAATTAATCCTAAAATATATCAATTTGATTGCTATAAGTGTTTGTTTTAAGTTTATCAAGTTTATTCCTAGGAATAACATTCCTTAGAATATAAAGATGAGAATCTTATTTCAAGGTATTTAGAAAAAATATGTTTGTTTAACATTATAATATTTCCGGGAACCATAAGAATAGAGATTATAGTAGGTATATTACACATGAATTTGTTCCAATCTTCATGAGAGCTTTATTCTCACCCTTTTCTTTGGGAAAAATGTTCTATTCCCATGAACGTTTTATACCCGGAAATAAAATTTAGTAAACTTGTAACAAACATAGGCATGTATATTTCTATCGTTTTATTCTCAGGAATCAATGAATATAACTTAAAACAAACGCTCCAATGGGATGAACTAATGGAAAGGAAAATTAATGAGCTCTATACGAATTGATCAGAAGAACTTGAAACAATTTATTGTTAGATTTTACTTACCGTCTGACCAAACTCCTAATTATTATGGTCTATTTCTCCTAAAAACCGAATAGTTAACACAAAAAAAGGATGAATTAATGGAAAAGAAATTAATCCATAGTTAATTATGCGTTGGATTTAATTTGATGAACATAAATTGTAGTTTTTTTCCTACCAATTCTTTTACATTTAAATTGTAGTCGTTGTCACACATATCAATATACAACTTTGATGACTAATATTTTTAATTATCTATTATCAAATATTATAAAAAGTTAATATTTTAAAAATATTCATTGAGATCAATTGAACAACATTTCATACGCTAACATTTGTCTTTATATATTAATAAAAAAAATATTATCAAAAAATATTATGTGAATAATACAAATAATCAACAATGATACTGAAAAAAAGGAACACAGGGAGTAAGTGATTTCCAATATTTTGCTTTCAAGTTAATTAGAAATGTTTAGTAAAAAAAAGTTAATTAGAAATGCAACAATAGATAAAAGGAAAATGATCCGTAAGTGTAGCTCAATTGGCAGCTACCAAGGACAACAGTGGTCGGAGTTCGAACCCCTAGATCATTCTATAATATTGAAAGAAAGCAATATGTAACTGTTTTGTCATCCTGTGAAGCTGGGTATATAGCAGGCACATTCGCAGCTTGTCAAGCAATTTTGTTAGATAATGTGATGAAGGAAATTAACTATGGAGTGGAGAAGCCTCTAAAGCGGAAACTTGTTAACATATCAACTATAAATCTAGCAAAGAATCCTATAGCACATGAAAGGAGCAAACACATTGAAACTATGTTCCATTTCATCAGGAAACAAGTGACAAAATGCATGATTGAAGTGGTGTATTGTCCTACTGAAGTTCAGCTTGCAGATGAATTCGCAAAAGGCCTTGAAGCTTGACAGATTTGCTTACTTGAGAGACAAGTTAGGTCTCATTGAGTGTTATAGGATTATGGATTAAAGGGATGTATTAGTTTGTTATTAATCCATAATCATGTTTAGTAGAGTTAAGTGTGTTTAGCTTTACAATTTGGATAAGTTTGTTAGTTGGTTACAAGAGACTCGCACTCTAAGTCATGTATATAAATACTTTGTAACTTCTTTATTCATTAATCAATGAACATAATAACTTTCCAATACTCTATTATCTCTCCCTAGCAACCTCTAACTACTTTCATCTTCTTCCTTCGTTAATCTCTAAAAACTGTGATTGCTTGAAAAGCAAGAAACAAGTGCTGCGCTAATAACCATGTCTGTCACTTTAAAGAACAACTCCAATTTAGAATGAACTGGGATTTATTGGTTCACCTCTTCAACCATGTTGTCTAAGCATATCTCCTTGTTGAGAAAGATCTTCCCATTCCTTGCTTAACTATGAACAATTTCAAATTAAATCAATAAATTAAATGGAAAATTGAGATTGTCACGGGTTCTTGCCATTTAATGATCATCATTACAAATCTGTTGCCAACAAATTATCAATAAATGTCATTCACAAATTCTACCATTTACTCCAATCCAAATTTTCGAAGGTCATGCCACAAGGGATCTACAATATTTCAGTTTATATATTGACATATACTAACATTTATTGGCATATTTCAATGCATATTGAGAATTGATGTTTAAAAAATTACAAAGAGCTGATGTATATGTGGAAGCCACTTAGAAACTCATTTTAAGAGTTCCCTATTGGATATGTTACGTTGGTAGTAAGAGAATAACTTTTCAACCTCACGGAATGCACGCGTCAAATTCTACTTTAAACAATCGTAAAATAACATTTAATGGATACACGAGTGAAACTATAGAAACTAGATAGAGATGTGGCCGCTCGTCCTAGCACATGAGCAACATCGTTGACTTGTAAAGTAAGACATATATAAGTGTTGGCATTCTTTGATGATGTGACCAAGTTCAAAAACATTGTCACATTTGTGGAGTGTAGTAACATCGGTTTCAGGGCCGGCCCTAGGCATAGGCCGGGGGTGCGACGGCCTAGGGCCCATGCCGTTAGGGGGCCCTAAATTTTTTTTATAGAGGGGGGTGTATATAGAAATATTTGGTTTATTGGAGGTTTATATAGCAAAGTTCACTGAAAGGCTCCAAATATTTACATGGAGAGTGGGCTCCAGTCTGTTAATGTTTTAGGTCATTTTGCTGAAATTTGCTATATATACCTTCGTATAACACAAAGATTTCTATATACACCCCCTCCCTATAAAAAAATTTGGTTTTTCTTAATAATGTACCTCACTAATATTAAAAATATTGATGATATTTATTATCCAAGATATTGGGATAATTTTCATAACAAAACAAATTATATTTTAGTTGAAAATGAGTCTACAAAATTAATCTTAATTTTGTCTCTAAATAATTTTGCCTAAAGAAAATTATTTGGTAGTGAAAGTTGGAAAAAAAAATGAAGAGCTGATAAAATCACAACAATAAGCTTAAAAAATTTATGACGTATTATATAAGGGGCCATTTTCTCATATTATACCTAAGGCCCGTAAAACTCTAGGAACGACCCTGATCGGTCGCTCCAAATCTACATTTTTCAGCTCTAGATCTTGAACCCACTGAAGATCAAGTAACAAGCCTAGAATTTTTGTAATGCTTTTGTTCCCTTGAGTTTTGACCTAGGAACCCAATTGTTCATTTTCTTATTTTGTAATAAATTTTCTATGGTGTTGCATATAATATGTGATTGAATTCCGGTGACAATATAATTAGAATGTCAATTATTCTTATGTAATACTTTTGCACTTCAGACGCGATAAATACTTATATGTTCTAATAGTAATATGTGTCTAAATATTGTCTTTGTCGAACTTCTTTCAACTGAACTTCGAATCCCTCCACCATTCAATAAACTCACACTTCTAGATCTTTTACCAAAATGTTGACTCTTGCTTGAGTTCAACTTTAACTATGTGTTGCTGTCGACCTAAACTTGCATCCAACAAATTTTCAATTTTGCCAATATTATCAACCCTACAATGCAGACATTTAATACTTTCAACATCTTCACGTGGGGTTAGCATCTAAAAAGTAAAAATAATACTCCCCCTTCATTTTTTATAAATTCTTTTTATTGAAAAAAATACATTTTTATCATTTACTTCAAATTCAATATTCTTCAATTCAACGTTTACGTTCATCCTTCAATCAATGGTCGTTGCCGCGTAATAGGAAGGAAAGAAAAGTGTAACCGACGAAAAGAAAGAACTATAAAAGGAAAATAAAAGCAACGTGTCAAGAGGAGTGTGGACAACGTGGCATAAGATATTTATATTTTTATGCTATATAGTTCTAAATCATCGACACGATCACTGTCACATCATAAAACAAAACAACCAGTCACACAACTCCTCTTCTCTCAACACAACAGCTTCTCTTTTCTTCTTCTCTCCACTTTTGCAATCTCTTCCTTCACACACACTTCACTGTAAGTTTTTCTCTTTTTTCTGCATGCACATTTTCATATTCACATTTTCTAAGTTTTTTTACATGAATATTAATTATGATTTTTTCCAACAATATATGTATGTATACTAATGTAGTTTTTTGTGATTTAGCTTTACTACTACAGCTACTAGAGTATAAAATGGAAAATGGAGATCAGTTTCAGCAATCAAAGGCCAAATATGATTGTCTTTTATTTGGTAAAATCACTATTTAATTTATTTAAATGACTTAATTAATTTGCTTCATTAATTAATTGATTAAAAAAATTTGGATTATATTTATAACTTATTTAATATCTGCAGATCTTGATGATACTCTTTATCCTTTGAGTTCTGGATTGTCAGCTCACGTGACCAAAAATATTCAAGGTAATTGAAATAATTATATATGTGATTAATTACTTGGATGTTTCATGTGTAATGTGTTTCTGGAATTTATTTATTTTTCATGGATCCATTGTATTGTAGAGTACATGCTTCAAAAGCTTGAGATACAAGAGGATAGAGTTCCTGAATTATGTGTTTCTTTATATAAGATTTATGGGACAACGATGGCAGGTCTCAAGGCAAGTATTAAATAATTAATTAAACTTTCACTATATTAATTAATTAATTAAATCTAATAGTTTATTGTTAAAACTATGGTGAAAGAATCATCATTTTTGTCTCTTTTTGATCTCATCAGGCAATTGGCTATGACTTTGACTATGATGACTTTCATGGGTAATCATGTCTTTTACATGTTTGATTTGTTCATCTTTTTTATTTGTCCATTTATTTAAATAATTAGGATTAATGTGAAACTTTTTTTTTTTTTGAGAAGGTTTGTTCATGGGAGATTGCCATATAATATGCTAAAACCTGACCCTGTTCTCAGGGGAATTTTGCTAAGCCTGCCCTTTCGAAAGATTGTAAGTTTATTTATCCTTATTTGATGGCCAAAGCCCAAAGTAGTACATAAGCACTTGTTTTATTGGCTTATTTAAGCTTATATACTCACATAAACACTTGTGACATTAACATTTCTGAAAATGTTTAGGAAAGTTTACATAAACAACTTATGACATGTCGGTAAGCTGTTTTACATAAGCTTTTTCAAGCTAGCTTATGAAAACATTAAACAACTTATGACTTATATGAAAAAACTTTGACTTTATTTTATCTTTTATTAAAAAAACAGCTCATAAACAATTAAGTTATAAACACTTGATCATGCTATAAGCTATGATTTCAAATTGTGGACCGAATCACGTGATGCGGCCGCAACATTGCAGTTGCGGCAGTTTCCGCAATTGCAGTGTGGCTGTAAATCAATGTATAAACCGCATTGTAGCGCCGTAACAGCCACGTTGCATCAGGCGGCCATAGCAATCTATGTAGTGCTCACAAAAATTATTTTCCTTGCTTCCTTCTTTATATCATAGATTTAGGAGGTATTTTAAAAGGATTAGAGATATTTAAAGTGATGAAGAGTTGATAATGAAATAGATATGAGATTTCATTGAGGAAATAAGAGACATGTAAGGTTTAAGATAGATACTCCCTCCGTTTCAAAATAAGTGTCGTTTTAGCCAATTGCATACGGATTAAGGAATGTAATAAAGTAGTCAAATGTCATAGCAATTTTACTAAAATAACCTTACTTTGTAAGAACAAGACAAGCTTAAAGTTGCATTGAAAATTGTGAGAGAGAAAAGTTTGAGTATTTATTGAGGGTAAAGTTGGAAGAAAAAAATTAAAGTTGTATTGGAAATGTCAAGTGACATTCATTTTAAAACAATTTTTTTTGGCTGGCTAAAGAGACACTCATTTTGAAACGGAGGGAGTAGTAAATTATAATATTTTCTGCAAATAAAAATAAATTCACGCAGCAACGAAAGCGCACAATGGCTGCAATTTAAAACCATGTTATGGCTGCAATTTAAAACCATGTTGCAAACGCTTTATTAAGTTGTTTATCCAAACATGGTCATGATTCATAAATTATAGCTAACAATATTTTTTATTTTCCTATAGGTTTTTACAAACTCGGACGATGCACATGCAAATAGAGTGCTTCACAGGCTTGGACTAGAGGATTGTTTTGAGAGAATCATAAGCTTTGAGACACTAAACTCCTACAAGTCCAATAACATCAATTCTCCTCACAACAAAGATGGCAATGAATATAAACAAAGTTCCACAGGAATATTTGATTTTTATGAGTACATTTGTAGGCCTGATGCTGATATTGTGCTTCCAAAGACCCCAGTTGTTTGTAAACCCTTTCAAGATGCATTTGAAAAGGTTTTCAAGATGGCAGACATTGACCCTCAAAGAACAGTAAGATTTTATTCTTCTAATCTTTTTGTTATGGTGATCTTACAGTTTGTGTCACTACTTAGCATATTTCTGATTATGTGCTATCTAGTCGGAAATCAAATTATGTATGTATTTATTTATTTACTTTGCCATTTTCAGTTGTTCTTTGACGACAGTATCCGCAATATACAAACAGGCAAAGCCTTGGGCCTTCACACAGTCTTGGTAAGTACTAAGTAGTTGATGGTATTTTATTTTTGAGTTAGTAGTCATTTTGACCCTTAAATGTGTGAGAAACTGTCACTATAAAAACATACTTAAACACGTCTTGTGTTATCGAATGTGTTTTCGCTAGTAAGTTTGGTCTTCAAATGTGTGTTTCATGAATCAATTTGGTCCAAAAAACTATTAGCAAAAACATACTTGAAAATGTTACTGTAATTTTCATATAATCAGAGATACTTTAGTGACAGACTGACAATACCTCACACAATTAAGAAAGAAATGAATATTTGCTCAATTTTTTCTTTTCAATTTTATGTGGACATAATCATCCATTTACAATTCAAAGTTTTTATGGTTGCCTTTGATTTGGTTAAGTTGAATGAAACTTCTTGCCTACGTTTGTTGAACTTAGAAAAATATATGCATGCACATATTCTTATTCTTAAATTAGGACTTTGTCAATGTACTATTTGAAATTTGAAAATCACTTAATATTTGACCGAAATGCATCATATAAAATCATATTAAAATACTTGTTCAGGTGGGTACTTCCCTTAGAACTACAGGAGTGGATCATGCCTTGGAGAGCATCCATAATATGAAGGAAGCATTTCCAGAACTATGGGAAGCAGATGAGAAGAGTAAAATTGTCAAGTATTCTAGAAAGGTTGCAATTGAAACATCAGTTAAAGCTTAACTTATACACATCAACCTTTTGAATTTGTGGTGCCTAATATTGTCTTGGCATCTCTGACTCTGACTAATGTACTTGTTATGTTATCAGAATACTACTAATAACTGATATATTAATGATATAAATAAATGAGTTTTTTATTAGCTAAGTTATTTTCTTAGGGTTTTAATTAGCTAAGGTATATGTGCAATAGCAGAGGGTACTCTGCTTCATCATATATGAATGCAAGCAAAAGGAAACGTTAAAACATAAGAGAGGGTACATTATCGTGCAAAGATTGTGGACAACATTTTTGGATCTAGCATAACACTCTCCCACCGTGGAAGGTGCCGAAGACCACGTCTGTCGGGAAGAATGAGAAGAAGAAAAAAAAAAGAGTAAAAAAAGGTTAATTCTCTTCCCAGATTGCCAAATCCAAAACTGTGGTTTTTAAGAAATCTGTGGAAGGGTTTAAAGTAGCTCTCTTAACTAAATACCTGGTAGAAAACAACACCAAAGCAAGGAAAAGAGACAAATTACAACTTTCATTTAACATTTAACTGAAACACATTGTGATACAATAAACCTGTAGAGGAAAAACTATGCTTTTGAAGAAGAAAATTAGTAAAACATGACATGACAACTCTAGGCGGCTAGGGAAAGAATTAATCAAGGGATGAAGTGTACTCCCGAAAAATTCGGTGAACTAGGCTTGAGAAGTATGCGTCAAGTTAATGTTGCATATATGATGAGAGCTAATTGGCGTTTTTGTACACAGCTGAAGCAGATGTGGACATCAGTTATTCGTAAGAAAAACAAATGTGGTTCTAGTTTGCTTCTGATGGTAAATGTTAATAAACTGGGGAGCAATTTTTGGCGCAGCTTGTGTGCTACCTGGACTAATTTCCAAAATCAGATCATATGGAGATTATGTTCAGGTGGAGGAGTTGAATTCTGGAAGGATAGATAACTGGGCTGACACTGATATGCCCCTTATTAACTATACGGTTAGTCCGATTCAGCATTTTGAAGCAACAAAAGTGGTTGCCAATTATGTTGACAGTTTGAGGAAGATGGGACCTGAGTAATTTGATAAATACACTTCCCTCAATTATAATTGATGACATCAAGAGGTTGTCTCCCCTGATCTTCAAAGTAGTGATGACTGTGTTTCATGGAGGCTTACAAGTGATGGTGAATTCACACTGGCATCAGCTTACGAGGCTGTAGCGATATCGAACAATAGCAACGTGCGTCAGTTTTTTAGAGCAATTTGGAATTGGAGAGGACCACATAGAATTCATTGTTTCATAACTCTTAACATTGATGGTTCCGTGGTTGAACACGGAAGAAAAGCGGCGTGTGGAGGGGTTATGCGAGACTGTAATGGAAAATTTCTTGTTGCTTATGTCGTGCGTATTCATACTTGTTCAGTGCTTAAAGCAGAGCTTTGGGGGTATTTATTATGGTCTCAAGACTACACGGAGTCCTGGATTCTGTAGAATTAAAGTTGTATCTAATTTGTTAAGTGATATTAATTTGGTCAAAGATGGTTGTCCACCAACTCATCCTCATCCCCTACATATGTTGGTGGAAAATATTCATCAAATCCATCGCAACTCAGGTTTGGTCGTTTGAAATCATTGGCTCAGAGAAGCCAATCAGATGGTTGATCGTCTAGCAAAGTTTGGTTTGACCATCAATCTAGATTTCAAGATGATTTTTAAAATAAGAGACATTTTTCCCAGCAAACTTACATATCTCAAGAAGATGTGGGATGTGAAACCACAGGCAAGTACAAGAATAGGTGGGAAAATAATTTTTTTCTCATATTAAATAAACTCTAATTCTTTCGGTGTTTCAACCTTCATGATAGCTGGGTACTAATCAAAATATAGACACAGTAATCAGTCAACAAAGAAAGAACGACATGTGATAACCAAGATACAATTTGATATTTTTGTCAAATCAAACAAGCTTATCACCAGTGATGTAGTCGCCTTCTTGTTAGATCATTGTTTTACTTTGTAGCAGCCGCCATGGCCGCAAAAGTAGAACAATATGGAATCTCCACTAAGATATCATGTCCTTCATGGATTCAACCTCTCATCATTGTTAAGAACCATTGTTGAGGTTGGATTCAACCTTTCATCATCAAGCATAATGACCACATCATCTTCACTAGGACCATACAATGATTTATCCTCTACCAACAAGTCCTTCATGTATTTCAGATTATCAGAAGTAGAACTAAGATAAGTTAAGGATTTTTTATTTGAATATCGATAATCCAAACATAGAAGAAGTGAAGACTTCCTCATTCCAAAATAGTGAGGAAAGAAGAATGGAGCTAGTTGAGGGTTGTAACACAAAAAAGAAAGTGTTGGTTTCTGTTTGAACTTGTTTGATTTTTTTGAAAGGTTATTTGGCTTTGCGTCAATATTAAGAGATATTTGGTTAAAGAGAAAAGAAGGAACAAGTGAAGGGTTAGAAGTGGAAAAGGGAAGGAATGGAGAGTTGATGTTGAAGAGTGAAAGAGAGTGTGGAATTGCTTGTTGTTGAAGAGTGTTGTAAGATGAGTTGGTTTTGGAAGTGAACTTTTGAATTTTGAAAGACCGTTTGAACTAGGTAAATGACGTTCAATATATTTGGATTGGATGAAAGGGTATTTGAAGAGGCTATTTGAAAGAATTTTGATGGCATTACTCTCTATTTGAAGGGCGCGTGTGTTTAATAATGGCACTGCATTCTGTTACTTTCTATTTGAAATTATGTTATTAAGAGATTGAAATTCTGATGGTATAAAAAATAATTGTTAATTAATTAACATTTAAAGTACACCGTACACTTTGACATAGAGTCAAAGACCAATCTTTGCTTCAGTACAAAGTGAGCACGTGTCATGTTTCATGTTTTTGCATCTTAGAAAACTCTAACAAACGTAACAACATCACTTTTGATACAATGCATTGCTAGGGAATCATATCATTTGATGAACCCCATCCAATGGAGCTTGAAAAGGAGGCCTTGAAATTTGCAGCAGTTTGGAATGTAAGTGAATTAGAGAAACTATATGGACAAACATACGGTGCAGGACATGTAAATAAATAAATATGTTTGGTGTTTGCATCCACGTTCAATTCTAATCTTATTTGGTTCATGTTTTCCCATCTTACATCAATCTTAATATTTTTTGTACAAATATGCATGCATACATCTTATCTTCGTTAAAAAATATTAGTAAACTACACTCTCCTCCCCTCAAAGATACTTGAATTACACTCATCTCACCTCTTATGTTAAAATATACGCTCCCCTCACTTGAAAATTAAAATTTATACTCATCTCCCCTATAAGATCCTATAAGATGCTTGAATTACAACCCCCTCCCTTAATAAATAAGTATGCACTACACTTTAATCTATTTTAACATAAATAAATATTTTTATGATATATACTAATTTCGAACCACCATTTAAGAAAAATAAATTCATTTTTTTATAATTTAAATGTCAATGATAATTAAATTTAAATATTTTGCTTTTAATTTTATAATTTAGAGCATAAAACCAGCTTTTAAATAATCATAATTTATTGTCTTTAGTCATTTTTCACATATTTTAATTTTATTTTGGGTTGTTTCATATTTTATAATAGGGGTTAAAACTATATGTTAATGAAATTTTGAATAAAAAATAGAAAAAAATATCTATTCAAATTTTGACTATATTAAAATAGACCCGCAATACAATTTTTTTCCTAAGTGTGTTAGATTATTATTATTTTGCTAGATTATTAGAAATAAAAAAAAAAATATAATGAGGGGGTAAAGTGTAGATTTTAACATAAGAGGGGAGAGGGGATGTAATTCATGTTTCTCTTAGGGGAGAGGAGTGAAATATTTTCTAATATGTTTTGAATAAGAGGGGAGAGGAGTGTATATTTTAACATAAGAAGGGAGGGGAGTGTAATTCAAGCATCTTTAAAGGGAGGGGAGTGTAATTTGTATAGTTTATTACAATACGAAAGTATTAAATATCTATACCTATAATTTTAATCAAAATAAAATTTATTTTAATCAAAATTCACAAAAACTATTATTTGTAATTTATACACACTACCACAGTAAGAAGAGTGGACAAACAGACACAGAGTACCGTCTAAACGTTAGTTTATAATAGTACATGTTACTCCCTCTGTATTTTATTATAAGTCACTTTGAAAAAATATTTTGGATTTATTATAACCGCTTACAATATCAATGCATAATTTAGTAAAAAAATAATATCAATGCAGGATTAATGATTTTTTTCCCTATCATACCCTCTACCATTTATTACTCTCTTTTCTGCACTTTTTTTTCATAGAACATTCTTTTAACCTCTTTTATCTATATCATTAATAAAAAATAATTTTGTAAAATCACTCGCAATTATCTTTTTAATACAAAATTAACTACATTTCTTAATAAATATGAAAATATCAAAACGAATTATAATAAAATACGGAGAGAGAGTAATAGTTAGATGAATACAATTTTTTATGCTCGTGCATTCACAAAAATATGTTTTTATTTTACATATTAGTCCAAAAGTACAGAAGAAATAAATAAATAAATAAAATACAAAAGAATAGATAAAAATAAATGAGAGACTAAATAATTAATTAATGTTGTAATTAAAATTTGCAATCAATTCATATTTTTAACATATGTAGTATTTATTTTCACATGACATGCACGACTTTAATAGAGATATTTAATACATGAAAAATAAGAGATATATGTATTATACTGGTTGTTTGTTCATGTATTTGATGTTATTTTAAGTGATTGAAATGCATGATTCCAAAAATCATATTTGATACATAAAAAAGGACATAGATATGTATTTATTGCCCAATATATTAGTTGTTTGTTCATGTAGTGATGGTGTTTTTGATTAAAATGCATGACTACAAGAGTCACTTTTAATTCATGAGAACAAGCGGAAAAAAAATAATCAATTGTTGTGATTTACCTAATATTCAAAAAAAAATTAATTTAAAATAAATGATATCTTATTATATATGTTTTACTATTTTTTTTCCTTCTAAGAAATCAAAACAATTATATTAAAAATAAGACCCAAACAAGCACTAAAGGGGACTCAACAAAAGGTCTGAGAATACACAAAAGAAAAGGGAGTTAAGGCCAACAAATGAAAGAACACATTACAAGGTATTAAAATTAAAACCATTACAAACAAACATACATACTAGACCATTTGGAATTAAAATAAAAAATATAATTATGTTTCTTCACCTTTAGCCACCACCAGAAAAAAGATATTGACACATTCAAGTAAATGCTTCTGAGATATTTCTTTATTGCAAAAAATCTAAGAGTCGTGTTCTTTCCAAATAATTCAAATACATGCAAACTAAATCACTATGAAGAAACGACGAATGTCCTTCCGGAATAACTGCGAGCCACCAAATTGCAAAGTGCGCATACAAACATCAGTGAGACACTAAAAATTCCCAACCGCTGTAAGACACGAAGACAAATGCTACCGAAAAATAACTTTCCAAGAAAAAATGATTAAAAGATTACTCCTCCTCGCAACCTCTTGAACACGCCATTGAGATTAAGGGAACAACTCCATGTCTAATCAAATTATCTTTGGTCGAAATCCTCTTGCTCAGTAACCTCCACACAAATAATGAAACTTTAAGAGACACGACTTTGTTCCAAATATTATTTGTGAAAAGGAGGACGGATAGGTTGCTCGTATTGGATAAACAGGTGATAAACTCCTTTTACTAAATAGCCTTCCTCTTGAGCATATTATAAAACATTTTTATGCAATATAAACATGTAGATATCAACAAATCTAGAATATCAATGAATCAAAGAAGATATACCACCAAACATAACATGTTTTAAACAAATGCGTAAGAACTCAGTCTAATACATTATAAATCAAACCCTTTCAGGTTAATAGAACTACACCTTTTCGGGTTCTTGAATCATCAAACCCTTTCGGGTTAAAAGAAACAACAGACCCTTAACGGGTTTACGAAACCAACCACAAAAAAAAACAATGAATCTGAAATTCCATCCAATCTCTAATAAAAAACATAAACACATAAACATAAAAACAACAAAAACAAAACAACAAACCAAGTAGCCATAGACCTACGAGAACGAACAACCCTTCGACAACAAAATCGGTGACGCACGAAACAACCTGCTACTGAACAAAAATACCGTTCATAATTTACACGCGTTAGTACAATAAATAGAGCATAAAGACAGACACGTGAGTGTCTGCCTTTTCATTTTATCAGTCTTATTAATCATATTGCGTCAATTATCATTTTATTTTATGAACATCTGTGTAAGGCATTTTAAGCAACTACTAAAATATATTTTAATACATTCTTATGTTAAAAGTAACATTGATAAATAATTAACTCATTCATAAATCTTTGTCAAATGTCTCCGTGAGTTTAACTCAGTTGGTAAGGACAATGCATAATATATGTAAGGTCCGGGTTCAAATCCCGAACACCAAAAAAAATCTGTGTAAAAAAAAAAACTCATTCATAAATCTTAAAATTCTATAATGACAATCAACAATTTTTGTACATAACTCCAAACTTATCATTTATCATATATCATACGTACGCATTGCAACATAATTTATCTTTTTGAAAAATTAGTTTTTATCACGACTCATCTTTGTAAAAAAAAAAAACTTAACTACTTAAATCAAATCAAATTTATATTTAAACCCGCCAACGCGCACATCTAGTATCTTCGTTATTCACGGTCTAATCTATCCCTCAGTTGTGTTTCATTAGCCATCAATTTTCCTACTTCAAAATTTTTACAAGCACAAAGCCAAGTTTGAATGAATTTTGGCATGGTTGGGTTTCCTTCGTTATTGCTATTTCCTTTAAAAGTGTTCATAGTAGTACTACTACTAACAACAGATCACTGTTCAATTTCACCTAATGAGCCAACCATATGAAGTGTTCGGTTTTCTGAGTTGTATCTATTGGTTTTTTATATGTGAAACAATGAACATGATGTTTTCATGTCACGACTCTGTTTTCCCAGCCACTGTGTACATCATGTAACTTTTACATGTTCAATTCTCCCTATATGAGTTGTGTCCTGTGACTTGTTCATTCAGTTACCTTTTAATGGGAGACCAATTTATCATGACAGTTTGCCCATATTTGATATTGATCTCGTACAAAATTCATAAATTAGTATGTAGGCCTAAATCTTAATTATAATGCACCTGAGATATGATTATATGAAACTTGATGTGATTGAGTTTTATAGAAACTTAATTTATCTGCATAATATGAAAGGTACATACCATTTTTTGCTTTAACCATTGCATGATTTATCTCTAAAATATGAAAGGTATATATGAAAAATAGAAAGAGTTGTTCTGAATGTGCTTGAATTGCTTAGCATTCATTCTTGCTTAATATATGTACATGGAAATTACAATGATAGTGAATAACTACTCCCTAAGATACACTGAACCTGTTCTAATTGCTAAACGATATTGAATCTAAGCTAACTAGAAATTGATAAAAGGAAAGACAGAAGGAATCAAACTAATAGCAATATATTATTGAAAATTGTACAAAAGATAGTCATAGAAGTCCCCCATTCCCTTCATAGGTTGTTCTTGGAGTGGGTCATTCAACCCTCAAGATGAGATTATTGTAGCTATAGCCATTGAGTTTGTTCATAGCTATCTGAGCATCTTCCTTGCTGACAAAGGTGACATAGCCAGACCCCCTACACATGCCAGTATTTTTATCAATAGAAATATAGACTTTGCTCACAAAACCAAAAGGACTGAATAGCTCATACAAGTCAGGCTCCCTCGTGTTCTTCGAGAGGTTGGTTACCCGCACATAATTCTCAATGTTCCGCCTCATGTCTGACCCTGCACCACCTCTCAAGCCAGGAGCTACATATACACCCCTAGCATCAAATGGTTTTTTTGGGAGACCCTGATATGAACCACCATTCGTCTCAAAAGTGATGCATTCCATACGAAAAGGTCGTTTTGGATGAAATGCACCATCATTTGTGGAACCTGTTTATAATAGCCGCAAGATATAGAGTTATCATGATATTGAAAGGGAAATTAATCAAGACATCTAAACAAATTAAGTGAGAAAATAATTAACTGTTGATATTTTAACCACTTACGATTTGTTATTTATCATTGGTTGCTATTATTCACGTTACTCACATCACAAAAACCTAATCTACTAAATCCATGCAACAATACGTTAACTAGTATTTTGTTTAATCAAGAACAGATGTATAAGAATTCACATTAAATTCAGCGCATTAGCATAAATTGTGCAAGGTTTCTTAAACAGAATAATTACAGTAAACAATTCATAGTTCCAAGCATTATGATGGGTTTGCAAAAGCTAGAGTATAATGTAGCTTTGGCTTACTGTGATACCAAACAACTACTTATGATGGGTTTGTTTAAATTTTGGTTTTTTGGCAAGAAATCATGCAATGTTTACGTGTAAATGACTTGTGTTGCTTAAATGTTTAGATGTTTGTGTAGTTTTGAGTTTTAGAGAATTTTTTTAGAATTAGGGTTTGTTTAAATTTTGATTTTTTTGCAAGAAATGATACAATGTTACATGTAAATGACTTATCTTGCTTAATTGTGTTTCGATGTTTGCGTGTTAATGTTGTAGTTATGATTTTAGGGTTTATGTATAATTTGCACTCCAAGTGTTTGATGAAATGTTTGAATGAGTTTTTCATTGATTTTTTTAATTTCTTATTGTGTAGATTTGAAGCAATGGCGGGGTGGATCGACGTTCATGCACAATTCAACGACGGATAACCTCAAAGGTTGAAGGTTCGGTGCCTTGGTGTAACGTTAAGAGGTCTCAAGGATCAACTGAATGAATTAACCAAGGAGTCAACTCCAGAGACACAAGGAGGGTGGAATGCGTTCAGTATAAACGTCCAACGCTCGACGAGGGGAGAATATCATTCACTTGGGTGGAATTAACAAACGACGAAAACGTGAAGAACAGGTTTTGGGAGCACAACATGTTCTAGTGAACCGATATGCGGGTAACGTTGCTGAGATCAACTGAAGATATTATCAACAGTCTGATTCCGCCAGAAGATCGTGATTAGGTAGGGAAATGCACCTTCCAACAATAACAATTGTCTTCCTCTGAATGAGGTAATTCAAACTTGTTAAACGACAGTTCCCAAGCATTCACCTGGAAGTGTTATTGTTTCATTCAAAAGATTAAATTCCTATTAGTTTGGTTTAGATGAAGGTATTGAAGTGTCAATGACTGGACCTCATTCTTTTGGCATTTGAGTACCATCATCTAAACCAAACTAACAAGAATTTAATCTTTTGAATGAAACAATAAAACTTCCGGATGAATGCTTGATAACTGTTGTTTAGCAAGTTTGAATTTACCGTATTCAGAGGTAAGATAATCATTGTAGTTGGAAGGTGCAGTTCCAAATGTAATATAATGTAATTATAGAACATATTTAAGAACTTTCTGTAACGTAATGTAATGTAACTTTTATTCGAATTTATTTAATACACAATTTTTATTCGAATTCACGCTGAGTTTAATTAGTCTTTATTCAAATTTATTTAATACGCAATTTTTATTTGAATTCACGCTAAGTTTAATTAGTCTTTTTCGAATTTAGGCAATTTTTATTCGAATTCGCGCAATTAAATTGCATTGAACACCGTCCAAAAAATGTGTGTTCTTCGGTTCTGACCACCGGCCAACGTGCGTGAGTTAACTCGCGCACATGTCAGTGGTGCGTGACTTAACTCACGCAAAGATTAAAGGTGCGCTAGTTAAGTCACGCTGCGTGACTTTACTAACGCAGGGGCATTAATGTCTTTTCAGTTGGGTGCGAGCGAAAAGTGCAGGGCGAAAAGCAGAAATCTAAGGATCAGACCGACTAAATTACTATGGCCCAAGACCCGTTTGGATTATTCTTAATTTTTATGTAATAAACTTGTGTAGATAAATAAGTTAATAAATCATCAAATTGATCTATATCTTTGTAAGTCATTCTCAATTTAGTTTTAGACTTTTTTAATATTTTAATCTAGTCTTTGTCTTTGTCAAAAAAATTTCAATTAAGTCATTTGTTACGTGACAAAAACATAAAGAGAGAGTCCTAATTGAGAAACATTTGATTGAGACAAGGACTAATTTAAAATAGGCTAAAATATGGTACTCGTGCCTGCAAATATGTCTCGTTTAAGTTTTGGTCCCTGTAAAAAAAAATTTTGTTTTTGGTCCCTGCAAATTTTTTTGTTTTTTAAAATTGGAGGGACTATTTTCGGAAACAAAATTTTTTGTAGGAACCTGTTTAAAAAAACAAAATATTTTGCAGGGACCAAAAACTACAAAATGGGTCCAGTCATCATGTGCCATGTATGCAAATCATCACAAAAATGGGGTAGGGACTATTTTAAAAAACAAAAAATTTTGCAGGGACCAAAAACAATTTTTTTTTTTACAGGGACCAAAACTTAAACGAGACATATTTGCAGGGACGAGTGCAATATTTAAGCCTTTAAAATATTCATAAAGTCAATGACTTTTAAAGATAGAGACCATTTGATTATTTACTCATGTTTATATGAATTTTTAGCCAAGGTCGTACAAAGATAGAGACCATTCATACAAAGATAGTTGACGAGGTTGATGCAAAGAAATATAATTACCACTGCGTGACTTAAGTCGCGCTGCGTGAGTTAACTCACGCTAGTTATAAATCCTGCAATGTAGGCTGCGTGATTTAAGTCAAGCAGGGGTATTTTTGGAAGTTTGGTTGGAAACGAGTATTCTAAATTTTTCAACTGAAGGACAACTTAGTAATTTCACATGTTGAGTTGAAACAGAATAAAACAACAACAAATAGAACATCGTTCGATCAGATTTGGAGGAACTAGGTTAAGGCTGTTGGTCGCATCGCAGTGTTCTTCAGAGAAAGCGAAAATTTTGAAAGCAACTTACGATGGCAAAACGAGAGCTTTCAAGCGTTTTGAAGAACTTGAAGGTAACAATAAACCAAACCCAAGTCGTTATCGTTGAATTTTTTTCTGAGGATTTTTCTCACTATTGTTTGATTCAAGTTTGAAAGTGAAAATTCATGTTCTGATTAATGATGTTAATCTTTGTTTTGTATTGTTTTGGTGTTGGATAGTTCATGCAAAGAGCAGCTGCAAGAGAAGAGAAAGTTGAGAAAGTAGAAGAAGAGGTCAAGCATGATGTTAGTTTTGGTTCAACCCCAACAATTTCTAGAAAATGGTACTTTTTTTTTCCTTCAATAAATTCAAATAATGTGTATTGTTTTCATTTTTTAATGCATATGGGTCATGAATTCTGGGTCTGTTTACCAATTTTGAGCCATGACTGATGTACATATTAGAATTGAAATTCATGGTCTTCTTTGGATTTGAAATTGGTCTTTTCAAAACTTTTTATGTGAAATTTTGAATTTATCTTGTGTTGTCGAATAGTAGCTATAGTGGCGCGGTTTAGTACAAATTTGATTTGTTGTCCTTTTCAAGTTGTCAACATTAAATTTGTATCTATCTTAGCGTCGTCAAATAGCGGCTATAACGGCGCTGTTTATTACAAATTGAATTTGTTCCCAAATAATGGCTATAGCGTAACTGAATTTGAACCGGTGTTATCAACTGTGGATGGCGGAAAATAGATGTCTTTTCAAATTCGAATATACTGCCGCACTATTTTTACCACAATAATGGCTATTTAACAACACTTTTATAAATCTCGGATTGTGGAACGACATGGATCGATTCAATAATGGCTGTTTGACAACACTTATTTGAACAAATGCTATTGTTCTGTGATACGCTATTTAGTACGAAGGGTTGTCAAATAGTGGTTATAGCACTTAGCATAGCAAAATTTGAACCTGCTGCTATTTTTTGCAATACACGTTTGACAACATTGATTTATCTCTCTTCTTTTGTCAAGTGAAACTCTGATGTATTTCTAATGTGAAAATTTATCTCCCGATATCAATTTACAGATTTTGTATTTATGTATTGTTAAATACCATCTATACGGCGCTGTTTGGTACAAATTTGATTTGTTGTTCACTCGTCCTCTCAAACATGTCACAATAAGTTTGTATTTGTTTTACTGTTGTTGAATAGCGGCGCTATTTAGTGAAGAAATTGTATTTGCTCCAAAATAGCGGTTATAGCGTAACTGCATTTGAAAACATTGCTATGTGATATGTGATTTAATACAAGTGTTGTCAAATAGCGGCTATAGCGATACTATAGTATTGTAGAATAGCAAAATTTGAACTAACCAGTATTTTTTTGCCATCTGCGATTGACAATACTGATTTATTTCTCTGTGTAATTAAATGCTGATATGTGAATTTTGTAAAGTTAAACTTTCTGATTTATTTCTCATGTCAAAATTTATCTCTCAATATACAAATTTCTAAGATTTTCTATTGATAACTTAGAATGATTAATGTTTTCAAAAGTTGAGATACATCGTAGCAATCGTTTGTCATGTTATTGGTATCCAGTATTGCTTATATGCTACCTGTTCAAAGTTCAGAGTTTGAAATTTTTTGATATGTTTCGTGTAAAATTATGCTATCTGTTTCTCTTTATTGCTGTTAACTGAAAGATTGGTTTTTCAATTAATTAGTACAGCTTTGTTTCTGAATTTCTGAATTGCGATATGGTGTGCAGGAATTATTGGTGAAATATGGGCATCTAATGTTTACTTATATACTTGACAAATCTTAGCCTTTTTACATTATAAAGTAGCAAATATTAAATAAATTTTGAAACCACGTCTACTAAAATCTGATAGTTCTGATACACAACTGTCTCTTATCTACAATTACTTTCTTGAGAAATACTAGCAACACTCACTTTTCAACACTCTCTCTAATACTCACTCTTTTATTGGATGGAATCAATGTATGTCCCACCATTTTGTGTGGGTTCAATTTTCAAAGTATACACCCACAATGATTTAAACCAATAAGAGAGTGGGTGTTAGAGAGAGTGTGGAAAAGAGAGTGTTGCTAGCATTCCTCTTACTTTCTTTATCTTTTGATTTGTTTTCAATCTCACGGCTTTCGACATATATGTAGTGTGGTCATAGTGGAAGGTGATCCCCGTCCTGGAGCATTTAAAGGTCGAATGTCATTTCAAAGTTTTAATCCAACTGTTGATGTGAGTTTGAAGATAAAAATTTAAAAGCCTTTTTTCTTTATACTCCTAGTCAATTTATACCTTGTGCTTCTTATTTTGATCATATTGTGAATTCTAATGTTGTAGCCTTGCCTTTGTAGAAATTAAATGAGGAAGAAGTTAAACTTAATCAGCCCGTAGCAAAAACTAGCATTTCTAGTAATCAAAATGCAAATGTGTCTGTTAGGTGGGTTTCTTGGTCCAAACTGCAAATTAGATATCTGATTTTGTTCTTTTTTTCCTCCAAGGGTCCGAAGATTCTCTATCTATTGTTTTACTTTCTAATATACTTCATGGCTTCATCTTTTATTAAACATTACCATACAAATATTGCAAATACTTCCTCGCACATACTGTGTATAAATTTATTTCTTTTTGTGCTGTTTCAGAGAAAATAACTCTTCAGCAGAAGGTTCAGAAAGTGCTAGCGTGAACAAAAAGAGTTATGAGGTTAATGGAAATGGTAAAAGGAAACAGTGTGAAGATAATGAAGCACAATATCCTAAGAAATCACCAAACAATGATCAAGGGAACAAAAAATCATCGCCGAACAATGGTTTGGGATCTTTCATAAAACCGTCTGGAGATAAGCTAGACTGGAATGTTCTTAGATCATCTAGTGTCAGGCAAAATAGATGAGTTTATTGATTAATGTATTTCATACACAAATTAAGCTAGCTTTGGTTTTGTTTCTGGCCCTGAGCTTTTAGCTTTTATGTGTCTGTATCTGTGGTTCTATTAGGCTGTTTTCTGTGAGATTTGACTTCTCTAAAGCGAGGAGTGTAATTTTAAAGGTAAAGTGTAAGGTTCGAAGCATTTCTTTTTCAACATCTAAGGGTTGAATCATTCATTTTTTCGACCTCTAAGGGTTGAAGCATTGATTTCAAATTATATTCTGAAGAAAAAAAAAATACATATGTTTGACAAACTATCGAGATGTGAAATCTCATTCAATAACTTCGCAATCAATGATTTTAATGTTAAACTTGATCATTTAAAATACATTATTCGCGGTAGAGGAGTCAAGTCTTTTTATATGTTATAATCACATTCAGAGTTTGTTCCTATGATTTAGGGTTTACCTAATCTAGTTACAATTCCTATTTAAGTTGTTTAAAGTAAAATATAATCCATTTTCGTTAAAACTGCATTTTTTGTGCTTCTCTTTTAAACTTTCCATGCACACCTTCCCGCCACCCCACTACAGGTGCACTATGTCTCCTAAATGGCTAAACACCAGAAGTGAATCAAAACCTGGCATCCTGTCACAATTTTCTTCACATAATCTTCTAAGCTAATTCTAAACCTGTGACATAGTCTACAAGGTTTTGAGATTATTGGGCAAATTAAATCCTACAGGCTGTTCATGAAGTTGGAAATAATGAGTCTTAAAGCCCTTTACAATTATTTAAGGAGGACATACTTGTACTTCAGGAATATAAGTGGCCATTGTTGTTGTACTGCCAGATGGTAGTTGAGGGATCTGAATTTGGTGTGGTCAAAAGTTACTACAATGTGAATATCATGGTCGTTAGATTAAGATTAGACAATCTATATTTTAAGTAAAACATCTTGATCTAACAATCGTGAGTGATCTTTCGATTGTAGTGACTTCATGGTGTTCTGATTGCACCCAATCCGAATCCAGTAGTTGAGATACAACTTAAACTTGAAGACAAACATGGGAAGATGTGATGCAATACAGAAGGTCAGAGGTTATGATGCAATCAAAGTAGGGATGAATTTGAGCATTAGATCTTGCAGTTACAAACTTTCTGTATTTGAATTTTATTGCGTGCCTTTTAGATGATTCCTGCCACTGATATGTTAACTTGAAAATATTTGATCTTCAACAACAAAAAATAAGAAAAGAGGGCAATGCAGATTCATAGTGCAGAATTGAGGTGTACATTGTAAGTTCTCTCAACGAAGGTATGCTTATCTATCAAGTAACTTTTAAGAAAAATACTGTCTTTTACTTCCAAGTCTTCTAACCATATAACTGCTGTTATTTTCTTTGATGTATTACTGCCATTTCTTAGTTCTGTTTTCATTCTGATGTTCTTTTCCTTTTTCTTTTCTCATGATTAGTAGAAAATTTGTGTTTCATAAAAACAAGATTGTCATGCTATATAACATCTAGGAAGTGAATTGTACATTAATATATGAAATAAAAACTCAAATGGAGAAAGAGAAATAGAAAAGGAAAATTTCAATGCATTTTTTTCAACAGGTCTAAGAGTGGATTACATATGATACTACCACAAGACACCTTTTGGACATTTTGCTTAAGCAGGAACCCAAGCTGATAAAGCATTCAAAATGCGTCCCTTCCATCCCTGCAAAACCCACTTACCATCCACATCGACTACAAAATCTTTATGGTATTCCTCCTTCACTATTGTTTTCGTTTCATTCACTAAATCAGAATCCAACCTGATTTGCTTGAACCCAGCTCTCTTATTCCTGACCTGCCACTGCTTGTAGGTCTCAGGCCTTTCAACCCTTTCTGCACCCTCGCAAGCTATAACATTTATGGCATCTCTTCCAAACAACCCTCTCTCAAGCATCGACCTCTGCATGTCTTCACGAGGCACGTTAGCCTCAAACATATCAAACAACGATGAGAAGTGGTAGAGTGCTTCCTTAAACCGAGTTGGGAAAAACGGTGCGCTATAACTTCCATTGGCAACTCCATGGAAGAAGACTTTTGGATTAATCTTCCTGATCAGCGTCAACACAGCTTCTCTTGGACAATTCAATGCCACCGTTTCATCAGGAAGGTTCTTCAGTCTGTACAAACAGCTAACAAGAGTTATTTCATTCCTGTCTATCTTTAGATCCTCGAGACAGACGGTTTCCCATTTCTGTGCAATGAAGTTGTATTCAAATGGTACATTGAACTTCTTGCAGTAGTTTGCTAGACGCCGTCCGGTTTCCTCCACCCTTTCTGCAGGTCTAAATCCTGGCTGAGGAAGCTCAATTCCTGTAATTCGAAGCTTTGGAGGACCACCAGGTCTTAATGATAGTCTTCTGACGAGGCACGGCCACTGGAAACCATAGCAAATTCCAAAATCAATAACATGAACGCTGCTCTCGTTCTTCACTATTTTGAAAATCGTTTTGGTTAGCAAAGTATTTGTCACTCTCTGCAAAGGAGACGAGGTAACAAATAGTTTGTAAGCTTTCAACATATCTCCAGCAGTTGCCACATCAAGAGGCTGATATGATGGCGTCTCAGCAGCCAATCTTATCTCAAGACCATTAGCAAAGTAATGAGCTAAACGCTGGAGTCCATCACCAAAAGGCGAAGAGTGTTGCCTAATCTGTTTGAGTAGCTCATCTGTATTCCTTTGATCGTAGCTCGCCACAGCTTGTGCACATTGATTTAGCATGGTCCACAAATCCACAGCCGCGGCATTGTTTGTCGTAGATGCTTTCTTCAAATGCGAATGTCTTTCCTTTGCCTTTCCTCCTGAATCAACATTATGTGATGCTTGTTGGTGTTGAGTGAGAGTCTTTCCTTTCTGATAAAGCAGTACCTCATCTAAAATCTCTGGTGGCTCTAATTCATCAGAGAAAATAGCTGAAACCTTGCTACCTATTCCCTCTTGTTCATTACAAGTATCATTATCACTATCCATCTTACGACTTCTTTTTTCTGGTACTGTTGAAGGTGAAACTTCTTCCACCGTCACTGGCTGAATGTCATTCCAACTCCAAGTTCCTTTGTGAAAATGGTTAGCACCTTGTGTCTCGATGACAACTGGATCAGCTTCTGTCAAGTCACAGTAGTTTTTTTCTATTAAAGGACTTTGTAGTTGTATGGAAGAAGATTCGAATTCGATGACATGGTTGACCCAGTTAGATTCATATGAGTTGTCAGCGATGCAGCTGCTGCCACTTCTCTCAAAACTAGCAGCGCGATCGAAATTTCCATCTGGGTCAGTGCTATCATTTGGTGAAGGCTGGTTATGGCCAAGAACATCATAGAAGGACTTTTCAGCGGCCTGAAGTCTTAAACATTCCTGCAACATGCAAGGTTTTTGCTCCAAGTCATCTTCTTCATCCATGAGGATGTCATTTATGTATCTTAGGATGTTATTGGAATATCTTGTCGGTTCCAAGGATTGTCCATTTGAGCTTGTGCCAGAAGAAGAAGGTGAAGATGGTGAATCTTCTAATTCAAACCCATTTGTTACTTGGTTTACTGAGTTTGGAACACTAAAATCTTGCAGAAAGGTGTTTGGAGAAAGCATATTGAAACAAGGCTAATATCAAAATTGAAACAAAAAACTCAGACTCTTACAATATATGTTTTGGAAGATTGTGTCTGAGAAGCCAAGAATATTCATCTAATTAGGAAAACTTTGATGAATCAACTAAAACATAGACAGAACAAAAACAGAAGCAGGAAAAGATAGCATAGTTGATTGATATATTTGATAACAGCAAGAAAACAAGATTCATAAAACTAAATAGCCGACTCTATTTTGGATGATAATAATGATGATGATATTTAGAATAGAACAAAGAAGAATGAATTAGAGTAAAAATATTGTAGACACTAGTGAATATAACCGTGGACAAACCTAGGAAAACTTGCTATCTAACAACTGAAGAGGAGCTAACATTGTTCGATGAATTGGAGTCACAGCTTTGTTATATAGAATTCATAAATGATTCTTTCCTTGTACTAAGGAAGCTGCTAGGAAGGAGTATCATAGCCGCCAACCCCTCTTTCTTATTATTTTATCTTATGATGATATATGATATGATATTATATAGTAATAATACCGGATTGATTGATAAGTGCTGGGTGATCTAGTCTTTAATTTTTCATGTTCTAGAAATATATGAAATAATATGAAGTGGTCAAACATGTGCAAGAGTCAGATGCAGGTGCACCCTTGTTCCCCAAGTCATTCGTCATAACCTGTTATTATATCAATATGTAAATCATTTGAAGTACTAACTTCAGTTTTGAATTCAATGTGATTGCATTAAAATGTGATCGATGTTTTCGGTTGTCCGATGATTCCATTCCATGATAGAATAGTAAGACTTGTCCTCTAATCTACATACATCTTTTTAACACTTGACAACAACAACAACAGATCATATCATAGACAAAAAAATAAATTCCAATGAAAACAAATTCATTTTTCAATACAAAATTAGTATCTGTTGGTTCACTATCCCTTTTGAAACTTCAATCAACCATTCAAAACATCTTTTGGACATTTTGCTTAAGCAGGAACCCAAGCAGATAAAGCATTCAAAATGCGTCCTTTCCATCCCTTTAAAACCCACTTACCATCCACATCGACTGTAAAATCTTTATGGTATTCCTTCTTCACCATTGCTTTGGTTTCATTCACCAAATCAGAATCCAACCTGATTTGCTTGAACCCAGCTCTCTTGTTCCTGGCCTGCCACTGCTTGTACGTCTCAGGCCTTTCAACCCTTTCTGCTCCCTCACAAGCTATAACATTTATAGCATCCCTTCCAAACAACCCTCTCTCAAGCATCGACCTCTGCGTGTCTTCACGAGGCACGTTAGCCTCAAACATATCAAACAGCGATGAGAAGTGGTAGAGTGCTTCCTTAAACCGAGTCAGGAAAAACGGTGCGCTATAACTTCCATTGGCAACTCCATGGAAGAAGACTTTTGGATTAATCTTCCTGATCAGCTTCAACACAGCTTCTCTTGGACAATTCAATGCCACAGTTTCATCAGGAAGGTTCTTCAGTCTGTACAAACAGCTAACAAGAGTTATTTCATTCCTGTCTATCTTGAGATCCTTGAGACGGATGGTTTCCCATTTCTGTGCAATGAAGTTGTATTCAAATGGTACATTGAACTTCTTGCAGTAGTTTGCTAGACGCCGTCCAGTTTCCTCCACCCTTTCTGCAGGTCTAAATCCTGGCTGAGGAAGCTCAATTCCTGTAATTCGAAGCTTTGGAGGACCACCAGGTCTTAATGAAAGTTTTCTGACGAGGCATGGCCACTGGAAACCATAGAAAATTCCAAAATCAATAACATGAACGCTGCTCTCGTTCTTCACTATTTTGAAAATCGTTTTGGTTAGCAAAGCATTTGTCATTCTCTGCAAAGGAGACGCAGTAACAAATAGTTTGTAAGCTTTCAACATATCTCCAGCAGTTGCCAAACCAAGAGGCTGATATGATGGCGTCTCAGCAGCCAATCTTATCTCAAGACCATTAGCAAAGTAATGAGCTAAACGTTGGAGTCCATTGCCAAAAGGCGAAGAGTGTTGCCTAATCTGTTTGAGTAGCTCATCTGTATTCCTTTGATCGTAGCTTGCCACAGCTTGTGCACATTGATTTAGCATGGTCCACAAATCAACAGCCGCAACATTGTTCGTAGTAGATGCTTTCTTCAAACGCAAATGTGTTTCCTTTGCCTTTCCTCCTGAATCAAGATTATAAGATGCTTGTTGGTGTTGAGTGAGAGTCTTTCCTGTCTGATAAAGCAGCACCTCATCTAAAATCTCTGGTGGCTCTAATTCATCAGAGAAAATAGCTGAAACCTTGCTACCTCTTCCCTCTTGTTCATTACAAGTATCATTATCATTATCCATCTTATGACTTCTTTTTTCTGGTACTGTTGAAGGTGAAACTTCTTCCACCGTCACTGGCTGAATGTCATTCCAACTCCAAGTTCCGTTGTGACAATGGTTAGCACCTTGTGTCTCGATGACAACTGGATCAGCTTCTGTCAAGTCACAGTAGTTTTTTTCTATTAAAGGACTTTGTAGTTGTATGGAAGAAGATTCGAATTCGATGACATGGTTGACCCAGTTAGATTCATATGAGTTGTCAGCGATGCAGCTGCTGCCACTTCTCTCAAAACTAGCAGCGCGATCGAAATTTCCATCTGGGTCAGTGCTATCATTTGGTGAAGGCTGGTTATGGCCAAGAACATCATAGAAGGACTTTTCAGCGGCCTGAAGTCTTAAACATTCCTGCAACATGCAAGGTTTTTGCTCCAAGTCATCTTCTTCATCCATGAGGATGTCATTTATGTATCTTAGGATGTTATTGGAATATCTTGTCATTTCCAAGGATTCTCCACTTGAGTTTGTGCCAGAAGAAGGTGAAGATGATGAATCTTCTAACTCAAACCCATTTGTTACTTGGTTTACCGAGTTTGGAACACTAAAATCTTGCAGAAAGGTGTTTGGAGAAAGCATATTGAAACAAGGATAATACCAAAATTGAACCAAAAAACTCAGACTCTTACAATATATGTTTTGGAAGATTGTATCTGAGAAACCAAGAATATTCATCTGATTTAGAAAACTTTGATGAATCAACTAAACCATAGACAGAACAAAAACAGAAGCAGGAATAGATAGCATTGTTGATTAATATATTTGATAACAACAAGAAAACAAGATTCACAAAACTAAATAGCCGACTCTGTTTTGGTTGATAATAATGATGATGATATCTAGAATAGAACAAAGAAGAATGAATTAGAGTAAATATATTGTAGACACTAGTGAATATAACCGCGGACAAACCTAGGAAAAGTGAAGATAAACTAACATTGTTTGATGAATTGGAGTAACAGCTTTGTTATATAAGAATTAGAATATAGAATTCATAAATGATTTTTTCTTTGTACTAAGGAAGCTGCTAGGAAGGAGTATCATAGCCGCCAACCCCTCTTTCTTATTATTTTATCATATATGATATGATATTCTATAATATATAATACAGGAATTAGTGATAAGTGCTGTGTGATCTAGTCTTTGATTTTTCATGTTCTAAAAATATATGGAATAATATGAAGTGGTCAAACATGTGCAAGAGTCAGATGCAGGTGCACCCTTGTACTAACTTCAGTTTTGAATTCAATGTGAATGCATTAAAATGTGATCAACATGATTCCATTCCATGATGGAATAGTAAGACTTGTCCTGTAATCTACATACCTCTTTTTAACACTTGACAACAACAGATCATATCATAGACATAAAAATAAATTTCAATGAAAACAAATTCATTTTTCAATACAAAATTAGTATTTGTTGGTTCACTATCCCTTTTGAAACTTCAATCAACCATTCAAAACACCTTTTGGACATTTTGCTTAAGCAGGAACCCAAGCAGATAAAGCATTCAAAATGCGTCCTTTCCATCCCTGCAAAACCCACTTACCATCGACATCAACTACAAAATCTTTATGGTATTCCTTCTTCACCATTGCTTTGGTTTCATTCACTAAATCAGAACCAAACCTGATTTGCCTGAACCCAGCTCTTTTGTTCCTGACCTGCCATTGCTTGTAGGTCTCAGGCCTTTCAACCCTTTCTGCACCCTCACAAGCTATAACATTTATAGCATCCCTTCCAAACAACCCTCTCTCAAGCATCAACCTTTGCGGGTCTTCGCAAGGCACGTTAGCCTCAAACATATCAAACAACGATGAGAAGTGGTAGAGTGCTTCCCTAAACCGAGTCAGGAAAAACGGTGCACTATAACTTCCATTGACAACTCCATGGAAGAAGATTTTTGGATTAATCTTCCTGATGAGGTTCAACAATGCTTCTCTTGGACAATTCACTGCTACAGTTTCATCAGGCAGGTTCTTCATTCTGTATAAACAGCTAACAAGAGTTACTTCATTCCTGTCTATCTTTAGATCCTCGAGCCGGATAGTTTCCCATTTCTGTGCAATGCAGTTGTATTCAAATGGTACATTGAACTTCTTGCAGTAGTTCTCTAAACGCCTTCCTGTTTCCTCTGCCCTTTCTGCAGGCCTAAATCCTGGCTGAGGAAGCTCAATTCCCGTAATTCGAAGCTTTGCAGGACCACCAGGTCTTATTGAAAGTTTTTTGATTAGGCATGGCCACTGGAAACCATAGCAAATTCCAAAATCAATAATATGAACACTGCTCTCATTCTTCACTAAGCTGTAAATTGTATTGGTTAACAACATATTCGTCATTCTCTGCAAAGGAGATGAGGTAACGAATAGTTTGTAAGCTTTCAACATATCTCCAGCAGTTACTACATCAAGCGGCATATACGATGGAATCTCGGCAGCAAATCTTATCTCAAGACCATTAGCAAAGTAATGAGCTAACCGCTGAAGTCCATCCCCAAAAGGTGAAGAGTGTTGCCTAATCTGCTTGAGTAGCTCTTTTGTATTCCTTTGATCGTAGCTTGCCACGGCCTGTGCACATTGAGTTAGCATAGTCCACAAATCCACAACTGTGGCATTGTTCGTAGTAGATACTTTCTTCGATCGTGAACGTGTTGCCTTTGCCTTTTCTCCCGAATCAACATTCTGTGATGCTTGTTGGTGTTGAGTGAGTGTCCTTCCTTGCTGACAAAGAAGTACCTCATCTAAGATCTCTGGTGGTTCTAATTCATCAGAAAAGATAGCTGAAACCTTGCTACCTCTTCCCTCTATTTCATTACTAGTATCATCGTTATCATCCATCGCATGACTTCTCTTTTCTCTTGGTACTAATGAAGCTGAAACCTCTTCAACCATCACTGGCTGAATTTCATTCCAACTCCAAGTTCCATTCTGAAAATGGTTGGCAGCTTGTTGCTCAATGACCACTGGACCAGGTTGTGTCACACCATAGTAGTTTTGCTCTACTAAAGGAGTTTGTAGTTCTAAGTAAGAAGAGTCAAATTCGCCAACAAGGTTAACCGAATCAGACTCACATGAATTATCAGTGGTGCAGCTGCTGCCGTTGCTCTCAAAACTAACAGTGCGACCGAAATTCCCATCTAGGTCAGTGCTATCATCTGGTGAAGGATTGTTATGACCAAGAACATCATAGAAGGATTTTTCAGCAGCTTTGAGTCTTAAACATTCCTGCAACATGCAGGGTTCGCGCTCCAAGTCATCTTCTTCATCCATGAGGATGTCGCTTATGTATCTGAGGAATGGATTGGAATATCTATCCGCTGCATACTTGGGATCTTCATCTGAGCTTATGACAGAAGAAGGTGAAAATGATGAATCTTCCAACTCAAACCCATTTGTGACATGGTTTAATGAGTTAGGAACACTAAAATCTTGCAGAAAGGTGTTAGGAGGAAGCATGTTGAAGCAAGGCTAATACCAAAACTTGAACAAAAAAATTCAGACTCTTATAATTAAGATGTTTTGGAAGATTGTTTTGCTCCTGAGAAGCCAAGAATATATGACTAGGAAATTTTTGATGAGTCAATGAAACCAAAGACAGAACAAGAAAATAATAATAAAAGCAAGAAGAATGAATTAGAATTGTTGGATGATTTGGAAAAACCTAGGAAAAGTTGATATCTAACAACTGAAGAGGAACTAGCATTGTTGGATAATTTGGAGTCATACTCTTTGTTATATATAATTCCTTTCTTTTCTTCTAAGGAAGCTGCTAGGAAGGAAGGAGTATCATAGCCGCCAGCCCTTTTTTTATTATTTTATAATATATGATATATGATTTGATATGATATTATATAGTAATAATAATACAGGATCGAGTATGTGCCAAGTATATGATATCAGTAGCTGTTACTGTCACACATACACGAGAGATAAGTGCTGTGTGATCTGGTCTTTGATTTTTCTATGTCCTATATAAATAAAAGTATATATAGTATAAGATAATATGTAGTGGTCAAACATGTGCACGTGTCAGATGTAGGTGAGTCCTTGTTCCCCAAGTCATTCGTCACAACCTATTACTATATCAATATAATATCAGTATATCATGTGGAGTACTAACTTCAGCTTTGAATTCGATGTGAATGCACTTGTATGTGATGAATATTTTCTTGGGTCCAATGATTCCATTCTATGATGGAGCATAGTAAAACTTGTCATGTAATCTACATACATCTTTTTAACACTTGACACTAACAACGTATCGCAGCCATAGACATAAAAAGAAATTTCAATGGGAACATTTTTTAATTCAAAATTAGTTAGTTTGTGTAGGTTGACTATCCCTTTTGAAATTTCAACCAAACATGTCCCTTTTATGGTTTAATTCATAGTATAACTCGTTCAGATACATGCCCCTAGTACCATGTTTTTTGTCCTCACTTGCTCTTTTTGTTTTGATTATCCTTTTTAATGCTAATGATAATGATTTCTCATCTTTACTAGTCCTCCCAAGTAACACTCGTTTGAACGAAGACAGAGCTTTGAAAAAAACAACCCATTATTTTATATTTTTTAGTTGTGCACACTCTAAAAAAAGTTGTTGCATCTTGATCCAAAAATTGATTATGTTCAATGTTTTCAAGATATGAAAGTTCAAAAATATATTTTAACTTTACAAAAATTTATTAAGTTTAATTCTTTTTTAGTATGATCGCAAATGATATATTTTAAAAAGTATTAGACTAAAGATCACATTTAATTTCGAAGAAAAAAAAAGATCAAATTTAAAAATTGGGAGTTGAAAATTCATTTTTCACATAGTGAAGTTATATCTTTGTGGTATAAAGAGGCCGGAACGAGGGATAATAGCTCAATTGACAAAAAAGAAGAGTGTATCCTATAATTCTCGATTTATTCTCAACCAACGTATATGATTCATTTGCATCTTATAAAACTTTTTTATAGTAAAACATATAAGACTTATAAATCAAGTACATATAGAAGTCCTAGATTTCCTAAATACTTGATTAGGAATTCCTAGACTTTCCTTAAAAAGAAAGTCCTACACTTAAGCATGCTGCTTAATTATTCTACTGATCTTATATTTTCAATTATTATTTAGTATGTTTTTTTTTTTAATGTTATGTGCATAATAATAATTATTAATTGAACTTAAATGATTTACACCCCTAAACCAAGGTCCTAGATATGTTGCTGATTAAACCAACACGATACCAATGTTCTTGTCAACTTCTATGACTACCTGTTAAGATATTAGTGTATAAATCATTTTTTTAATTGAAAATAGCATTAATAATATTTTTAACAGAAAATACATTACTAATATTGTGATTACATTATAATACTTTTTAATCTTAATTATTTAATCAGTGCCATGAAGGTCATGAGAAACATTTTTTTAAAGCAATAGTATGTTATCCAATTAAAAAAAGATAGTTAGAATTTTGGACAAATAATACAAGGGTAGTTGTTATTTCTAGGTAGCTGACTCTAGAATTGTCTAGGAATACACTTCTGTAATTACAGTTAAAATATATATAGTTTTATTTTAAATTTAGTTACAAAAGTGTAGCCTGTATGCATTACTAACAATGTTAAAATTTAATTTTGTCAAAAAAAAAACAATGTTAAAATTTAATTTTGATAAATTTTAATATGTTCTAAATCATGTTGGAATGAAGGAGATGGCCCCGCTGCTACGACATCCGAGAACATGAAGTGTCTTCTATAAAAATTGGATTCCTTACACGATCACATAAAACTTGCATTTATGAATTTAGAACATTGGTGATCGTTCAATCATGATCAAATAGTTGAAGAAAAAAAAACAATGCTCATTGTCATTGCACCTAACTTAACTGCACCAACTTTAATAATACCGACATTAGATTAAATAAGCCACCAATTATCAATGTTTAATTTTTCACTACGGTGGAGGAAAGCAACATGTTTCCCACTTGTCTAGTAGCACCACAAGAGATTAAAGTGGAGTGGAGAATGAAAGCAACATTAAAATTTGAATAAAGAATGGCAGCCAATCCACCCTGAGCAATTATTAGAAAACAAAGCATATGTATATTTGTAATTAATAATTACGCACTATGGAAAATATCTGGAAGATACTTCCTATGCATTAACCCGGGTATGGACCATTATTTTGGATAGGATAGAAGCAGATCAGTATAATATATAATAAAATCATTTTTGTTTATAAAAATTGAATCAATTATTGAAAAAGAGATAGACACCTTTGAACAAAATTACCATAGATCTACTGACTATCGGATAACATATAAAATAAATTGGATAATCTCATTCGTTATTTTCTAAATCACCTTATTTACTCCTTTATTTTAAGAGAGATATATGGAGCAAAAGAGAGATGTAGAAAATATAAAGGAGAAGATCTAAATCCGGATATAAATGTGAGATGAAAAGTGGGATATATAGGATCTAATTTAGTCACGATATATGGACCATTAAATGTAAACATTGAATTGAAATTAAAATATGCAAAGGCTCAGATTTGGTGTTTCCTTGTCCCACAAGTTTTTAATCAAAAGAGAAAAAAAATTAATTTTTCCTTGTCCATGGAAGCCAAGGAACATTGTAGAGTGAATGATCATTTTCATCTTTAAAATCATAAAGATTAGATAATATACTCTTCAAGTTTGTGAAAAGTAATTTACTCCTTTAAATTGGTGAACACCAATCAATTTTGTTCTCTTTCAAAATATCTCTTTGAAAATATCTATAAAAGCAAATGAAAGACCAACACATCACCTTGAATACTTCTTGATGCATCAAAATTTACATGTAACTTCAAAATTGTGTGCTAAAATTTATTGTTTTGACTCATGTTATTGATTGTAAGTGGCAAATAAGAGAGAGGAGTTTACGGAAAAAGACATGCTAGCAGAAAAGAGAACTAGATATCAGAAAGAAAAAAACTAAGAAAAATTTCATGGTCCATACCACCAGGTGATATCATAAGAAGGTCAATGGTCAATCCCACTAGTATTCACTATTCTGTTGAAAAATCAATTGTAATCAAGTTTAATACTACTATCAACTTTTTGAATTCTCATTATTTAGAACATGTTTGGAATAGCGATAGGATAGATAGTCATATAAATATATAGACGCGCGTCAAAGCTGAAGCACATAGTTGTACCTTCTGCAGCAGGTAGCCTTGGACCACAAGAAATTGCAAACTCAACTCAGTTCCGAATAGATACTTAAGCATCAAGATCATAAATTTAGCGGCAGAGGTTGTATCCGTTAGTCAACCATACGGCTTTCCAGCTAAGTACATAATTCAATAAAGTGGGAACTGAATTAAGTTTCTTTTAGGATGTTAAAACTCTGGACTGAAGACTATAGACAACAAAAGAGTAAAGACAAAACCTTTAAAATAAACACTTGGAACTTGGAGGTTAGAAGCCTTATGATGATCAATCAATGATAATTATCTGGTGATAGAACAGAAGGTAAGAATCTATGTAATGTGCTATCATGTCTACAGTCTACATAGAGAGAAGGGAGGAACGCCGCTACTAACGTGTTGTGTCAAAACTCAGGATTGCAGATTTCACAAGTTCACAATAACCACAGCATATACTAAAGAGTAGGCAAGAGAGCGATATAACAGTGAGAGAGAAGAAGAAAAAAAAAAGAGCTTTTTGGTCCACACCAAAGTCATGGACCATATCCCTTAGCAAAGTTTCATGGTACTGACCAAGGTGATTCTTAGAACGTTAACTCACACTTCATACATTAACGTATTTTAATCAAGTGTGTGATTTTATTTTATGCATTCATAATTATGTGACGTAGTCATAAAAAGTAAAATAGATACACAAACATGTTCAAAAATGTGGGTTAGTGGTGATTTAATGGATGTAGGTCTATGTTCCTTTCTTTAATGAGAAAGGATAAATGAAATTAGAAGCAAAATGAATACGAAAAAAGACATTGAATATGAGAGAAATGATAAGAGAAAAAGATATGTAATGTGTTTTCTGTCATGAGTTGGAACCTCTAAATCCAAAGTTTGTCTTTTTACCACTAGATTAAACCATTAGAGTCGGAAAATCACAATGAACTAGAAAATGCATTTTTAATTCAAATTAATCATGATAAATATATTCATTATACATGAACCATCTCTCATCTTGATTTTTTTACCGAAAATTTTTTATTTGGTTAATTGTTCTTCATTATTGGAATTACACGATCAAACACATTTTTTAAAAGTTGTTGGTAATTTTATGAGTTTCTTGAAAGGGTTGAGAATTTCTCGATAATTAATTTACCAAAACATTAGACTCAATTAAAAACACACCACACCATTTAAAAACATATAATAAACATGTATGTTGTCAACTTAGCATAACATAAAAGTGCTTTTCCAAGGTTAAATCCTACCAAAGACCAAAAATAAAAGAATTTGAAATAATACAAGTTGAATGAAATAAATGGTATGAAAGAGAACAACATGGAAAAACTTAAATTTAATATTTTCCAGAAGAAGAATTAGACTAAACCAAAAAAGCGTCACATCGTTTTAAATTTTTTAATAAGCATGTATTTTATCAACTTAAGATAATACATTTGCATTTGTCTAATGTAAAATCCCATCAAATGCCGAAAGTAAATGAATTTGAAAAAAAATAAGGTTGAATAAAAATATAGCATTAAAGCGAATGACATCTAATAACTAAAATATAAGTTAAAAAAATCAAACAAATAACATTCAAAAACTAACAAATCAGTTTATCATAATGTTAGGCCTTCCAATAGAGCCTACATTAGGTTGGATAATCATGGTATGCCAATAGCAACCAAACTAGTTATATTAATACTGCGTCTTCACAAAAAACCTTAAGTCACTAGGTGAATGGGTCATCTCATTTCTATCTTGATCAAAATCTACTATTTCATCTAATATGTAAAATGTTAACCCACACTTGAAAATGTTAAGATATTTTAATCAACTATGTGATTACATGTGTTCTTAATTATGTGACACAGTCATGGAAAGTAAAATAGAGACACAACATGTTCAAAAATTTGGGTTGATGATGATTTCGTGGATGTATGTTTATGTTCTTTCTTTCACAAGAAGAGATAAAGAAAATTAGAAGAAACAAAATGAATACGAAAAATGACATTGGATATGAGAGAAATAATAAGAGAAAAAAATATGCAGTGTGTTTTGTCCATAAGAGAATAGTGAATAATACGAGTTATCGTTAATTTTATAGATTTGTTGAAGGAATTGAGGAATCTTGAGTAATTATTTTACCAACAATTAGACTTAATTAAAAAAAAAACTCAATATCATTTTAAAATGTTTAATAAGCATGTATTTTGTAAACTCAACATAACACCTCTTCATTTTTCCATTGTTACATCCCACCAAATACCAAAATTAAAGGAATTTAAAATAATAGAGGTTGAATAAAAATATAGCATGAAAATGAATTTTAACATAAGAGAAAAGATAAGGGGAAAAAATAAGAAGTGTGTGTTTTGTCTGTGAGAGTATACGAAATATATTGAGTTGTTGGGGGACTATCAGGGATCCAAAAACTAACAAAAAAAATTCATCATAATTTTGGAATTACAGGGGAATCCTACACTGGGTATGATTCTCACAGTAGACTAGAAACCACACGAATGAGATTGATACAACATCCTAACAAAAAATCTTATAGCATCAAGTATATGAGTCTTTTTACTAATACCTTCTTCGAAATCTACTATTCATCCAATATAGAACTTTAAGGAATTATTTAGGTATATGGGTATATCATTTAAATGTTATTTAAAATTTACTCTTGCGTTCACGCAAAACTTTAACTCACACTTGACACATTAACATCTCTTCCTCAAGTATGAGACTCTTTGCGTCTGTGATCTACCACCTTGAATCACTCCCACTTTCCCCACAAAGTTGAATCGAATAAAGAGGAACCACACAGAGAAGAACGATACCACATTTTCACCCCCACAAAGTTGAATCGAATAAAGAGGAACCACACAGAGAAGAACGATACCACATTTTCACCCAATATTTTAAGACACTAAGTGTATGAATTTTTTCACTTATATGTTGTTCAAACTTCAATCTTCTACTCTTTCAAATCTTAACGGGTATCTATACTAGTTATTCATAATATCTTTTCCCCACAAAATCAGATTTTCTTTTCTCTTTCCTTATCCTCTCTCTCGGCCACCTCTCCTAACTCTCAATCATCACTAATTCTCATTCTTTTCCCAATTGTTTTAGTAAGCAAGCCATTATCTTTGATCCTTAAAGCACTAGATACTCACAGCAAGCTTTAATTTACTCTTTTTCTCCTCACTTGGCCGAAAGCCCATTCTATCTACTCAACTTGGAAAACTTTAAGCTTTTGTAAATCAAGTGTGTGCATGTATGATTCTGATACCTACTAAACTTGAGTGGGTTCCTAGGATCAATTGTTGAGATAGATGACTAAAGATTGGGATTGAAGCTAGTGCCTCAAGAACAAGAATTATAAGCTGAAGTTTGGGGATTTCCACAAGTGATTAAGTTGTGAACTTAAGTTGCTGCAGGTATGGTTTCAGTAAGGTTTGTGCAATGTTTAAATGATTATGCATATTGGGCTGTTAAGGACATTAGAATGGTTGTTGTGGCTGAATTTCATGAAATGATGATTAAAATTCGTAAGGACTGATTGTGATTTTTGGGTCATATATTTTGCGGTGTAATTCAGATTAGAGTGATTATTTGATTTTTGGATTCTACACTTAATTCCCTTCAGTTTGGATATAAATTTTGTATGTCTCGGATTAGGAACGGACTCAGAAAACGCATTTAAAGTTTGTAAAATTATGCTGAAAAATGGCTTACGGGTTTGACATGGATTTTTCCAGAATAAGCTACAATGTGAAGTTAAATTAGTTATAAATGATTTCAGGTTGATTATGGATATTTACACAGTTGAGCGTGAGTTTGGTTGAAGTTAGAAATGCAAAAGTGAGAAGCGAAAGCCATAAGCTGCAGTTAAGCGGTTTTGAGGAAGTGATTATAGAACGTAGAGACTTGACAAAAATGGACAAGCGATTGATAAGTTGACCGTGAGACGAGCCTATGCTATTTCAAATGATTTAAGGTGAGTTCCTTAGTTAGTAAAGCCTCCATTTTTGGGTAGTGAATTTATGTCATATGATTGATAACCTTTGAGTTAGAATGATTTTGATATAGTTAGTATGGTTATAGTTTTAAACTAATGATTTAGCGGGACACCCTTACTTATTTGTTCTAAATTCCTTTATGTTAATGTGTATGTCTTTGCTAGCACTAATGATGGAGGATAGAATCAAGGCAAAATATTCGATACATACATACATATAATTTTGGAGAATTGAATTTGAAATATGTTTTGGTCACTGGTTTATTTCAATTCTTTTATTATTTTGAATCGAATATTTACCAAGTGCGAATTGGCCATTGTTCGGCTAAAATTTGTTAAACTTATTTTTAAACATATAGCAAGGAATGCTATGTAATCCTCCAACTTAGGCGCTAGCATAAGAATCGTTGCATATTGACATAATGAGTATATTTAGAATGAATTTGGTTATGAATAACAACTCATGGGTAGTTTTCCAATCATTGGAAATAAGGATTTAAGTTATGGAACTTCGGCTTAGCTAGCCAAAACTAGTTGTTATCAAAAAAAGAATTAGAGACATACTCAGATAAGTATGTCAAAGTATAAGTTATGCCTAAAATACAATATATTGGATATATGATATGAGAATTATAACTTTAAGGAAATCAGTTAAGTCCCGACTCTCTAATTCCTCGTTAGTAGTGGAGTTAAGGGTAATCCATGTTATAAGAAAATCAATTAAGTTAAGTTATGACTCTCTAACTCCCCGTTAGTAGTGGAGTCGAGGTTCCCCGTTAGTAGTGGACAGACATTTAGTCCTGCACGACGATAAGAGGAGTCCGGTGTTAGCCTTTTTAGGAATTTCACCGGTTATGTTATGGGAATAAATTCCAGGGTTACTCCACTCGGGATTATTCCGTAAAATGAACTCAAATAACATTGTTTGTTCAACGTTAACTTTCTAACATCAATATGAAAAAATAATATGATTATGATTATGCTTATGTTTAAGATTATGAATATGACTATCAGTATGATTAGACATCATGATAGTGTTTCAGACAGCGATCCTAGGTATCCCTCGATCGCTCAGTTACATATAATAAGAACTGTATAAACCTGAAATGGGTTGAGTATAGAAACAGATGGCAATCCTAGGTTCCCCGAGATTGCCTACAGCCTAGGATAGGTGGAACTCACTAAGACATCATGTCTCATCCCAATCCTTTTTATTTTATTTCAGATGCACAGGTGGTTTGCAAGCAGGATAGTTCGGGATGAAGTATTAGAAGAAGCTGGACAATTACGTTTACATGTCCTTTGCATGTATTTTGTACATGCCAGTGGTAGTGGTATTGTTTATGATGTATAGACAAGTAGTTTTATAACTTGTTCAAAAGAAAAAATTTATTATTGTAATTTTAATGTATCCAGTACTAAGTTTAACGCACATGCTAGATATCCTAGGTAATTTCTGGTATGGTGTTACAATAAATAATTTGAGATAAGGAAAATTCAAAAAGAGGATACTAGACGTGGGACGGATGAAGTATTGTTGACACTTATGATAAAAAGCATGTTTCGATGTTCGACATATGTGTTTGATATTGTCGCACACATCCGTAATTACATTGAATCCTGACTTTTTCTTTTTAATTTTATGTGTTGTGCCTGTATCGTATTTGATGTCCATGATGGGAGTTAGGACTCTCTCCAATTATGATTCTCTCTATTTATTTCATTTGAAGAGATGCAAAGAAATTTGAAAAAAGTAAAATAATTAATAATTGTGGAACTCATTTTGTAATAAGACTCGATATCTATTTATTTTTTGTCATCTTTAGAATAAAATTGATTGTCTTTTGAATAAATTTTAACTTGAAACTTTGATTCAACATCGCATTTCTGCATTGAATAGTCATGTAAGTGTGTGTTTAATCAAATCTCCAATTTAGAGCTTTGATACTTTGGTGGTGACACTTATTGTAACGCAAGAAAGACCGAGAAAACACGTAGTCAATCATATCTACAAATGGACCCTTAAGTTAGTTCTAAAGAAATACTCAACTGTCATTGTATTATATGTCATCTTTAACAGATGAATGACATTGTTATTGGAATTGATAAACCTTCATAACACAGCTAAAGATCTAACACAGAGCTATGGAATTATCATAATTCAAATTATATATGTGACACGAATCCAATGTCCCAACCCACACCCTTGTTGTTGCACCACTGGTATGGCTTTTTTTAATCTTTTCTATAATTCGTCATGATATTTTCCATCTACCGTTGGTACCTCCTGATTTAACTTGGCAAGATACCTAGTTGCTAATGAGACGTGAAGTGCAGCGCCATAAGGAAGTACATCTTCGTTGACTTTGAAATAGGGTGAGTGCCATGACCTAAGACGTTCAATAGAGACATCTTCCATTCCGACTATGAAGACGTATCCAGGCATAGCCTCTTGATAGAATGCAAAGTCTTCTGATCCCATCAATAGATGATGACCTTTAACTTTATCAACGCCGAGCAAACTCCCAGCAATACTTTGAAAATAGTCGTGCAAGCTAACATTGTTTATAGTTGGAGGGCAGGACGGTACCTTGTCCTCAAGGAAGCTCACTGTTGCGTTGCATCTGTGCACATCAGCTTGTCCAATGATAACCTACAAGACCAAAACAGCCTTAGCGCGTAACAAGATCTCAGTGAAAACTAAAACAGGATAAATATAATATGTATCCTAACAATTCGAATATCAACAAATAAGAATAAGACACATAATTCATGATGTGGAAAATATAGAGATCATCGTGAATTTGGTCTTCTTTGTAACAGACCTGCTCAATACGGTGTCTTAGTTGCGTGAAGCTTTCTCTCAAAAATGCTCGGAAGGTGCCACCAATTGTGACGGAGTCTGGAATAACATTGACTGCACCACCTCCTTGAATATTTCCTACAGTCACAACCTGTGAGAATATTATGTTAGGAAGACATTCAGACCTCAGGTTTTCGCCATATTCAAAAATCATTGTAAATAAACAATGTTGCACTATGGTTTCCAACATTTTTTCCTCAAACAATGATGAGTTGCAAGTTTTTACCTGGGCGTCAAGGGGATCAGCCTCGCGAGAAACGATATGTTGTAAGCTAACAATCACATTTGAAGCCGCCAAAATGGGGTCAATAGCATGTTGAGGATTGGCTGCATGGCCTCCCTTGCCTCTTATTACTGCTTTAAAGAAGCCACCTCCTGCTAGCATAGGACCTGACCTAGATGCCACTTCACCTAAAGGTATGTTAGGTCCAACATGCAATCCAAATATGGCAGAGACATTTTCTAATGCTCCAGCATCTAAAATTTTCTTAGCCCCGGCACCTCCTTCTTCTGCTGGTTGAAAAACAAGAACAATCGTTCCCTGTGCAAAATAAGGAATAAGATCACGGATCCATAAAAGGACGAATACTTTAGAACAAGAAATTCAGCAAGAAAGAAAATATAATATGCAGAAGCAGGTTACATCTTGGAATAGTAGATAATACATTGGCCAAGTTTTTTTTCTTTTTTCCCTCAAATTTTCTTGATGTGTTCCCTCAAATATAAGAGATCACATTACATGAAATTTCCATGCCATTTACCCATATTGATCTATGTCATTGAGTACATTGATATGGTGGTCGTCGGGGTTCCGTCACGGTATATGTCAGTGACGACAGCCGCGGTGGTCCCAATATTAATGTATGAGATGAACTAGATTGTAAAGTTGAAATCTAACGATAGATAACATTCAGATGTGCACCTAAAGAACCTTGATATAATTATTGCTAAGATATATTGCCCAAGTGGGAGATTATTGGAATATTTAGTTATAATTTATTTAATTTTTTTTGAAGGAATAATTTATTTAATTATAATATTCCAATAATTATTATGTGGGCATATATATCTATTTTAATTATATTAGCTATTTATCTTTCAGGGCCTTAATTGATTAGTGATCATATAATAAAAAAGGCTTATTAGGTTTCTATTAAAATAATAATTAATTATTTAAGTGATATGGGCTTGAATCGGGTGGATGTCTGGATGGTCTATTAACGGAATAATGGGAAACTCTAATGATCATCTAATATAAAAGAGGCTATGATCCCCAATATACCGTACATAGAAAAAAAAAACCCGCTCTTCTCCCCATCTGAAGCGCATTAGGGCATAAAGGTAGCAGTTGAGGAAGAACCAAACCAGTCGCCGCTGACTTTGTTTTGTTTCAGATCACTGCTGCTGCAAAACTCTTTTGTCATGGATCGAGGGTATTCCTATGACCTTGAACTTTAAATTTCAGTAAATCAAACATGTTGTATCCGATCATAAACGTGTTCAATAATTGCTTCCGTTGTTGATTGATAAATTAAATTCTATATATTGAACTGTTTATGAAATTTGCTAACACTGGATTCTCGAAAATTTGGATTTTAAAACCCAAAAAAACAAAATCCGCATAGCGGTCACCAATGCACTAACCACAAGGAATTCATTTTCAACAACAGCCAGATTCATTCACAATTATCCACAATCATAAGGATCATAATGTTTGTAGTTTCTGCAATTTAATAGATGCTCAATTTCAAGATAACATACCGTTTTAATCTTTTCTGTTTTCATTTACACAAATAATTAAAAATAGTAAAATTTAGTAAAAACAAGAAAATAAATTCGTAATTGAAAATGCAGATAGAATACCTTTTTCTCAAACCAAAGAACTTCGGTTAATAATTAAAACCATCAAATGTCATGCATGTTACCTCCTTAGATTCCAATTTTTTTTCCATTTGTACATTAACAAAGAATAAAAAAAATAGCAAAGGATAAAGTTATCTCATGTATTAAGAAGAATTGAACATAAAAACCATACCTGTAACTCTTTTTCATGCTCCTTGAGAATCTTAGCAGCACCTAGAAGCATAGCAACATGAGCATCATGACCACATGCATGCATCTTTCCAGGTACTTTACTCTTATGCTCCCACTCCAC
>Ga0228710_1000693_pt1 | contig 45519 bp, 21 predicted proteins | sample MedpolnodulmetaG_FD_177995 | JGI IMG/M metagenome (GOLD analysis project Ga0228710, IMG submission 177995) | Root nodule microbial communities from Medicago polymorpha collected in Santa Monica, California, United States - pink nodules | ecosystem: Host-associated > Plants > Roots > Nodule... | reverse complement strand
CAATTTTGTTACTCATGCACCGCCAAAGATAACTAACATTATAATTAAAATATATATTTTGAAAAAGTGGATCCAGAGAGAATCGAAGGAGGTTACATAAATTCATAAGCTCCTTGTTAAGCCGGAGAGTAAGCTGAAAATTTAGACTTATTAAAATATGGCATAAGCAGCTTATGAAACTATGCTAAACTATTTTTATTTATTTACCCAAACACCTTTAAAAAGGCTTGTGGGAGTAGATAAGCCCACATAAGTTCAAAATAAGCCAATCCAAACGGGGCCTTAGTGCATTATAGAATCCTCTTTTATAAATTTAAATTATTTTAACAAAAGATAAATTAAATATAAATTTTTATGTTTTTAACATCTAAAAAAATGTCTGAGATCTAGATATAAATATTAATGTCTTCATCTTCACCTCATGATAAGTTTAAATATTAAAAAAGATGGAACAACGTAGATAATGTTGATAAGCTGATGTCTTGCAAGCCCCACGCTATTGACTTTCCTCCATGAAAATAGAAACTTGATATCTTCTACTATCTTGTAAGACTTCAACGTCAGATTCTTACTAGTCAAACCTCTTGGGGCTATATATATGCGTCCTATGATCATGATATATCCCAACCACACCACACACACAAACACACATAACACTCTTAGTGAAGTGTCATTAAAATTATAATTTACCATTAAGTCATGGAGAAGAAATCAATAGCAGGCTTATGCTTCCTCTTCTTGGTTCTCTTTGTTGCACGTAATTAAGTCCATCATTCTTAGTATTAATCATATATACTGCATTTGTTATATCATCTTATCTACTTTTTTTTAAAAAAAAATAGAGACCAAACAAATAAAAGAAACAAAGTAAAGAAATCTCGAAGAAATCAAAATTATATATCAACTTATTTTTATGTCTTTATTTAATTTTTCTAATAATGATATTAGATTTTTTGTTTGGAACATCAAAGAATTTGTAAATAAGAGACACAGAAAATTCATTATTAGTTAATTATATATACATGAGGGTTTAATGTTCCTCTTAAAAAAAAGGTAGTGTTCATTGTTCGTTACTTTTGTATTCGTGAATACCTTTTTAATGAGACGTTAATTATAGTTCATAAACGTTTTCTAGTCGCTAGTGATATATTTGAGACTTTTTTTATTTGTTTGGATCGACAAATTTAAATGTAAATATTATTATGTTTGTTTTTTATTGTGAGTGAGAGTTGAACCCGCAGATATTTTTTGTTAATGTTTATATCTATATCCATATGTAGTATTTTAATATTGTTGTGATGTTTGTTAATGCAGAAGAAATTATGGTGACTGAAGCCAAGACTTGTGAGAATCTGGCTGATAAATACAGGGGACCATGCTTTAGTGGTTGCGACACTCACTGCACAACCAAAGAGAACGCAGTTAGTGGCAGATGCAGGGATGATTTTCGTTGTTGGTGTACTAAAAGATGTTAAATGGACCTTCTCCAACACCAAGATGCATTGAGTAGACTTTATAATATAACTAAATAAATAAAATGCATGAAGTATAGCTACAACTTCATCTATATATGTGTACTCAATACCGTGCATAACGTATTAGTTATGCACTTCTATCATATGGAATAAGCATCGATCAGTAATTTTGTTTCTAACTCTTGGGTAGTAATTTTTATATTTTTTTGTTAATTTTGTTTGTTATTTACGGTACTTTTGCTTTGTTTTTGTTTCTGTGTTAACTTTTGAATACATTTGTGCTCAGGAGTGACTTTAAAGAGAGAAAACTATGATGACTTTAATGTATTTTATGGTGTTTTATGAAAGAAAAATGATAGTTAAAATTAAAGAGAATAATATACAGGGATAAAGAGAAAAGTACAATGTATTTGTCATTTTTAAAAATAAATATAAAAACTAACTAGCAAGTTAAGGAATAAAATAGAATGTCCATATTTCATATTTTAATTTGTTAGAAAATGATAGTTAAATATTGAGACAAAAACGTTTTGTTAAAATGTCAAACAAAATGAGATGGAGAAAATATACTACGTATCATCACTCATCAGTACTTCATTTTGATTAGGATAAAAAAATGAGTTGAGATTCCCTTACTTGAGGTCATCTATTTGAGAAAGATAGAAACAATTTAATGATTAAAATATTAAGTCCATAAATTTGAGACTTTTTTAATGATTAAAATTTAGGATGTATTTGAGGAAGAGAGAAACAAATTAATAATTAAAATATAAATAATGTTACATGTAGCGACAACTAAATTCACGAGACTTCACGAATAATGTATTTTACTCACATAACACCACCACCATCATGATTGCCATGAAATCTGAGATTACGTGATTAAAATTGTTTTGCAATATTTACTTATATTTAAGGCTTCTTGAGAATTTCAAGAAAAACTCTTTCATTGCATATAGCAGCGCTGTTAAAATATTAAGTCCATAAATTTGAGATTTTATGGTGTTTTATGAAAGAAAAATCTGAAAGAGAAATGATAATTAAGATTACAAATAATAATATAGGAGAGTGATAGAGAGACAGTCATGTTGATTTTCTCTCCACAAAGTCGCCCAATTATTGTCCAATGTGCTCTTGCATTCACTCTTTTTTTTTTCTCTTTTAATATATTTGTCATTTAAAAAAATGATAATTAGATACCGAGGATTGTATTGTACTAAACTTTTAATAGTTACCTCTAGCACGCCTTGTGCTTGAGGGACTTTTTGTTGTTTCTTTAATATAATTCGCTTAGTTTATTCAACAAAAGATATTGAGGAAAAAAAACGTTTTGTTAAAATGTCAAACAAAATAACGTGGAGAAAGCATACTATGTATAACTAGCACTTCATTTCAATATTTTTTTCATGCATCAGATGACAAAAAATGACATGAGAGGGCTGAAGCCCTTAAAAGAAAAAACTCAACAATTAAATGAATATTTTTAGGCATACAAGCTCCAAAGATGTCATCAAAGAGCAGACGATTGAGCTCACTAGGAGAGGTCTCCAAAAGAATAAAATTCCAAGAGTTCATGGTAAGGCTAAAATTGGCAAGCCAATCAGCACTTATGTTGCCTTCTCTCAAAGTGTGATGAACCTGAATCCACCAATTACGATTCAAAATATTTTGAATACGCCGAATGAGAACAAGGGTTGTCCCATTCATCTTGCAATTATTTGTTACCATGTCAATAAGCAACTTTGAATCACTTTCAACGCAAAGCTGAGAAATACCGTCCCTCCAAGCCAACTCTAGACCAAGGTACATACCCCACATCTCTGCATGAAGAGCATCACAAGCGCCAATCTTACGGACAAAACCTTTGATCCATCTACCATTAGCATCCCGAAGTAGGCCTCCACAACCCGAGTGAACTCCATTCTCTTTGCATGCTCCATCACAATTGAGTTTGATCCATCTCTCTTGAGGATATTTCCAGCCAATATAAATTGTTTCAGTGTGTCGAAGATCCATTTGAAACTGATTAAGAGTGCAATTTTCAATATCACTAGTAAACTTTTGGATGATACTTTTGGGATTTTCTGGTCTCTGGAAATTTTCCTCGAAGACTGTCTTGTTCCGCCATTTTCAAATATACCAGCAAGTAGTCATGAAAGTTGTCTTCCACTTAGAGTTGGGATCTCTGTTCCAACGCTTGTTGAGGTTTGTAAAAATCCAATTCCTGCAATCAAAGAAAAAAAAAGTCAGTTATACAATATGAAGGTACAAGTCTGATCCATACTTGAGTTGCATAAGTGCAGTCTCAGAGTACATAAAGAGTAGTCTCATCCTCACTCCCACAACAAGGACAATTTGGGGATATGCCAACACCACATCTACTTTGACGATAATTAGTTAAAATGCGATCATGAGCAACCAACCAAATGAAAGTTTGAATACGATGAGGACCCTTCCATGATGTCCTTTATTTAAGAAAGAGAGAAACAATTCAACGATTAAAACATTAATTAAGTTCATAAATTTACATTTCTCTCTTTCATGTATTTGAGGGAATTCCAACTCACAAAAAAGAATGGTATCCAACACTCTTAGCATTTGGATGACATAGTATTTTGGTGACATTGGTGATATTGTTTTTATTTCTCTCTTAATCAATCATTCTCTCTCATCTAAATAATTTATTTTAATAATTCATTTATCCTTCTCTTAACTAAAATACACTAATGTAATCAATGTCACCAAAAAAAAGTATCTCACTCAAGTGCTATCCCATAATTTATTCACCCTCTAAGTAATTTTGATATATAAATTACTTTTTATCGTATAAGATGTATAAATTAGTGTTATTATTTATGTTCAATAGAATTGGATAGCTCAACTCGTTTGAATTTAATAGTAAGGAGTTGAAGATTTTGAGTTATAAATATTTATTATTAAAAAAAGATGATAAATTTTGTAAAAAAAAAGGTGATAAATATTTATATGGATTCCCCTCAAACAAAAACAAAATATTTATATCACTGTCTTAAATTGAAGACTCATTTTAGTTCCTAAAAAAGTTCGTAACATAGAATTTAATTCAAATAAAAAATAAAAATAATTTTTAGTCCTTAAGAAATATAAATCGAAACAAGTTAATACGTGCCCTCTTTGCGTTGTGTTTGTTGATGAAAGAGATATAAAGATAAGAAAAGAAACTGAACAAAAGGGATAATTTAGTAGTTCGGAATGAGAAAAATTGAAGATAAATAAATTATGATAGAAAATAATTATGTGTATTTATAATGACTTAAATGGACTACCAAAAAATATAAAAGGGCATAAATATCCTTAAACAAAAACTAGATATGATTTGTTAAAAAAAAACTAGACATGATAGATACAAATTGAAAAAATTATTTCATTAGAATCAATGAAAATTATAAAAGTAAAATATTTTGTTTAAAAAAAAACATAGCTCATAAAAATCAAAGTTTTTTTTTCAATTTAATAAATTAATGATAGAATGAAAAAAAATTTAGAAATTTTGTACGCATTTTCATTGCATACTATGAGTATTAAATTGTAAGAAAATAATAATAATAGATAAAAACAACATCAATCATATATTGTATAATTAATTAGAGATTAAATATAAATTTTCATCTCTACAAAAAAATTAACTTTTTGGTCCTTATAAAAAATTTCTTCAAAACATTGGTCCTCCAAAAAAATTTGTCATCAAACTTAATTCTTAACTATTATTTTGTATTGAGAAAAAAAAATGCATTTCATTTGCGTGACATGTACTCTTCAGATTTATTATTTTTATTCCCTAAAAAAACGATTTATTATTTTTACATAACTATTAACATACCTTATTCATTTAAATATTTTAATTAATGTCAATAACATCTTATTTATGAGAATCAAATTAGTTTAAATTTAAAAGCTGTCCTAGTTTATTTTTCTGAAGGACTAAAGTTATTTTTATTTTTTTCATGGCTTAAATTAGGTCTTTTTTTACAAAATTTTAAGTTTTAAATTAGGTCTTGTTAATTTTCCATGGGACCAAAGAGGTCTACATTTATTATTTTATTTTTTTAACAATAAAAATGAGATATAAATTAACACAAAACAAGAGTCTCAATAGCACAAGACGTGTTACAAAGACTCCTAAAGATACACAGTGTCAGTCAAGTCATACAAAAACTTCTTTTCAATGACTAAAAATTTCTTTTATTATTTCAGAAGCTAAATTGGATCTTGCAATTTTTTTTGGTACCTGACAACGAGGGTGACGATTATAAGATATACAAGAAAGAGAGTATTACTCATGTTAGGACGCATCCCATAGTTAGCTTCTTAAAATTTTATACGTACACATAGTCTTTGACCTATAATCTTTAAACTATGATAAGAAAGATGACACTTGTCTATACTTACCAAAACGTGTATTCACAATTTTGCGACTTCTGGTTATGGCATATGATTTGTTTCAAACGAACATGCTAGTGTACTACAATGTCAATAGTTGTTTGCTATCAAAATAGACTTCCTCAACCTTTATTTAAGCCTTGATGTCATTTAATTTGTTACTTTGGAATGACCATATTCAAATTTTCCAGCTACTCTGCTAAATTATACTTTTGAACTTTGTCACGCTTCTTCAAATCTTATCGCAATATGTTAGACTTTTTGTATAAAGATATCCACAAGAGTTGAACATAAGTCTTTTCAAGACTTTTTGTATAAACTCTTTGAAAATATATCACAAGAGTTAAAGATTATTAGTTTGTGTGTTTTAATCCATAATCATGATTAACAAATACTTACGAGTTAAATTTGTTACTTTTGGATAAGTTTGATTAGTTAGTTACAAGAGACTTACTCTCTAAGTCATTGTATATATATAATTGCTTGTAACTCAATCAAAAAATGTGTGAATACAATTTTCAATATTCTCTTCTCTCTCCAACAAACTCTAACCACCATAACCATCTTCATCTTCTCCATAGAAACCCTAATTTCACTTTGCTTGCATAACAAGAAACCTAAAGCTGCGCTAATAAAGATATCCACAAGAGTTTTAGGTGTAAATAATTTAAGATTTATGTTCAAACCATTTAAGAGTTGTTTACACCTAAAAAAATAATTATTATGTTAATCGAAATCAATAGATAGACAATTAAAGATTAGACGTAGACTATGATAGTCAAAATAGAGTTGGCTGATTATTTCTCAAGTCTACTTACTAGTACGTGGATCTTAACAATATTAGAATAATAAATCAATGGTCCGTAGAATTGAACATGAAGCATCAAACACCCACTCTCGTTTTATTGCATCACTGACTATAAGAAGCGATTAGTAAGTAAGTATGATTTGAAGGAAGGTTGCACATTATAGACTATGTCAACGGAAAATGCTATAAAATGAGAAATTGACAGACCAACATAGAGCGCCGCAAATCACTCAACAAGGGAAAATTGTTGCATTACTTGCAAAAATAGTCGAGCAAGAATAGGCATTGAAGGTCATGTCATTTCATCGGGTAGGACTAATTTTGCTTAGAAAAACCTACTAAATACAATGTATTACGAACACAAACAATCAAATACAAGTTATTATATGCTATTTAATCCTTTTATCATTATGCAGTTGTCATTATTTACATGTATTTATTAGTCCAGTAGCAAAATCCTTTTTTTTACAAAAACCAATAGCAAAAACCTAAAAATCGTACTTGACATTCTACTAAATAAGTTCGAAAATTTATAACTGAATGACATAGTTCCTTCGTCAACAATAATCGATTGAAGAAAGATAAACACAGTTCAAAATTGTCAGCTAAAACCTCATTAGCCTTTCATTCAACAACAATATTATAATTTTTTTTCATATTCACCTCATGATAAGTTTAAATATTAGAAAAAATGATGGGTTCTTGATTTATGGTTTTATTTACAATTTGTTTTGAATGTGAACACCCCTGATAGAATGGGTTGAGATTGATATATGAATATTAACGGTCTTCATATTCACCTCCAACTTTAAATATTAGAAAGAGAAAAAAAAATGTACTCAATTAGAATAGGCTTTCTTCATCAAAATAATGACGTGTTTGATCAGATTATCATGCTTAAGGGTGGGAATAGATCAAGCCGACCTACAATAACCACATACCCAATTCAAGTTAGAGTATTTTTTAATAGAAAAGATTAATACTTTTTAAAAAGCTTACGTAGTTAAAAAGGTCAAACTAGATGTCATAAAAAAGCTTTTTAGATCTAACAGGAGGCCAGTTTACTTAAGCAAATATAAATAATACTTTTTATTACTAATGTTATTACATTAAATTTTGTAATATGATTAAATTATAAAATAAAAAAATTCAATAGGCCAAAAGAAAGGTTAGGCATCAAGGTAAGTCTGGAACATCCCAACTAGGTTGACAACCAACAGAAACCCTCATCCTCTACCGCCTTCCAATACGTAATATTATTTAAAAAATGGAAAAAAATATGTACAAAAGAGGGGGGGGACTAGGCCAAACCCTCTGAAAACCAAAAAGAAACGACAGAAATAAACGACAAAAACAGACTACAATGGCCAAATGTTGCACAGGCTCATATGAAACATCCTCAATGGCCAAATGTTGCACAGGCTCATCCATTACAATGGTTGCGTGCTGCTCTGGTTCCTTTGGTATTTCTTGTTGTTGTACCGTAATGGTATGTGTCTCCGTTTCAGTAATTACTGGATCAACATTCTTTTGTGGTGCTGCAAAATCAAGAGAGGAACCTATACCCGACGGATTGTCTTTGATAGGAACCCAATTTTGCTTTCTTGTTGGAACTGGTTTTTTGCCTTGGACAATTTTTTCTTTGTGCACAGTACCGTCCTTCCGAGCATATAGCCACCTACATGAGGAAAAACCATGGCCTATGGTTTGACAATGTGTACAAAATTCCGGAAGCCACTCACTCATAGGCCACCTCCACATTAAACGCATAACCTTCCTTCTCAACTGTGATCTCATGAAAGAGTTTGCATGAAAAATCCATGTCAACAAGTATGCGTGCGTAGTGACCGTAGATGCGCTTGGAAGTCGCATTATCAATGAGGAATGGAGTGCCCACATCACAAGCAATTTCCCCGAGCGTCCTATCCATCCAATACTCATGTGGCAATTCCAAAAGTCGAATCAAAACCTGGGCACGAGTGTTACGTTGTTTGTGCATATTTAAATCTTTGGTCCATTCAAACAATCAGAGAACACTTGGCTTCAGATTTACCGTCCCCTTCACTCATACCATGCGCATATCATCCTCAGAGGAAAAAAAGAATTCATAGAAACCCCTCCCCAAGGGTGTCATGGACCATGCTCCCGTCGTTTTCCACTGGTTTTGAAGCTTCGAATGAATGTCTTTTGTAGTGTAGTGTTTGTCACCCTTATTCAGAACCAGTCGACCGCGTAGGTTACACTTGCAAACAGCCATACCCTTTTCGTATATGTCTTGTGAAATATGGATGCTTACGGTTTCACTGTGGATAAAAGGCTGCGGCAAATTATCGTTACTGGAAATTGATGATGCAGTCAATGCTTGCGCGAAAGAAATGATGTGCGCCGGTTTGGAGGAGGAGGAGCCATCGCTGCAATTAAATGATTCACAGCAATTTTGTTCACTGGTGAGGCTAGTTCGGCCGGCCAATCAAAGGCCATGGCCAAACTACGGTACTATGATGATTGCAAAATCACGTAACAAGCTGGATTATATGGTGTGGAAATTACCAAAGTCACGTAACAATATATTGTGTTTTCTCTCACCAAAATCCAGTAGAAAACTGCAACACGCTTAGTTAGAGAGATCAATGATGCACAAAGGACAAAACAAGACTTACAATCAATTGTGAATTGAATAGCATGATTCGAAGAAACTCAGTGATTCATGTTGTAACAATGGATTGGGTGCGTTCTTCTTCAAAATGGCATTTTAAATATCAAAAGAGGATTGGATCTAATTGTCCTATTAATTCGTTAGCCTATTGAAACATAGATCAAATTACCTGTTTAAATATGTTCAGATAAAATAAACTTTTAGAAAGATTAACACATAGTTTTAAAAATCGGACCGGACCGGCCGGTCGAACTAGTCCGACCGTGAATCGGAGGGGTCACCGGTTCGGTTGACATATTGGATCGGTAATGCAATCAAACCGGTGCGAACCGGACAAACTCGGTTAAAACCGGTGAACCGGCGGTTTAATGAGCCAACCGGGTTACAGTCTTTTTTTTATTGAACAATTATTTTATATAACAAAAAATTGAAAACTGGCACAGCTGGGGATCGAACTGGCGCCCTAGCAGTCACAAACTCAACAAAGGCACTTAATACCACTGCGGCATTGCTGATTGTTGTAATTAATTGTTGATTCATATTGACTATATATTATTTCAAAATACCATATACTAAAACTACACCATTTTAATTCACATTTTAACTTGTATTTTGTTATTTTTTGTTGCATAATTTGTATTTTGTTAATTTTTTTGCATAACTTGTATTTTGTCTTTCTTAAAAGAAAAAAAAACATGTATTCTCTTCCTATTTTTTATTTTATCTTCATAATATATTGTATAAGTAACCGTTTCTTTTTTTTTCCTCAAAGTTTTTCAAATTTACTATACTCATAATATAGGTATATATAAAAGAATTAATTTATGTGTTTGATCATATAATAATATCAAAGTAGATGGACTTTAATTTAAAGATCAAATTTGAGAAATTATCTTAATTTATCTAGTGAATTTTTCAAACATTTATTAGTGTTATGTTTTTTTATAGCCCGAGTCATCTTATTTATGGAGACCGGGTGATAACCGAGTCATCCGATTCTTTCATGCGGTTCGACCTGCGACTCAGTGGTTCGACCAATGACCCAATGACCCAGTACCCCTCCCGAGTCGATGACCGAGCCGATGGATTAACATGTCATATTAAACTTTCAAAATGTCAAAGTTAGACCTAAAAAAATAAATATACGAGAATCTACATGTCAGACTTAACCTTTAAATTTCTTAATGTAGCGCATATGTCGCAGCGGTTTAATATGTTTCGAACCTATTTAAGGTCGCGAGTTTGATCCCTCCGGTTCTTTTCCTTCAACAACAAAAAAAATCTTGACAAGCCATACTTTGATTTTCAAAGTCTAGCTCGGTCTAGTCTATCTTCACCCTTAGCCATGTCTATTAGTTAAAAATTAAAATCATCAAAATTAGGGGTGTTCAAAATCGAACCAATCCAATAGAAATACCGCAAACCGAACCAACAAAAATCGAAACAACAAAAAACCGCATTTGATTCGAATGTATTCGAATCATTTTTTACTCAACCGCATGGTTTGGATCGGTTTACGTTTTTATTTTACCAACCGAATCAGACGAAACCACAACTTATGAAAAACACTAATTAAACATATGTTACCTAGATCAATAATCATAGAAACTCAAACTAAACTTTTATAAAATGACTTTTTTTTTCACTTGTTAAGTATCTTGTTTGCTTTTTATATAAAAAAAAATGTATTTATGTGCCATTTGAACGTTTAGATATTGATAAAATTTTCGTCTTTTGCATTTATTATAAAATAGAATTTATTTTTATCAACGTTTTTAATTTGCTCTATGTAGCTGAAAACGTCGTTGGATGAAATTTAAAATATTGTTGGAAACATTGCTGAAAATATGTTGTGTTTTACCTTTTTAACTTAATTTTGATGTCGGAAACAAAAAATTGCATTGCATCGAAAAAAAAACCGCATTTACCAATCCAACCCAAACCGCTTTGGTTTGGTTCAGATTTTATTTAACAGTCAACCGAATTAAACCAACCTGCATACTTTTTTATCTTGCGATTTGGATGACGTTTAACCTTAAAACCGAACAAAGTAACATCTTTGTTACTTTGGTAAGTGAGGATGTTAATTTTGTGTGGTGCATGTAACATCTTTTCATCTGAAAAACAAAATTTTCAACAAATGATAGGGCCCGTAACTTATTGGGCTTTAGCCCAATCCAGTCTAACGACGCCCACATCTTCCGAGTTAATTCTGAAACTCGACTCAGTCACTGACACTGTGAAACAAAACGAAAATGTCGAGAAACGTTAACGGTAGCGGTGCTCCGGCGAAAATCGCCACCAGCTCAGAGAAAGACGACGGCGAACCTCCGTCGAAAAAAGATTCTAGGAAAACACGAGAAAATTCCGATATAGACACAGAAACTGATAGAAAGCACAGTAGTTCGAAGAAAAAATCGCGTGAGAGTTCGGAATCGGATTCCGATAAACGATGGCGTAGGAAGAGGAAATCACGTCGGCGATACAGCAGTGTTGATGAATCGGATTCGGATTCCGGTTCGGATTCGGAGTCGGAGAGCCATGAATCCGAACGGTCTGGTTCGGAGTCGGAGTATTCGGGTTCGGAGAGTGAGGGAGAGAGGAAGGAGAGGAAGAGGAAGGAGAAGCGAAGGAGGAGAGAGAGGGAGGAAGAGAAGAGGAGGAGGAGAGAGAAAGAGAAGAAGAGGAGGAAGAAGGAGAAAGAGGAAGAGAGAAGGAAGAAAGAGAAACGGAAAATGAAGAAGAAGGAGAAAAAGGAGAGAGGGAAGAAAGGTGCTGTGACTAATTTATGGGGAAAGTATGGGATTATTAGAGAAACTGATATGTGGTAAGAATTTTTTGCTTTTGGTTTTTGAAATTTGAGTAATTTATATTTGTTTGTTGATTGAATTATTAGGTTATAATGGTTGAATTATGTGGTAGAAGAATACAGTGTAGATTTTGAAATTATTGGCTAATGTTTTGTTGATTTAATTTTGTTTTGTTTTGCATTTGAGTTATATGTACTGAAATATCATGGGATTGGAATGTGAGAGTGGTTAGGGGAATTGTTATTGTATAAGGTTGTAGAATTTGATTGAAAGATGTTAGATTAGAAGTAAACAACATTTGGGTTGATTGTTGTTGTGCTTTGACCCAGAGTGGACCTAGAACAATTGCCTTAGAGACGGTTGAGTGGTTGAGGACGACAATCCCTTCACAGAGGGGGCTGGTATACCTGTAAACACTCTGATGCTCAAGTTAGTGATTGGCAGAGACTGTAAGGTTTTAGGGTTTAGCAAATCTATAGCTTAAACTGAATCATGAGTTAATGTTTATATGAGGAGTTCTAGTCTTCTAGAGTTTATCGGGTGAAAACTCTAATTGAGCAGCTGTCACCTAAGAGGCAACTGTTGACAGATCATGATGTGATCATCATCACATGGTCGCGGTCCTGATTGTGTCTTCGGACTTGTTTGGGTGTGCTTCTATGGCGTCTCCATATCATGGTCTGTATTGATCCGTTTCATTGGTGAGCTGGGCTTGACCCAGCTCGGAACATGCTTTTAACAATTTGTAGGTGAATCATGTAAGATCAGAGAAGTATAATAATAACTAGTAACAGGATTCAAAGGTGTTCTCTTGACACCAAAACAGGACAAATAGTGAAACGAATGACAACACTTTATAACGAATTCCAGTTTCAGTATGCAGTAAAAAATATCTGTTTTGGAGAAGCTATACCATTTTAACAACACTTTGCAACTCTACTCTCCTGAATATTGTTTCCAGTGTAATCTCTTGGATGATGAAAGTAGTTGTTGGCAGAAGATAACTTATTTAATATAGGGTAAATAGCAGCAGAAATTCATATCTGAATTGTAGTTGAAAGAGTTAAAACATAGAATATGCACTAGCTGTTGATGGTTTATTGCAGTTGTTATCTCGGGGACACCTTAACAAGATGTTACATGTAAGTGTGTACTTTATGTTTAGAAGCTAGAGACTTAAAGTAAGTGAAAGTACTCATTAGATTGCTAGCATGTGATTTACAACCTAATGCTATAGCAGGGTTTAGGAAGGGTTGGATCGCTGGATATCTATTGTAGAAGTAGAATTTGTTATTGTATATGTCTCTCTCCTAAATATAATTTCCAGTCTAATCTCTTGGAAGATGACAGTAGTTGCTGGTAGAAGCAAAATAATTTATTTAATGTATTGTAGGGTAATAGCAGCAGAAATTCACATCTAGGTTGTAGTTGATAGAGTTAAAACATAGGAATATGCCCCGGCTGTTAATAGTTTATTGCAGTCGTTATCTTGTGATGGCACTAGCAAAATTTACATCTAGGTGTGTACTTTGGTGTTAAGAAACTAAAGACCTAAAGTGCCTAAAATTCCACTTTAGATTGTTAGCATGTGATTGGATATTGAAGGGACATCCTATCCTAATACTACAAAGGGGTCTAGGAAGGGGTGAATGAATGCAAATCTATTGTAGATATTTTATTGTATAAGGTTGTAGAATTTGATTGAAATATGTTAAATTAGAACATTAACAGCATTCAGATTGAGAGTTTTTGTACTTTTAGCAATTTGCATGTAATCATGTAAGATTGGAGAAGAATAATAATAACTAGTAACAGGATTCAAAGTTGTTCACTTGACACCAAAACAGGACAATAAGTGAAATGACTGACAACAACACTTTAACAAATTCCACTTTCAGCATGCTGTAAAGAATCTTTGTTTTGGAGAAGCTATACCATATTAACAACAATTTGCAATTTCTCTCCTGAATATAGGTTCCAGTCTAATAATGTCTTGGAAGATGAAGGTAGTTGTTGACACAAGCAAGATAACTTATTTAATGTAGGGTAAATAGCTTCAGAAATTCTTGTGGATTGTAGTTGATAGAGTTTAAACTTAGGAATATGCACCAACTGTTGATGGTTTGTTGCAGTCGTTATCCCGTGACTTACACTTTAGCAAAATTTTATATCGAGGTGTGTACTTTTCCTTTTTAGAAGTTAAAGACCTAAAGCAACTGAAAACACTTTTCAGTTTGTTAGTACTCCCTCCGTTTCTAATTATAAGCAAATTTTACTTTTTATATTCATTCAATTAATGATGTATGTGGTTCATAATATGGACCACATACATCATTAATTGAATGAACCTAAAAAGTCAAATTTGTTTATAATTAGTAACGGAGGGAGTATGTGATTGGATATTGGAGGGACAACCTAATGTTATAGCGGGTCTAGGGAAGGGTAGGATCCACTGCAGACCTATTGCTGGCTACCTTAGTTTGCATTTGCAAGAGGATGTTTCCAAGACTACAGTCACATGGAAGTAACTCTAAGCCTCCAACTGTTGCGTCAAGACTTCCATTTTAACATGTTGACTAGATATTATGGTCATATGTTTAATTTTCTTATGGAAGCTTCGATTTATTTTATTAAGATTTCAACTCTCAAATCATCAGAGCTTATCTGTTGTTTTCAGAAGATCTTTAATCTTTGAGTACCTACATTCTAAAGGTTGTGCTGAAGTAAATCATCAGCCTGTATTTTTGGCTGAGTTTGCATTTATTATCTAGCTAATTTAAATTTAGCATTAATATCCTGTGAACTATGGGTTTTGGTATACCTTGTTTGAGTGATGTTATGAATATTGCAGGACCAAGCGTCCAGAGTTCACCGCATGGTTGGCAGAAGTTAAGCTGGTAATTATTTTGGTTTGCTTTTATATTAAAATCTAACATTAACACTATTATATTTCCTCTTCCTTTTTCTATGTGGTCCTCTGTTCATTTTTGCAAAAACTCAGACTAGTGGCTTCTTTACATCATCCTGGGACTGGGAGATGTTTTCCTTGTTTTCTTCACACAGATTATTAATCTTATTTCCAGTATATGTCGGTGACATTGAGAAATCAAAGTTTTATTACTGATTAGATTGCATATTTTTCTTGCCTATTGGACTGCATTTCTTGTCCTCTCAAAAGAAGTGCATAATATCTTTCACCCTTTATATTTTGGCATTCTAGTTTATTTGCATGTCATGTTTACATGGACCATATCCAATTTTAATTTGCTGTATTTTAACAGGTAAATATGGAGCATCTGTCTAATTGGGAAGAAAAACAGATGTTCAAAGAGTAAGTACCTAATCTTGCAACTCAAGGAAAAAAATTAATAGAGAGAAGGATGGAAAGGAAAAGAGAAAAAAAAGTGGCACATAGATTTAGCTGTTTGATAACTAATCTTATGTTTATATTTACTCTTAAGGTGCCACAAGAGAAAAGGATGCTCATTTTAGTTCTTTCATTCTCACCTTAACTGACCTATTGACTCGCTGATTATTCACTTATTAATCACTATGTCACACATTACATTTATTACTAAGCTGTTGATTCAAAGTTAATTTCTCTCTAATTTCTGGTTGCAGATTTATGGAGGATCACAACACAGCTACGTTCCCTTCCAAAAAGTAAGCTCTAGCAGAAGTTTAATTTGGCTTATTTTTTGTCCTCATTTTTATGAATAGGAATACGGCCGTGTACATCCTTTTTCTGCGACGCTGAGATGAATTTAAGATCTTGAATGAATCATTATTGTATATTAACTTGGGTCGATAAATGGTTTAATGTTTATGTGGCAGGTATTACAGTCTTGATGCTTACTACAGGCGTCAAATGGAAAAAGAGATGAAAAAGGGTTATAAGAAGGTTCAGCCTAAAGAACGAACAGTTTTCAATGATGAAGAACAGCGCAGGTATGATTTTGAACATGCTGCTTAACTAATGTAATCTTAACTGGTTTTCTTTTGGCAATCGTTCTTTCCCAAACTTACTCTACCCTTATTGTTAGTTAACTACATGCTTTACTATTGTTTATAATAATGATGTGCTAGATTTTTTTAATGACTTGATCCTTTTCACTCTGTCAACTGTTCTTCCATTGTAAAAGTCTACCTATATTATATTTTCTTTTGCTGCACTTCAAGTGGAACTATGTTACACATAACAGATATTGTTTCTGTTGACTTTTCATGATCATTTTTCAATGGACCTGCAGACAAGAAATGTTGCAAGCACGTGAAAAACAGAAGGAAGAGCAAGTAATAGCTTTGAAGCGTGAAATGGAAAGTGGAATGGTTAGTTTTCACCGGATATCTTTCACACAATTTGAATTCCAATCATTTTGTTATTGACAAGGTCCTGTTCTCACATTTTGTGCAATAATTTTGCAGGCACAAGCAATGAAAGAGCAAGCTCAACTCAGGGAGGAGATGGCTTACCAGTACAAGCTCGGTAACTTTGAGGTGAGAATTACAAATCCAATTCTATTTGGACCTTGGCTTTTAGCCTGGACCCTCAACTAAATTTGCTGAAACTTTTATCACTATAGGCTGCTGCTGCAATCCAGAGAAGATTGGACCCTGATGCTGCCGTGTAGACGGTGTAGGACATAGCTTATTGTGGATATGAATTAGGTGATGGGGTCTCATGATCATGTCATTATGACAAACTCATTTCATGGATATTATGGTGTCTTGGGGTATAATAAGCCGTGGATGGGGTTTTGTCTGTTGCAATAGAGGAGTAAAATATTCCACACTGACGCCTTTTCTACAGTGTGCTATCATTGCTAATATAGATGTGTTGCTTTGTGATGGAAGTTTTGTCTCTGTATCTGACCAAGTGAGCAAGCATCTCCAAACTGTCCAAGCTATCCATGCTACGAGAGGCTGCCTTGTCCATCTTACTCGGACTGATCGAAATTAGCTATGACATGTAAAACAATGTTGTTAGTAAAATTTGTTTGTCTTTCATGTTTTTTATTACTGATCCTTTATGTTTAATTTTCATTTTCAATGATGCTTTTGCATATGTTTATGGTTTAGAAAAAAGTGAGGGCTCAGAACATAGTGCATATTGTATTTGATGTTATGCCAACATAAAATATGAGTATTTTTCTCGAAAAGTTTTATATGCTTGCTTGTGATGCCAAAATCTTTGCTTCCAAGAAACTGAAATTTGCTTTTTAAACCAGTTCTGATATCTTCTTAAAAGCGTGTGTGAATAATATTTATGCATCTTCAAATGTTTATTTCAAACATTTAGGCTGTGTTTGGTAATAAGTAGCTGATAAGTAATAACAGATAAACTAGTTTAGAGGGTGAATGAGTTGATAGCAGATAGACTAGTAAAATGAATTTGAAGTGTTAGATAAAATGAATTGTTTAATTAGTTGATAAATGTAAAATGACAAAAAAATTGAACTTTTAATTGCAATTTTATTTCTTCAATATTTTTTTTTCTCGCTCAAAGAATTTGTCCTCTTATGAAATTCAGTTTTCTGGTCTTTCACTTGAAAAGTGGATAATTATCTTATTGACGTGATATAACATTGTTGATGTAATTATTTATGTGGATTTGTTTTTAAAGTATGTGGATTTATAACATATATGTCATTGATTAATTAGCAAAATAGATAATTAGAAAAAATAATCATTAAGGCCAAGTTTGTACACATTTTGTTTTGGTTAATAATTAGCCAAAATATCTTGGCGATTTGTGTGGAGTTATCTTGGCTTATTTTGTATTGTGGCATTGTCTATTCAGACGTTGTATCTTTTACATTGTTCAGCACATCTTGTGCTTAACCTTATGGTAAACATGGAAAAAAAAAATATCATGGGTGATGTTAACATGTGCTCTTAACATGTTAAATTTCTAAAAAAAAAAAGTATTTATTGATTAAAATTAAATTTTAATCTTTTGAGAAATAAATTGACACAATTTCCAATACATAATTTCTATCTTTGATATTTTAATGTGTTTGTAGGGCACATGTTAGTATTTCTCAAATATCATTTGTCAACAAATTTAATATTATGATCAACTTTCTTAATCTCTATGTTTTGTCAAAAATCGTCCTATAATAAGAGACGAATGTAGTAATTTCTTGCCATTATAACTTTTTAAATTATGAAAGCCTTGAAACTTAAAAAGTGGTTTATTAATGGGTTGTTGTGACAATTTTGTCCTAAATTTGTGATTAGTTTGTAACTGGAGGATAGGTGTACATCATCCAACAAACAGCTAGGAATCTAATTCTCCCCTCTCCACCACATTTTCGTAAGAGAAATGATATTTGTACAACGTTTTTATTACAATTTTTTGACAACTTTCTTTCTTATATTCATAATATATTTTATTCTCTCTCTATTGTTTTGGACCAATGAGAAAAGAGAAAATGAAAGTTGTCATCAAAGTTGTCCCAAATGGTTGTACATATATCACTACTCTTTTCGTAATGTTATCGATATAGTCCGAATAATCATTCTTCTAACGTGGCAGCTTTAGCCAAGTTTGATGTTGTAAGTCACTTTGATTTATTTATCATTTATACTATTTACATTTACATTTGTTTTAGGCTTGAGTTTTGATGTCACTTCTTATACGATTGATATCATCATTCATTGGTATATAAGTAATTTATTTGATTCTTTAAAAAAAAGTAATTTATTTGATGATATATATTTTCATTAATGTCTATTAGTGCTTGGATGTGTATGCATCATCCAACAAGAAATTTAAAATACCCTAACATTTTGAGATTCAAAATTTTGTGGAATAATTGGGTTCATGACAATGTTGGTGAAATGATAAGACATAAGTTGTCTCAAGTTTCGTATACACTTCTTCATTTTTAATGCTTGCTACAACTACTATTAGAAGTCTTAACAATTTTTTATGTCCAATAACAAAGTATATTACCAAACCAATGTCAGTTATTCTAATTTTTCAGTTAATAACTGTATTTCTTTTTCTTCAACTAACTGCTTTCATCACTACTACTATTTTTCTTTCGGAAGTTTACCCTTAACTATCATGAAAGGATAAAAGAGAAATAAAAAATATATAATTCAATTTTAATAAATGAAAGATTGAACTTTGATGAGGTTAAGTGATCAATTGGTTAAGCTAAAGAGGTAAACCCAACACATTGAATTACCTTAGAACCATTAAACAATAATTTCAGTTTTATGAATGGTTTCTTGCAACTCCTAAGTGCTAAAATTATTTGATTAAAGTAAACAAGTCATGGAACTTTTACTATAAATTGATCAAATAATTTTCTATTTATTAGATACACAAGAGAATATATATATATATATATATATATATATATATATGGCTTTACTACTCAAGTTCCCTTATGCTTTGATTATTTTTATTTCTCTACTCTTCGTTGTAACCAATGGCAGTAAGCATTTTCGTACCATTTTCTTATTTATTTTATCTTATCTTATACATAATATTTCCCTATCTTTCAGTAACATTCATTTATTCTTATTTAAAATTGCAGCTCAATTTCTCTGCGGTGATGATAGTGATTGTCCAAGAGATTTGTGTGCCCCTAATTGTCTAACTCTGCGGTGTGTTAATTACATATGTCAGTGCGGATAATGTTAGCAATTAAATTGTAAAGTAAATATAAGATACTTCTAAGTATAATAAAGACTAGATACTTCTATGTATATAGTCTATCAATACATAATATAAGTATATACTATATAGTCTATGCATAATACAAGTTACTTTAAGTATATAGTTTATAATAAAGATCAGATATGTCTTTTTAAGGAAAAGATGAGATATGTTAATTATTCATTGTATTTAAAAAGTGTAGTTTTATTTAGTGACGGGAAGGAATATAAAATTACTTGCTTTTATTGTCGTCAATTTTTATATTATTTGTAACATTCCAGACGACTTTAAATATGGTTGACTAACCCCACAAACCAACACAAGTCTTTTTAGCGTATTTTGTCCTTACTCGCATGTTTATCGGAAAACTTTTCAGTAGGTCACCCATCCAAAGACTACTCCAAGTCAAGCACGCTTAACTGTGGAGTTCTTATGAAATAGGCTACCAAAAAGAAGATGCATCTTGTTAATATATGTAATACCAAACAATTCTTATAAGTCTTTCTTCAACCATGCAGTCTCATAATTGCACGGCCTCGAGATCCCTCTCATTCCGGTGTGATTCGGTTTGTCTATAAGCTTTCGGGAGCCGTTATTGTCGTGCCTTGTGCACCGACGACCACTCTCCGCTCTCGTCAGCCTTGGGTGTTACTCCCTCTGTCCCAAATTATAAGCAAAAAAACAAAAATCACATTTATTAAGAAAACTAAAGCATAAGAATTTGTAACATAGTTTTTTGTGTTTTCTTTGGAATAAGTTTCATGGGAAGATGTAAAAACAATTTTTATTGGCTATTGGTTATGAAAAAAATGAAAGAGAGAGAAAATTAAATGTAATTTGCATTTAATTTCATGAGAATAAGCAAAAGTTTTTATTGGAGAAGATGATTTTTTTTTAAAAACAAGATTAAATAGAATAAAAACTTGTCTTTTTTGCTTATATTTTGGGACAAAGAAAATGAGTTTTTTTTGCTTATATTTCTGGACGGAGGGAGTACATTATTAGAATTCAAATATTTATATACAATTATCACCAAATATAATATGGTCATGTTAATAAGTGTTCTTATGACACATTATAAGGATTCTATAAATAGTAAATAATTATTGAGAAAAATTAATTTTCAACTTTTTAAAAATAAATTCACATAGTGTACGATACATAAGTTCTACTAACAACTCCTTCCGGTATCAATCATAAACAAATTTGACTTTTTAATTAATTATGTATGTGGTACATAATATGAACCACATACATCATTAATTGATGAACCTAAAAAATCAATAAAATTTATAATTGGGAACGGATGGAGTATGCCCTAGGTGGAAAAAAGATGTAGGGATTGATTGCATTAAAGTTCATATAATTAATAAAAGTTAACAATATAATGTCTATGAACATTGTTTTGAAAACACAAACAATAAATAATTTTTAGGGAAATGTTAACTCGTGTCTTCAGAGCATAAATTTATAAGTTAAACATAGAAACATTTTCTTAATAGTTGTGCATTCAATATATTAAAAGTTAAAAGTTTTATCTTTTCAATAAAAAATTATTTTTTAAATTTTATTTTTACTAGTTTCTTAACTTGTGTCCTAAGAACACAACTTATCATGACCCTAATTTTAATGAAGAAAAGTAAAATAGCAAATTGATGGAAAAGTAAATGTGCATAAATGTAAAGTGCATTGAAATTTAAAGTGCTCAAAATGTAAACGACTTTAAAAGTAAATGAAAAGCATGTGCGACAAGAAAATCAAATGACGGAAGATAAATTAAAAGGAAATGTTAACTTGTGCCCTCAAGAGGCACAAGTTAATGATTCAAATATAGAATTTTTTTTATTGAAATGTGTGCATTGCATTTAATATTTAATTTTTTAATCATTTAAATGTACAAAATTTTAGAGAATATTTCTTTTTTTAGGTTTCTTAACATGTGCCCTAAGGGCACAAGTTAACACCACCTTAAATTAAATTAAAATAAATTTGACAAAGAAAGTAAATGGCATACTTAATCATATGCGGATAATTAAAATCATTTTTTACTAATATAATAGACAATCATTTTAGAGCTATATATGATTTATTAAATGTATTAAGAGACCCTTATTATAAGTCTTTGACCCTTGTATATAGAAAAAGAGTTGTTATTTGAACAATTATTTATATGACAACTTTTGTGATAAATTAAATTTATAAAGAAAATGAGATATTGATGCAAAAACCAAAACAATAGATAGAGAAAGTAAAAACAAGATGTGAGTATAAGAGATAAAATTGTCACAAAAGTTGTTAAAAAATAATTGTATAAATATCATTTCTCATAGAAAAAGAGTTGTGCCACTGATTGTGGTATGCATGTTTGTCACATGTCCTATATATGGATGGCTTATGATCGACATATGTGTTTCTTGCTTCATAATTGTTATTGTCGACACCATGTGGTGTTGGATAAGGCTTGTTTCTTTTTATTTATTATCTAAGTCCACAAGCCTTCTCCAACACCTTTCATTTATTTTAAAAAGTAAATATATTTACTATTTCTAAGAGTATATTTTTAATTATATTTCTCTAATAGTATTTTGGAAATTGTATCAAACCATACCTAGTAATAAGTACTCTATCCGGTTTCAATTATAAGAATAAAAGAAAATCACTTTTTAAATGCACTGAATAACTAATATATATCAAATACATTCGTTAATCAATAAATACTTTTTAATTTTCATATATTTACTTTATCAAAACCATACCTAGTAATAAGTACTCTATCCGGTTTCAATTATAAAATGGCCTTCTTCAATGTTATAGGATCATAAATACTTTTTAATTTTCAAAAAAATAGAATCTTGCCGTTTTTGTTCTATAGCAGATCAAATCACCCTAAAAAAAATGCATGACTATCCTTACCCATTTTTGCACATCTTCCCCAAGTTCCATTTTTGAGTTGGTCATGCTATCATTACCTCACGACCGAACAACAGATTACTAGGGCCTTTTTCCCTTGGGAACCAAAGGGTTAACACAATTTTTTTATCAATTTAAAAAATCAAATATATTTCTATTGTTTAGAACTTCTAACAACTATAAAAGGAAACAAAAAAATGAAATAAATTTTTCCTATTTAGAAGGTCAAACACAAATAAAAGCTCAACATACCTATGGTATAAAATTAATCATTAATCAATTCTTTTATAAATAATGGATATCATATCAATTATATTTAAATTTGAACATGATTAACTAAAAATCATAATGGCTTTCTTTAATATTTATAGGATCACGGATACTTTTTAATTTTCATATATTATAATTTTGCCATTTTTGTTTTATAGCATGGTCAAATCTACCTGAGAAAAGGTATGGTCAAATCTACGTACACTATACAATATAAACGTTTTCCTAACATAAGTTTTTTTTAACAGATTTGGCAGAACATATTATAGTACACATGATAATTTATCATTTCCTTAATCATTTAATGTCCCATGTTTCTAAATATAAAAAAATAGAATATTCTAATCATACACTCGACTAACTCTCAATATACTAGCAAAAAAAAAAAGAATATTATAACCATACACTCGACTAACTCTCCACATTATCTACAAATGAAAAGCTTGTTGTAGAGGCAATCCAATAATATTTTTTCATTGTCCCAATTTTCTATATTTTTGTCTTAATTTAATTCGACTAGAATTTATCAATTTGAATTGTTTTCAATAATGCTTTTTGTTTGTATAAAACTTCTAACAACTATAAAAGGCAAGAAAAAAAATCAAATAAATTTTCCACATTTACAAGATTAACCACAAATTAAAGCATAACATAACTATGGAATTTTTTTTTTCTTCTCCCATTGTTCCAAAAATTACATAACTATGGAATAGAATTAATCATTAGTAAATTATTTAATGATTATAGGATCATGAATACTTTTTAATTTTCAAATAATAAAACCTTCCAATTTTTGTTCTATAGCATGGTCAAATATCCTTAAAAAAAGGCTTGATCAAATCTCTGTACACTATACAATATAAACAATCGTCTAGCCTAAGTTTTTTTTAACAGGCAGGGCATAACATATTTTAGAACACATGATAATTTATCATTTAACGTCACCATATTTTTAGTAAAAAATAGAATATTCTAATTATACACTCAACCAACTCTCAAGTCTCAACACTAACAAAAAAAAATCTCAACACTAACTTCATCTTTCCACATTATCTACAAAAGAAAAACTTATCCTAGAGGAAATTCAATATTTTTCACATTCACTCCATAATTTTTTTTTCATTGTCCCAATTTTCTTCATTATTGTCTTAAAATTTATTTTATTACAATTTATTAATTTGAATTGTTTTCATTCTTGCTTCTCTATCGTATAAAACTTTTAACAACATCCTTTAAAACAAATTTAACAACTATAAAAGGAAAAAAAATCAAATAAATTTTTATCATTTATAAGATCAAACACAAATAAAAACACAACATAATTATGGAATATAATTAATCATTGTTAAGTTCTTTTATAAATAATGACTATCAATTAAACTTTAAAAATCTGAATATTATTAACTAAAAAAAGTAATGGTTTTCTTTAATATTATAGGATCATGAATATTGTTTAATTTTTAAATAATAGAAGCTTGCAGTTTTTGTTCTGGTCAAATCTCCCTAAAAAAAGGCATGGTCAAATGTACATATATTATACAATATAAACAATTGTTTAGCATAATTTTTTATTCAACTGACTTGGCTTAACTTATTATAGTACACATGACAAATTATAATTTTCTTAATCATTTATTGTCATCTAATTTTTAAATGCTAATAAAATTAATTTTTAACTAAATAAATAGAATATTCTAATCATACCCTCAACCAACTCTCAACAGTAACTTGATCTCTGCATATTATATACTCATAGACAATAAAAAATTCAAATAAATTTTCCTCATTTACAAGGTCAAACACACATAAAAGTGCAACATAATTATTGAATGAAGTTAATCATTAGTAGATTAGAAAAACTCGAAAAGAACAATTTGATCCTTCAACAAAATATTTTTAAGCATTGACATGTAGACTAAATTTTTCGATTTATTTTTTTAAACTAAAAAGTGCTTTTATTTTTATTAGCAACTAAATCAGGTCTTGATTTTATACGAAACTAAAATTTGTCCTCACTAAAATTTCAATCGTGTCCTCTCCTTCACTACATTAATCGACAAATATAAATTTTAAAATATCATATTTTCAATCAATTGTCATTATTAGTATTTTATAGAAACGTATAATACATATTAACCATCAATTATTATATTTATAGCAATCGAAAGACAATCAAATGTTTTCAATGCAAAGATATATACGACAACATGTATTGCAAAATAAATCCGAATAAGGATGCAAACTTTCTTTAATTTCAAATTTGATACCTTAGCCATTATTTCCTTTACTTGCATTCCCACTTATTTCATTTATTGCATTCCAAAACTTGTGCTTTTTCTTTTTGTTGCATACATTTGTAACTCATTTATGACCCATCAAATTATTCCCTTAATTTTTCAATCATAAAGTGTCTCATAGCCATGCATTTTGTCAACTCAGCATAACACACTGTTAGATCCCTCCAAAAATCAAAAGTGAAGAAATTTAAAATAATATAAAAAAATTGAAATTATTTTTTATATTTAATATAAAAAATATCAAGCAAATGATATCAAAGAACTAACAAAACAGTTCATCGTAATGTTTGGAGTTATGAGAGAACCTACAATGAGTTGGATCATCACACTTGACTAAGAGAAACCAACAAATGATATTGACACCACATATTCACCCAAAACAGTAAGACATTAGGTATATTGGTCACTTCACTTATATGTTGTTTAATGAATATTCTTGCATCCAATGTAGATGTTTAACTCACACATGACACATTCACATCTCTCGCTTAATTGTGAGACTCTCTCTATCTGAGATATGGTGAAATAGCCAACTAAGGTCAGAGGTCCAACATTGTAATAAGAAGAGAGAAAGTAAATTAAAAAAAAAAAAAAGAAGAAAAAGGAATTTGAATCTCGGAGGAATGGTGAAGGGAAAATAGTGAGTTGCTGATAATTTTATGGGATTGATGAGGATTACTTAGTAATTATTCTACAAAAACATTAGTCTCATTAAAAAATGTCACTTCAATTTAAAATATCTAATAAGCATGTATTTTGTCAACTCAGCATAACACATCTATATTTTTCTTTTGTCTTACCTCACGAAAGAACAAAAGTAAAGAAATTTGAAATAATAGAGATTGAATAAAAAAAATACTGCCTTGACCAAAAAATTTAGCATGAAAATGGATGGCATTCAAAATCTTATATTTAAGATATAAAAAAAAAACCAATGAGACCCAAAAACTAACAAAGCAAATTGTCACAATGTTGTGACTTCCACTAGAGCTTGCATAGCACCTTAGGCTAAGAGAAATCATACATATGAGATTGACTCCAAATATTCGTCCAAAATTCTTAGGCATATGTATATTGGTTATCTCACTTATATGTTTTTAAAATCTACTTTTACATCCAATATTTAACATAGCCAAATATGGTCAGACGGATGCACAACATGGTAAAAAATATAGGCTGATGGTGGTTTCACGGAGGAAGATTTAGGTTCCCATATTTCATGAAAAGGAGAAAGTAAATTAGAAAAAGAAAGAATACCAAAAAAGAAATTTGAACATGTGACAAACGATAAGGAAAAAAAAAGTAGTTCGTATTTTGTCCATCAAAGTATCAAAAATATAGTGAGTTAGTGGTAATTTTATGGATTAGTTGAAAGAGTAGAGATTTATGAATAATTATTTAACCAAAAAACGACTCATTTAAACAAATGTCACATTATTTTAAAATGTCTAATACACATGTACTTTGACAACTCAACATAACACATGCATTTTTTCATTGTTAGATCCCACCAAAGACCAAACATGAAAGTTTTTAAAGGTCGGATAGAAAACTTGCATGGAAGCGAACGACATCAAAAAAATTATGGATTTGTGAGTATAGGGAATAGTCAGTTGCGGATAATTTTATAGATTTGTAGAAGGAGTTTGAGATTACTAGATAATTATGCTACCTAAATAATACATTCATTGTGAAAATCTCACATCAATTTAAAATGTCTAATAAGCATGCTTTTTTAAGGATAATAAACATGTATTTTGTCGACTCGACATATCACATCTACATTTTTCAACTATCAGATCCCACGAAAGATCAAAAGTGAAGGAATTTGAGTTAATAAAGGTTGAATGATTATTATTATTTTGCATAAAAGTGAATGACATCCAAAACCTAAAATTTAAGATAAAAAATTAAAATAATGATACCTATTAACTAACAAAATAAATCACCATAATGTTGAAACTTTCGTGAGACCGTACATTGGGTTGTATCATTACATTAGACATTAAGTATATGAATCATCTCATTTGTATGTTGCTCAACATCTATTACTCCTACATCCAATGTGGAATTTTAACTTACACTTGACACATTAACATATCTCCATTAAGGTCAAGACTCTCCGTGTGTGTGATCCAACACCAAGAATCACTCCCGCTTTTCCGCAATGTTGAACTGAGATATGATACAAGTATTGGGCCTTCTGGGGGAGCAAACACTGGCATGACTTGACTCATTGGAAAACGGGCAATCACATAAGTGAGAATGATATCGTATTTTCATCCAAAATTTTAAAGTTTAAGTATATAAGTTTTTCACTTAATTGTTGTTCAACCTCCATTCTTTAATCCAATGTTGCGGTTTAACTGACACTTGATAAATCACGATATTCTCTTCTAAAAAATGACTAAATTCTAGCCCGTGCTTGGCACGGGTCCACATACTAGTAAATACTCTATCCGGTTTCAATTATAAGAATAAAAGAAAATCACTTTTTAAATGCACTGAATAACTAATATATATCAAATATATTCGTTAATCAATAAACAAAAGAGATGCAATGTTGCTCATTATTGAGACCGGATGGATTAATATGTAAGATCTTAACATAAATTGTTATTAATCTAGTTACGGAACAAGTTTGACATACTAATTTAGGTAATGACATGAATAACTTGGAATGAATTACGTAAGCAGGTAAATTGCAAGGTGCGAATTAAGAATATATAGAAATAATTAGAAATATTATTTCTTCCTCTCCTTTGTCATTTAAAAGGATTCTCAACCAGTTTAGGTTATCTCATGCATCATGGAGTTCAAATCAACTATTAAGCATTTAGAACAATTACAATGGTGCATAAGTATAAATGGCACGTATTAGGTCTCTGAATTGTTTATTTATGAGAATTAATGACTATGATTTATTTTGGTGGTTTGGTGGGGACAATCACATGGAGTATTCTATCCATGTTGAGGTTAAGACTTAGAGAAATAAGGGCAAATCTTATGACAACTATAAGTGTGAAGATCTGTGGAAGCCTCAATGGTAGGAACTGGATTATCTAGAGAGAGTGTGATACCTCCCTATGGTTTAGAAATTGTGAATATTGATGCTAAAATGATATGAAGTTACGCATAATATATGGTTGAGTTAGTGTAAAATTTAAATGGCAGCATGCATGTTTCGATCAAGGCGATATTTATTGAGGATTCTGAGAGTGCTTAAGATTGAAATTTATGAGTATTAGGAGAATGTGAATAACTTAGAGGATATTTTAAATATCATTGATTATGAGACTAAAATTATGGCTCTTTGACTGATGTTTTAAAGGATTTTGCAGTAAGTAGTTTCAAGAAGTGGATATGATGTAGAGATTATGTGATTGTTAGAAATGATCTAATCATAATAGTTTGAGTAAGAAAAATCTTCTTGATGATAGCCAAAGGTAAGAAGGGATACTATGATTTGGATTTTTGAAATAGTGTTCTTCGAAAAAAATCAATTAGTCTCTTTGTTAAAATGGATGACGTTAGTTTCGATTGGCTTCGGAGTTATCACGGGACTTCATAACTAATTGGCCTGAGATTATGTAATAAGTACCACTTTTGAAACAAAATTCACTTTTGTTTGGATAAAAATCACCATTTTGAATCCAATAAAATTTGATTGAGACCAAAATTTCAACAACTGTGATGCTTGAACAACCAAAATATTTAATTTTATAATGGAAAGTTATTTTCGTGAGCACAAATACCTATTATCTATTAGAGTTGTGTCATGATTCTCACTGAGGAGTATTCCCGGGATACTCTTTAAGCATTTCTAATAAAAAAATTATTCTTTAAAAAATTAAATACTTTAATTTTCAATGTAATATATGCACAAACTTTCATAAAATCTTACCACCTTGGATGCTTTTTTTTTTAATCGAGAAATATTATTAAACGTCATTCTGCAAGACGCAAAGTATGGTAGAAACAAGATACAAATAGTGCCGCATATAGACGGAACACCATAACCACCTAAAAACACCCCTGGAGATAAACCCACCTAAAACAGACTCAAAAAAAAAAACAACAAGCACCGTAAACACGGTATCCACCGCCGCCCATCGTCACTACTCACCTACAAAGAACACCCTCAAAATAAAACTCCCAGACCCTAACACCCAAGTCGAGCCACATTTCAAAGAGCACCTAACCGAAGGATCATGCAGCTATCACCAACCTCGCGACCTCCGATCCACCTTGGGTGCTTAAAGAGTGTTGTAAGGGCATTTGTTATCACTTTCCTTTAAACGACTATTTATATGACAACTTTTGAAACAACCAAAATTTTATACAAAGGAAACGGTATTGAAACAAAAATCAAATCAATAAAGAGATAAAATTAAAATATAATGTGAGTATGAGAGAAAAAATTGTTAAAAAGTGGTCCTACATGTATTATTAATCACCAAAAAATTCTGTACTAAGCTTTTTTTATTTGAGAATCATTACTAACTTTTTTTTTTTATTAATACTCATAATTACTACTAAATTTCAAAACCAAATTTAAAATTAAAAGTGAAAGTTAATCCTGATTATTACATATTAAGCTTTTCACACTCTCTTTCATAGTCTTTCCTTTCACACCACTTCTGTCTCTTGTTGTTCTTGCTGTCTACATCTCTTGTTTAACTAAGTCAATAGATAGATACATAGATAGATACAGTCTTCAAAATGAGGGGTTCTTTGGGTACTATCCATATGGGTGGAAATGGGATCATAAAGCATAACAGGAAATGCAGAGACATAGCTGTTCTTGTCATCTTTATTGCCTTTTGGGTTGCAATGATTGTTAACTCCAGTTTTGCTTTCAACAAAGGAAACCCATTTAGGTATAAATCTTAAAGTTTCAAACTTTATCATCTCAATGTGTTTCTGTAGTTGGCAAGTTTTAGTTCTCAAGTCATTAGATGCTGTTTCTTAATGGGTTTGTTTTTTTGGGTGTTTTTTGTTTTTGTTTTAGAAATTTTGCAATGGATGTTTTGCCTTTAATAGTTAAACTGCTCAAATAACCGAACCGTAGACGGTGTCAGTTCATGATTCAATCGGTTGAACCGTCCGGATTGATTTTTAAAACATTGATTCACACACACACACTTGTGCTTGGTTAGTGTTAAAGAGTCTCACATTGGATGAGATATGACTTGACAATGTGTTTATAAGTGGGGATAGTTTTCACCTTACGTGCAGGTTTTGTAAGGTTGAGTTAGACTCAACCCAAATTCTAAGATGGTATCAGAGTCCGTCCAAGATCCGTTGGGCCGCCTGCCATTAGGTTTCCGCTATCTACCCACCAGGGTCATGCTCCAGATGCACACTCGTAGGCGTGATATTGCCTGTACATGGGTTAATAACTGAAAGGCAGTCATCACCTTACAAACCGGTTTTGGAAGATTGAGTTAGGCCCAACCTGAATTCTAATAGTTACTGAGGAACTGTACTCTAATATTGTTTCTTGTGTAGTTGCCGAGGAACTGAAAGTGTGGAAGTTAGAAGTGGGACTTGATTGTATAGAAATTTGAAGCACATAATTTTATTCTTCCTTTTTGTTATGATTGTTTAATTTGTGAAAACTGATACTATGGTTTATTAGGCTTACTTTTGGGCTAGACTACAAAGGAAATGTGTGTGGGGACAAGCATGCAGGCCTTCATCAATTGGAGCTCAAATACTGGCTAAATCCTAATCAAGTTTATCAAAGTGGATTGAAGGATAGTCAGTTGAAACTTGCGGATGCTCGCAGTATATGCTTGTTGGACTGCCCTGTTCCGCGTGATGATTCACTTGTCTGGGTTTGTGATTATCCTGAAGGAGATATTGTTGTTTCAATGGATGATTGGATTGATATGAACTATAATTATTATGCGTTCCTCACACCAGAAATGAGAAACTCCTCTCTTCAACTTCAAGGCCCTTGTTATCCTGTCATATTTCCTACTGTTAATGGTGAGATAATTTTTCCATTTTAATGCATTCATAGATGTCATGTTTTGTTGTATGCATGCTTATGATTGTGTCATATGGATGTATTACTTTGATTTCTGACCCTGGTTGCATTATTGTTCCTCGTAAGAAGAGGAGAGGATGTTAGGGAACTGCCAATATCCTTTCTATAATTTTTTTGGATATGCATATGTCCTTCACTAGGGTTTGAAATACATGATTCTTAAAAGCATACTTTTTTGTGTAGTTCACTGGAGTTGCCAATTCATTGCTAGAGCATCAAATGTGTCTTTAAGCCTTTGGCAGCAGATGGGTGGAGTTAGCATAAACGAAGACCCTGTCATTGATAAGTCAATTCACAAGTATATTAATTCTCACTCTGCTGTCTTAAAGGTTAGATTTATTTTTTTGAAATTCAACTGGTTGATTCTTTAAATTAGTGTATTCTTGGCGATGGTAAAAATGCAGTCAACACAAGTATTGAGTAAAAATTATAGATGCTTGCAGATGTGCATTTGGTTTAGAGTCATGATTCTTACCTTTTTTTGTACTTTGCATTGCACTGTTTCATTTCATCTGTGTTGCCATTAAGCCTTATGTGTATTACGGGGCCGGCCCTAAATATTTTGGTGCCCTGGGCGAAACAATAAATTGTGCCCTTTTAAATATTTCAATATTTTTTTCTTGCATTTTTTGTTGTAAAATATTCTTTTATAATCAAAGTTATCTAAAAAATATATTTTCATTAGAATTAATCAAAGCGAATTAAAAACAAATATATCTATATAGTACTAACTACTAAGTACAAATAATAATTTTGGTGCCACCCCTGGTGTATTATATGTTGTTGAAATTTGAATTTTACTATTTTTTAATCTATTTACAGAGATATATGGCTGACATAGGAAAGGCATGGCCTGTGTTGATTGTTTGTGGTGGGATTTTACCTTTGTTTCTCTCTGTGATTTGGCTGCTGATGATCCGCCATTTCGTTACTGCAATGCCTTGGATAACGGTGGTTTTATTTGATGTTCTAATAGTATCAGTTACAATGTTCTACTACCTTAAAGGTCAGAATCCTGACTGAGCTATTTTGTGAACCAAATATTTGTTTCTTGAGGAAGTTTCAATTTCAGAAGAGGACGAAAAATTGCTTTGTGTTACATTCAATTTTCTTTCTTAATTCTCAGCTGCATGGCCTACTTAATATCACCATTTTGGTAAATACCCTGCATCAACTATCGTTTTGTGTCCTCTCTGATATATACTGTTGAATTAGAGAAAAAGAGAAAGGTGTATGGTGAAACCGTGTGTTTGAACTACACAACGGAGTTAATTTTATATTGGATTAAACTTTAAAGCAGTATATGCAAATAAAGAAAGGAGATGCTATTCCTATTTACATTACAAGATATGCCTATAAAGTAAACTATACAATAATTACAAGGATCATAATCATATTTTCAACATATACAACGAATCACACAAACACTTCTCCGGTTGTATGTTTAATCTGATATATGTTGCAAATCTATTCTTGGACACTTACCAAAGACCTATTTGTGCAACAATTTAAACTAAAAGTTTAAAAGGACTTTCTGGGTTAGACACAAGTTTGAAGTGCTACAGACACGTTTTGGTAAAAAAAAAAAAAAGGTGACTTATGATATAAGGTAGGGGCCATTAGAAAATTTATGAACATTTGATTGTCATTTGATAGCAAAATCGTTCATCTGGACTTGGAAGATCTTATCCTTGTTCTTCTATGCATTTTGGGTATTAGAAACAATAAAAAAAGTATTTGCTTCTGGTATACACCTTGAAAAATATTAATTATTAGATTCCTGGATATAACGGATATATATTCTAGTTGAAACCTATTGTACTTGCATATATAACTTTTGTATTACTATCTTCTCAAATCTTTTTATTTATCTCTGCGGACATCAATCAAACGAAATGCGGAGTTAATGTTGTCCTCCCTTCATGTTTTTCAGTTGGATGGATAGGAAATGATGCTATAACACCCATCATTGGTGAGCATGATCCTTACATTCACATATATGGAAGGGTAAGAATCGTTGTGCCCAAGTTAGTATATATTCATTCTATGATTTCTCCCTCTCCCTCTGCATTGACGACTTTATCATGTAAATCTTACAAACAGATTTCGGTTTCAGGAGCTGACTCATCTACGTATTGTCACTATCCTTATGACTTTTATCATGGTTGTTGCCATTCTTACATCAATCGCTATTGTTCGGCGCATCCTTATGGCAACTTCTGTCCTTAAGGCAAGACTAACTATCTCTCATGCAATTATGCAACTATGATCAAGTTTTTTGTTTAAGTTCGCTGATTGATATTTGGTAGCAATTATGTTTTAAGCTGAGAAAAAGAGTAAATCGACATTTTAGTCCTTGAAATTGTAACAGGCGGTTAATTTAGTTCCTCATATTTTCGAAATAGCAATTCAGTCCCTTAAATTGAAAAATATCAATTAATTTAGTCCTTTTTCCAACCATAATTTTAAAGGTTTTATGCTTGTTTCGATGCAGCAAAAGACAATATAATATGTATGTCTTTTATTGGTTTTGATGGATGTTTACTAAAGACATTTTTTTATGGAGGAACTAAATTGATTGATATTCTTTAATTTAAAGGACTAATTTGCTATTTCGTAAATTTGAGGGACTAAATTAACAGATCATTACAATTTCACAGACTAAAATGCCTGTTTACTTTGAAAAAAATATTTGTCTGGGGTTGAGCCCCCATTCAGGATCAAATTTGTCATGTATTTTCAATAACCTCTTAAGTAATTCACAGAACCTGTATGTTACACGTATCTAACCCCCCTTATGCACATTATGTGGTACAACATAGCAATACTAGAACTACTAGTTACTGTAACTGATGGTACTGCATTCTTTCTATTGTACCATTCAATCAATCTGATTGATTCTAATGCGAATATTGCTGATAGGTTGCTGCAAAAGTGATAGGAGAAGTTCAAGAACTTATTGTTTTCCCAATCATACCATACGGCATCCTTGCAGTGTTTTACATGTTATGGATTTCGGCTTTTCTCCATTTATTCAGCTCTGGCCGGGTTGTTCAGAATGACTGCTACTCTAACTGCTGCTCATATAACCTCATGGAAAAGAGGGTGATCTGTGATCATTGTTGTGGGTATAGCGTCCGTTACACACCACATATTGGAGTTGCCATCCTCTTTCACCTGTTTGGTTGTTATTGGGTTACACAATTTCTCATAGCTTGCTCATCAACAGTGATTGCTGGATCTGTCGCCTCTTATTATTGGGGTTGTGGTGAAGAATCTGTAAGTAAAAAAAAATTTGTTCGTATATGAAATGCATAATGCAAATTGCAGAATACTTTTACCATAATTCCAAGGATTGGCTCTGCATAATACAAATCGCATAATACTTTTACCATAATTCCAAGGATTGGCTCTGAGGTGTACCAGTGTTGGTTTATAAATGGTTGAAAAAGGACCGTCATTTTTTCAATTATAGTATTAAAATTTTAAACAATTTTCCATGATAATTACGGATTTATCTTTTATATGTCATTAAAATTCTATTCGTCTTTGTGAATGCAGCCTGAAATTCCTTTTCGTTCGATCTTTTCCTCCATGAAGAGACTTATGTGTTACAGTATTGGTTCTCTAGCTCTTGGCTCTCTTACTGTATCATTTGTAGAATCAATCCGCTTTCTGCTTGAATCTATTCGCCGCAAACTGAAAGTCTCCAGTCATGTGCCTGACAACTGGATCGGGAAGGCTGCATACCAATCGTCTCATTTTTTTCTAAGGTGTATTGAGTGGACCATCAAATCAGTGAACCGGAATGCTTATATCATGGTAAACTTTGTTAGTATGGCGATAAACCATTTATCATTTATTTGTGCATCGTGTTGATATATATGTGCTTATTGTTTGGGTGCAATCATTCATCAAATAAGGATATGTTAATGACCTAAAGAAGTATTATGTTAGAAATATGTTGCTTATTTTTATTAATTCATTCTACATTTCGCTAGGTATATGACTTCTGGTTTCATTATTTATTTGATTAGTCATCCTTTTCTGCAGATTGCTATAACTGGTAAAAGTTTCTTTAGAGCATCGGCTATTGCAACAGATTTGGTTAAGAATAACATCCTACGGATTGGGCATGTCAATGTGATTGGAGATGTTATATTGTTCCTTGGAAAACTATGTGTCAGTCTCTCAAGTGCTGTTTTTGCTTTCCTCATGTTAGACACTCACAAGTACAAATCTGCGCATAACAAGCTCTCATCTCCACTCTTGCCTGTTGTGGTATGTTTTCTATATAATCTAATTGAAAGAGTAGTGGTTGAAGATCACTTACGGTTTAACCAAATCATAAAACATGGTAATTTCAATTAACATCTAGCTGGGTAGTTAATCGAAATGTATTAATGTGTTTTATCATATGAAATCCAGAGGTTTTTATTCCAAACAAATGGTTCCTTAGTACTCATAAGGTTAATTGCAAGGAATAAGCCGACAAGGGCCTATAACCTAGCTTTAGATGAAATGTAATGCCAGACCTAAAAAATGTACATGACAGATAACAAATTAGAATAGTACATGAGTTTATTAAACAATTCAGACCTATTTAAGCAAAGTTTTTCTCAACTCAATCTTTACCGGTCATGCAACCCTTTATTGCAAACAATTATCTGAATCTCACATTGGATATGCATTGTGTAAATTGCAGGTTTGTTGGGCTCTTGGATACATTGTTGTAACTCTTTTCTTTGGAGTGATAGAGATGTCGATTGACACCATCATTCTCTCATACTGTCAGGATTCTGAAGAGCATGGGACCGCACGATATGCTCCTCCCCTTCTCATTGAAACTCTCAGTGACCAAAACGATATGCAAAGACTTACACAAGAGCCCCGATGAAATATTCCCATGTTATTGTTTTCTCAATGGTAGATTTTTTACAGCACTTCAAGATTTAGAATATAGTTGAGATGCTTATCTTTTACCACCTTAGTTGAGTTCTTCTCCTTGTATATAATATATGGTTTATACAATACAATGCTGGAATCGGTAGCATTTTAAGTAGTTATATATTTTTCTGACAAATTGGTTGTTCAAGGATATATATCATGTTATGGGCAGGCATAGCTAGAACAAGTTTTATACTAGTACTTACATAATTATAGTCCTTCTCAAAACACCATCTTGTGATGAATTGTAAGATCTTTCCAGCTGTAGATTATTGAGTTCCAGTGCCAGGCTTTCTATTTTACTTTTATATATCTTCAAACAGAAGTAACATTTCTTAATGACTGAATACCATTAGCCAGAAATCACTACAATGACTAGTGTCTTAAAACTCAGATTAGTAGAGGTGCCATGTCAATAGCATGAATCTTTTGAGGGGAGCAAACCACACGTTAGAAAGCTTTTAAAGAAGGTAAAACACTTTAATATGCAAACAATGGAGCAGTTGCATAAAATTGCATCCTAACATATCAAGTCCTGTACTTTTTAAAGAACATATATGCTCATGTATCATGTTCTTTCAAAAGAAAATTAAATATAAATCAAATACATATTAAAATATATATTTAGCCCCCAAAGTTTTTTCCTCCAAAATCGAACTCACAAACACACTTAAGAGTTCAGATCTAGTAATTTAGTAGAAAGGACTCGTCATTGAAGAATAAGTGTCTCCTCAACTATAGAAATAGCCCCATCATTTTATCTAATGATAGTTTAGAAAACCGAAACCTCTTCAATATCTAAGTCAACTTTGAGGTAAATGCGTCTCGGCTCGGTGCATCGCAGAAAAGAAAAGAAAAAAATCCACCTCGTATCCAATGTTAGCTATACATCATCTTAAAAAGTACTTACAACAGAGAAACAATATCGTTGAAGCATATGAGGACCGAAAATGTGTCACATTAAAAGGAGTGTAGCTTATTCTGGGTTGCTTTGTGCATTCATAATGCATTTAGCAGTGGCAAGGGATTTGACGCTAAATGCAAGAGGGTGGTTGAAAATAGTGGATGAATTTTCATGTGTATATCATTGAATTTGTACGTTTAAGCTTTGAAGATATTGAATCTTCGTTCCTTTGTATGTGATATTATTATTGAAATGAAAGGCTTGATCAGTTATGAGGGCATTTAAGCGTATCAATGGTCAAATGAATTCAGAGATAAGTTGGAGTTGAAGTCGGTTAACGCATGAAATAATAGTATACCTGCATAGATGGAGATGAATTGTCACAAGAGAAGATGGGGTTCTGTTTTTATAGATTATATGAATAGATTACTCATACAAGACATGTTGCACTACTTTGTATTCACATGCAAGATTCTGTGTTGGAATTGAAATGCAACTCCTTGGCATCAAGAGACACAAAATGTAACCTTTCTACAATTGTCCCAATAAAGCATTGTTACCTTACATGGCTTTTTATGGGAACAAAAACAAGTCACCTTATATAGAGCTTCTAGTAATATTCATACAAAAGACACATCTATCAATGTACTACTACCCTTACCCTTTGCCATGTTTCATTTATATTCATTGGCATCATGATTTGCTTCCATTATTCCTCAATATTATCTTCCACTTGGCATAGAGGAGGATCTTGGAATTGGTTCTTCTTGTCTAGAATTGAATGGTACTGATGATGAAGATACTGAAGCTGAGGGTCGAAGGAGGGGCGTAACGGCCCGACTTGAAGTTTCGTTAGCAATAGGTGAAGGGGTTGATGTAACAGTTGTTACTGGTTGTAATTCTACTTCGGTGCCAGTGGCAAGGTCTTTATGCGGATCACCGATTGTTTGATAGTCTTCTTCAATAGACAATACAGTGCTTGTGTCTGTATGAATGGTGGAGTCATCGGCGAACATACCATGTCTTCTCTTCTTCCTAGCTGCTTTACCCCATCCATGAATGGTTTCCCTTATCCTCTGTGGAATTAATGCTGCCTTATAGTTTGTTCCCATCTGAAATAAATGTAGGAATATTTCTATGTTATTGCATGATACATTAATGTAGAAAAAGCCCTTCACTATAATGATTCTTTCAAAACAACAACTTCATTTCTAAGTAACACAAGACAAACATTATTCACCAATCATTCTAAAAGGAAGCTATCTATAACTGCAATGCTGTCCGGTGAATATGTTAATCCAAACTCAATATGGAGTCTTTACTGCAGTCCTCTCCAACCAAATCGTCAGCCTTTTTGGCCAGAGAGGGCTGAAAGGAGTTTTTGGCTGCAGGGAATCCAGATTTTTTCACTTCAAAGCTACAATCTGAAGTTTTGAAGTTTGAGTTGAGATCATGGAAACATGTGCCGACACCAATGCAAACACATACTTATATCCTTTTTCTAGGTCATGGGTTACCTGTGTAACGAGTGCATAGAGTGGCAAGGTGCTGTAGCTGCAAAGAAACTGCCCGGCAAACCTATAAAGTTGGATACACGAAGGTTAAAGGTACATGTCGATTTAACCACCAATTCTTGTGTAAACTAAGCCAATAAATATTTCACAGCAACATTTTGTATTAAATAATTCCATAAATTTCCATGCTAAAACTGAAACGACGCAGTAGTTCTTTATTGACTTAGTTTACACAAGATAAGAATTCTTTGATTTAAATCCAGATAGAGGGAGAGAGAAAAAAAAACAGAAGCTGTCTCGATTTCTGCATACCCCAAGATTAGCCTTAAATAAACAAGGAGATGATTCCTAATAAAGCAGGAATTATATCCAAACTGCCACTGCAGTAAAAAAAAAAACATTTCATTTGGTTAAATGCAAGTTTATAAATTTTATTAAACTTTGTTAATACAGAATCTTGCTTAAGTTATTGGGTAATTTTTTTTTTGAGCAATATAACTCTTCTACAATCTTAACATGGATAAGGAAGTACCCAGAACCAAAAGAATGAAGCCAATTCAAAAGCATTCTGCCAAAGAAAACAGTATAGAATATCAGAAGTTAATAAGAAAATAAGAAAAGTAAGCAGGAAATAATTGCAGAAGATGTAGACGAACCATGAACAACCTGGAAGAGAATGAAATGGATCAAGGACAGTAATAGTTCAGGCTTTTTAAACCAGAAAAGTTCATCGCGAGGCCTCAACTTAGCTTCCGAAAAGAAACCACTAATTCCAGCATTCTCCAATGCTAAGGTTGCAATGACTTGCTGTAGCTTTGTTCCCACCAAAAGAACAAGCTGTGCTTAAACATTAACACATAAGAAATACCATAACACGTTAACACCGTCATATGAGAATTCAAAGGCAAGTTTTAGTGCATCTTCAGCTAAGGAACTATCATGGATATGAGAAAAATATAGAAAAAACTCCAATCAAACTAAACACATAATTGTAGTATAAAACTTGGAAGTTACTGATAAATTTTATGATTAATAAAACTATTGTCTTGCCAAAACTTGTAGTGTGCTAAGCTAATTTATATACCATTTCAGTGAATATGGCCAGTTTTATGCTACTTCATCAATAAGCATACTGTTCTATTCAAATTCCAAAGAAAAACTCACCAACTACCTCACAAAATGCCAACCACATGCAATTCACAGATTCAAAATGGTTCGGGAACAAAAGAAAAAGTCCAGAGGGAATGAGAAAGGTTACTTACCGATATAGGAATGATAGCTATCCAGAAATAGAGATTAGATCCTGCATGAAACCCGAAAACAACTAATTGTAAGTTTCAACGGTATGCAAAACCAAGTATTATCTAACCGCGCTTTTTCAGGTAATCCTACGGAGAAAGGGAATTGAAGTGGAATGGAAGCTATTGCCAGAAGAAATATCCACGGAGAAAGGGAAAATATGATAAACTACTTTCACCTCAATTTCTCATAGTAGGCAATACCTTTAATGTTGAAAAGCATGAAACCGACAACAAATCCCCAGAGTGGGCCACTGCAAAAGATTTTACAAAAACAGACAGGATTATCAACATTAAACTTCATCAGAACCAAGTTGTGAAAATCAAAAGAAATGATAACATAGCACGGCTAATAGAATGTCCAAGATCAAGCACAAAACTTAATATATTCTAGAATTTGAGTCCAAAAGAGATTTACATGAAGCTGCAATAATAATTATTTCTGAATCTCAACTAGTACTAACCTCACACCAACTATCCTTTGGAATTCCTCTTCCATTGATTTAACCATGTAGCTGTGGAAATCATATTTTGATGAAAGGTTGTGATTCTACCATGAACAAGGAAAACAGACGATAAAGTAGTTAACATTCACAAAATAGAAGCTTATACATACTACATAGTTCCAAGAAACCTGACATACAAGTACCTTCATTAGGTGAAAACCTAACATCAGACAAATGCATGAAGAAATGGCTTGTTCCAGTTTCCACTAGAAAATTAGAACTGGAGATTTTTTAACAGAATAATAAAAGTTTGGAGGTATGAGTTGACAAAGCTCGTGAATCTCATCATACGGTGAGCTAGAAGTTTTTTTATATCTTAACTACGAGAAAAAACATGCAAATACACCAAGATGAACCAATGACTCAAAACCATTTACACATAAAATACAATTTATTGCATACCGTGATGAAGCCTTTGCGAAGTGTAAGGTAGTCAGCACGAACCACAGAATGCCCAAATTGTCGGAAAAAACATGTCTGAAGTTAAACATATAAATCTATTAAACAAGGATTTAATTTTTCCCATCAAGACTTCTTACAAATATATGCTTGTTGAAACAGAACTAAATGAACTAAATCTATTAAGCAAGCGGAGATGTTAATTACCATCCAAATGAATAATGAATTTGATGTATGAGTCTTGACAAAAGTCGATTGCCTTCGCATAGTCATCTGCCTAGTAATTTCTGTTGCAAAAAATGAAATGGCCAGCCAATTTCTTAATATGGTTACCGCATGAATTACATTACCACATACTTTTATCACATGAGCAACTTTCTCAAAATATTGAGTTTTTAAACAGAAGTAAATGAACTTTATAGCATGTTCACAGAGGTTATATAACCTACAATAACTACATAAGTGACAGAAGATATGCAATATGGAATAACAAAACTGTATGAGTTGGTGTGCTTTGTAAGTTTGTATCGTAAACTAATATTTTCAGAGAGGTTATATAGTTAGTTTATGATAAAAAATAATACAAATAAAATGTAACACATTAAGGCGTATTAAGCTTACCAGATAAATAATTGCGCCGGTCCATGTGAGCCTCATCCTCCCACACTCTCCAACTGTGAATCTGGTTTGATCTAAAAGTGTTATTATGTCAAACAAAAATCCAAAAATGATAATATCAGAATGTTTTTCCTACTACGTCAAAAATTCAAAAATGGTTTGATATGATCATTTTATCAATTTTCAAACTCTTCACCTTAATACCATCATTAATTAGCCAAAACTAGTCTGTCATAAGTAAAATGGAAAAGTGAGAGGTAGTTCTTCACTGACAGCAGAAACATAATATGGATTGTTATCAGTTAACTACTCCAATGCATTACTCAAATATTGTTTAAGCATAAAAATGTACAAATTCAACAAACAAACAATAATGATAAATGTGGGGAAGTTAGGTCTCATCTACATTTGATATCTCACCTTCACAATGGCTAACAACATTGTTAGGCAACTGTAAGATACATGTGTTATCGCCATGACAAAAATGAACCGATGTAACTGCTCTAGACCTTCGTACGAAACAAATGGTTCATAACCCTGAAAAACATAACAAATTGCAAACCAACCTCCGTTAACATGGAGCAGTAAAAGCTGAAGTTAATCAACTTTAGTACATGTAAGGTATATAACGCATGCCTCTTTGCAGGAGTTTCTATCCATTCCATTCAACATCCTTCTAATTAAGCGTGGATAAGAAGCCGTCAATAATTTACGTCCTTCGGAGCCATTCTCTTCGATTTCTTTATTGATCTCAGATCTAGAGCACGGAGCAAAAGCACTATTATAGAACTTTGATGGAATGCAAATATTGGCAATCATGCCAGATGTAGCAGTAAGTAGGAGGGATATAAATCCGAGCAACATCAACTCTGAAAATAATGAAATTTGATCAGTGAAAAGATACACATTACATGAAATTAATACAATGCAGAGGTCAGTAAGGACTAAAAATAATGGATCAAAAAGAACTCTTATTCATATTTGGAAGGATTTTCGGTACAAAATGATTTGCGTGCGTACCTTCCTTCATCTTCTCCACAGCTTCAAGCAAAGGTTTTCTATTAGTTTTCCGCAGCCACTGCAGCCACAGAAAAAATATAACCACATATCAGAATTCATTCCAAAGAAACAGTTTATTCACAAACCCTTACAAAAGGGATGGTTTGGTCCCTAGTAAGACTTATATATATGATTAAGATAGAATCAAGCTCAAAACATCAAATTAAAAAAGGTAGATTTATATATATGGCTGCAATTGCATTAGGAGATACTTCTTCCCTTTCAAATAAATGCAGTACAGATAAATTTGTCATAGAGAAACATTAAATCCAAAAAAGAATCTAACCACACTTAAATATTTGCTAGGCAAAATACTTTTTACCCTAAGACTTAATTCTTAAGTTAGCAAAATGCCTTAAAAATGGAACAAACTTCCAATTCCTACCATGCAACTTTTCCCTACAACTACGTAGATTAACACAAAAGACTAACAAAGCTCAACAATAAGATTTCAAGTAATACTTACATTGCTTAAACGATTAATGGAGCGCTCCACAAGCAAAGAGACGGCAACAAAGATGGTCAACACAGTGGCAACCGACCAGGTAGGAGTCAAGGCCAATGACCTTGGTTCTTTTACAGTTTCTGCCATCTTGAAGTATCCAAAACCACAGTCCAAACCTTTATATATGACTAATTGCCTTAAAAAATCTAAGGCAACTTAGCCAATGTTTGTTTTGACAATGAAATTCAACCTAACGCGCATCCACCATAAAGCAACAATTTCTATATATTCACAGTGGAACTGGCGTGAAATGGGAGAAAGAGTAGATGAATGCTGAACCAAATTTGAAAACTTTACAAACAGAAATCACATTACAACATTTGGAGTCAACCTATGACCTTTTAGTGAGACAAAACTGAATCTAATAAGTAGAAATACAAATGGTGATTAGTGATCCTGATTCCTAATTTAGAAACGATGATATAACTAAACAAGGGACCAAATTGAAGCTTCTAGTATTTCCAATCTCTTCACAACTATCTCCAGACTTTATTTATTTACCTCTTGGACGAACCGCAGATTACTAAAGTCTCTTTCCCCCGAGAACCGGAGGGCTAAGACTAAAAGAACGATACAACTTGCTAAAAGATCGAAATTTGTCAGAAACCCCAAATGAACCTGGTGGTTCCTCACTTCACATCAAAATCCAGCACACTCCAAAGATGAATAATTTTCAAAAATTACAGAAACCCCCCTTGAGATGGGGGAATACTAATTTTTCAATATAGAATTGAAAAGTAAACAAGACTCTTTCTTTTCCTTACAGAAAGCTCTTGACAACCCTTTAGACCAACCCCATTTTCAAATCAAGCTCAAATTACTAACTCTGCAACAAAAAAAAAAACATGTTAATTCTTCTTTGTACTAATGTTACAATAACAGTGCAAAGCAGCAGATTCAGACATTCTTAAATAAGAGTAACAACAACCTTAAACAGTGTCTTGTTAAAAAAAACATATATAACAGTGTTTGGAACAATCTAGGAAACTGATAGAAGAATGAAAAGTGAAGATCTCTCTCTCACTTTATGTGTCAGATAGAAACAAGAAAGTAACAGACAAATTAGAAGGTTAAAGTATAGGACATACATACATACATTGAATGAGTTCACCAAAAACTACGTAAGTTTTTATGATTTCCATATATGTTAAGTGAGGAAGGTTAAGCGCGTCTTTTCCTGAAAGATGCAATATTGCCAATGCAGACACACGCATTTTCAGTATCTTCCATGGGCCACAGCTACATGCCAACTCGCATTACTATTATTGTTTTTTTATTTTTTATTTTAGTCAAGATCCATGGCCAGACTCCATTTGTTCTCCCAACATAAATATAAAAAGAATGAAAGTTGAGTATATGATAAATACTAGCTTATAAACAAAAATAATTTTCTTTTTTAATAATAGTGATCAAAGGAAGTACTACCGAAACTCAACGACACATGTGATATTTCATATTTGAAGTTTAAGTTGTGAGGTACCGAAACTCAACGACACATGTGATATTTCATATTTGAAGTTTAAGTTGTGAGGTAAGTATATTCTGATCAAGAAGCGTTTCTTTGAACTTGAAGTTGTCTTGAATAATTCATTTAGATTTAACCACTTGAGTCAAATAACTTGATTATTTAGATTTAAATTTGAATGAAATTGTTCAAACTAACAATATCGACATTATCAATTGAGATAAGTTAAATATTTTTGATTGTCTTAGAAGAAAATTGGGACGACAATTTAATCTCTATCTAAATCACTGTTAGAAAATAGACAATAAAGTCTAACGATCATTCAAAAAGAGATAATTTGGTTTTTGACAATAATACAAATGAAACCATTTGATGCTACAATTGAAAAAGTTCCTTTGTATTTTTGGATCTAGACTTTTAGTATATGTGGGGCTAAATTTTCAACGAAAAAATAATGCAAACTATATTAAAAATAAGAAATAACATTGTTTATACAATACATTACAATGAAAATCTCGTCTGTTATCCATTTGTTGAAAATGAGCTAAAAGGACATCATTGATAATTGTTAAAAGAACATTTCTTTTTATATATGTTACAAGACGGTCATTTAGCACTGATCACCCATTTTGTTACATAGGTTACTCTTCACAACTTTCATAGTTGAAAAAACACTTCAGCACTTGCAGTTGCTACAGTTGTTTCTCACCTCCAATTTGCAGATGATACGTTGTTATTGGGTGAGAAATCTTGGGCTAATATACGGGCTATGGGGGTTGTCCTCCTTCTTTTTCAAGCTTTGTCGGGCTTAAAAGTTAATTTCTCAAAGAGCCTTTTGGTTGGTACGAATATCGCAACGTCTTGGTTAAATGAGGCGGCTATGGTGTTGAATTGTAAAGTTGGGTCTATTCCTTTTATGTATTTGGGGCTGC
>Ga0228710_1000691_pt1 | contig 45527 bp, 18 predicted proteins | sample MedpolnodulmetaG_FD_177995 | JGI IMG/M metagenome (GOLD analysis project Ga0228710, IMG submission 177995) | Root nodule microbial communities from Medicago polymorpha collected in Santa Monica, California, United States - pink nodules | ecosystem: Host-associated > Plants > Roots > Nodule... | reverse complement strand
ACATTGACACTATTATTTTTTGGACATTTTGGACAATTAGTAAAAACTAAAATAAAAGTGAATAAAGTAAAAGAAGAAAAATGACTAATTAAAGATAAAAATTAAAACTAAAACTAAAATTAAAATTAAAAATAAAAGAGAATTAATAAAAGATGAAATTTTAAAACATAAAAGTAAATAAAAAATAAAGATAAAGAGAGAAGAGAGTCCGAATCGGAACAAAAATGAGGTATTTTAAAATACCTCTCTGCCGAATCTTTCTCTGAAAAGTCAGGTAATATTCCGGATCAGAGAGTATTAGGTCAAAAATTGGGATATGACAGTATACATTGGAAAAAAATGTCATACATTTTGATACATCATTGTGTTCAAAATATACCGTATGTTTAATATGGGTGGCTCCTTAACTCATGCCACCATTAACACAACAAAAAAAAATCAGTATTTAATTGTGAGCCAAACACAAATATAATTTATACACAAACCAAAATTGATACTTCCATATTGCTACATGTTTCTTCAATTGATATAAACTCGTGAGATCTTGAATTATATTAATATGCCGAAATTCCAAGTGATTTCCTGTTGAACTTTAGAATAACTACAACTAGAGGAGTAAATACGCTAAAAGGGCTATTTTGAAAATAAATTATTACAGCTTATTTCAATCATGCTTTAAAATGAATTGGTTGGAATGAGATATTATTCAATCAGAACTAGTGTGTGTGACAACAAGCTCTAAGATTTTCAAAGATAAACATGGTAGAAACATCTTATTAATGGAGCATATATTCCATGTAAAAATATGTAAAGATAAGTGAGATCATCAACAATATTGCGAAGAAATCTGGAAGATAAAGATGCGTAATTGAAAAATCATTTCGATTTATGCCTAATAAAGGACTTCATAATCAAATGAAACAACACACATACACACACATGTTGTAACCAAAATTTAAGAGCTTATCTATATCAAAAGAACAGCTTATCGCAAAAAATTACAATATTTTTTGAGAAAATGAAAAAAGAGTCACAAAAAGACAAGGAGTTTTAATTGAATATTGCACCATTTAATACAGAGGAAGTACACAAGCAAAAAATTATGACCACATACCATGTTCATTTTTGTAGACGAAGCAGCACCCGTCGTTATCCTCTTATACAGATTAAAATTTAAAATAGGTTTAATATTTGAGAACGAAAAGATGCTCAATGAAGAATTTAGATTTCAATCGCGATTGAATCTGACTAAACGGCCAAGCACTAGAGGAAAAGGGGAGAAAGAATAACCCTAGGCGGCCATTTTGATACGAGGCTCGGTTTCTGGACAAGAATGAGTTCATATACTAAGTGCAAAAAAGGAAAACCAAATTTGGTAAAGTCTACGTTGCTAGTCTCAACATCAAAAAAACAAAATGTCATAAGTAGGGCTTTGATACCGGGCTCACTTTTTTGTTATGAAAAAGTTTGTATACTTGGTACACAATGGAAAGTAAATTTTGTAAAGACTAAATGAATGAAATTGATCAATCTATTCTTCTTAACTTCTTTTTCAAATTCCCAAGTTTCTACTCTCAATGTCAGAAAAAACAAATGCCAATGGAAGAGTTTGTTTCATCATTAAGATCATAGTTACTATCCTTCCATAGAAAGATATAATATGAAATCTAGAAAGAACCATTGCAAATTTCTCAACAAATGGCCAATAGAAAAAATGCCTTATTTTTTCAAAATATCCATGATCACAATGCCGGCCATGTGCAGGTGCAACAAGACCCTTAACATAGGGCCTCAAAAGTAGGGGATCTCAAATTTGGGTTAATATATTACGGGCCCAATCCACACATCTACTCCCTCTCTTCTCATGCGAGGAAAATAGCAAGCAAAATGAAAAAAAATTAGGACGACTCTTTTTAAGTAGCTAGAAGATTGATAGTAGCTTGAAGTTGTATTTTAATGTTATTTATTAAAACATTGCTCTTTTTTTGTCATTGATATTATTTACAATTTAAATAAAATAGTGGATCTTTTTGAATTTTTGGTTTTGTTTTAAAAATAGAGGGTCTCTAAATTGTTTGAGACTACCCTCGAGCACACACATTGAGCTTAAAATTTAGCATTAAAGGATGGAATAGGTTTTCTGTAAAACGCGTAACAATCCCCAAGACTTGGTATACAAATTTCCCATTTTTCGGAAGACCCTAATTTTCAATAAACCTCAGGCATATAACATTGGATTCTTCGTTAAACCTAGAACCAACATCCATGGAAATTTGCATCGATTATAGATTAATTCAAACAATAATATCAATGCTCATGTTTTAGTTATTGTTCTAAATCTAACTAACCAAAATGGATTCCGCTAAAATGAATTGAAACAAATATACAGAGATTATGAGTGAAATTTTACCTTGGAAACAGAAATCCATGAGAAAAGAGTGAGCTTTGTTGAGAAATGTCATTGCAATGAAGAAGAAACGATGCGACTATCTCATACATAGCAGGCGAAGTGCGAGTGGGTTCGAAGATCGTAGTTGATTCTATCTATCTATACTTTTTTTTTCAGTGAAGACTGATTTTATATTAGAGACAAAAAAGACATGAGACCCACTTTTGGACGGTTGCTTACAAGTTACAATAATTTATTTATTTTTATATAAAAATAAAACGGAAAAATTAAGGGGCCGATATAGAAGAACCGTTGAACTTAACAAACGAGAAACCAACATCATGACATTTAAACGTTAGGGCATCAATACAAGAGTTTGCTTCGTGTTTAATGTGATTAACCTAGACATTCCAATCTCATGAAGAAAAGGTTGAAGATGAATGGTAGAAGTAAATTGATTTAGTATCATATTGACGACATGACTTGAATCAACTTTTAGGATAACATGAGAGTCAAATGTATTTCCCTAGTCATTTGACAACCAAATAAAATACAATAACTTAGAAAGTAAGACGTGCTTGCTAACAAACATTTTCATAAAGTAACCATGGTGATCTCTAACCAGATTGCTACAAGTTGTCTTACCATTTATGTGAGAGTCATCCCTATTGATTTTAAAAAATCGAGGAGAAGGTTTATCCATTGAGTATTGTGGCTAGTTATATTCTCATCCCGAGAAGCAGAGGGAAATTTATCTCTTTCTCGATCTAATAAGTCATATTAACCACCTTGGAAGTAATGTAGTTACAAAGTCCAGTCTCTTTAGAGAGTACTAAGTCATTATGGTCTTTCTAAAGAGTTTGAATCTGACTCGTTGAAGAAAGTAGATCAATTGACGTTGCTAGCTCCAATGTTCTTTTTCATGATGTTCCATTCAAGCCAGGCATGTAAGCCATGGTTAAAGAATTTAGCCGATTGTCGTATGTGATGAAGTGATTCTAATACTATTGAACATCCTCAAAACCTAGAAGCATATACATGATGTTTTCATGTTAAGACTGACACCTGGGGAACACGTCACCATTTGTTATCTGGAGGCGAGCTCTTACTGCATTTGTAAGTAACGATCCATAATCTAACTTTCAGAGAATTGTATGAATCCGACCATCGATAGTATCATTATACGAACTACTAATAAGATTGTAAGTTGTTTTTAAACTAACATTTTCATCATTGCTAAGATCCCAATTAGGGATATCACTGCGTCAAGTGATTAGAGCCCTCAACTTAAAAATTAAGTTGCAGATAGAATCAGGAAGTCGATTAGCAACCATATCCCAGTTTCAATTCTCATTTATCGCATAATTTGACACATAGCACTTGATTTTCCCAGGAGGGATGAAAGCCTTGTAATGTTCCTCTAATGAACCGAGATTTGGGATCCAAGGATCTCTCTAGGAGCGAGTTATGTGCATGTCATTTATTACCCATTGACATGATGAGACTTGACTTGTTCCCATAATTTAGAGTTAGCCCTCAAAATATTAGAGGAATTACGACGAACTGCAACAGAAAGAAGTTGCGAAAGAAACACATTTGTATTTAGCAAAGCTTGTCAAGTTTTGTTGTCGTTTGTCAAGAAAGTTTACACTTATAAGCTTGATTTAACGTTACAAGGCTTTTGAATATGAGACCACCCTCCTCATATAGGCGACAAATCAATAGTATTTCCGCTTGGAATAAAGCTAATTTACGTGTCATAAACAACATAAAGTACGATGGATCTAATTCTTTGAGTTAATACTTTACTTACAATTTTATAGATTACATTACAAAGAGAAATGGGGCATAACTGGGTAACTTTATTTGCCTCTTTACCAAGGACGAACCTATGTTTGGCTTGGTGTGGCTATAACCACACCAATCTAGCCTAAACTAATTTTTTATTCATTTATATAGAAAGTCCAAATTATATATTATATACTTGTTGGTAATGTAGTTAGATACCATGTTTTGGTCTAGCTTGTGTTTTTTTATCTCGTAATCCTGGGTTCAAGTCCGACCATTTGCATTTTTTTTCTTTATAATTTATTTGAAAGAATTATATAATAAATAACATAAATTGAAAAAACGATCAAGCGGAATCGAACCCGCGATATAATACTCTATTGAATGAAACCCACTAGGCTACAATGCTCGTTGTGTTGTTTAAGCTGCAATGTTACACACACACACACAAACTTACACCCCTTTTTGGGTTGAGATTTTTTACTCCGAATCTAACCTTATCCTTTTTTTTATGATTCAACCAAACATGTCTGAATTAATTTTATAACTCCAAAATCAATTTCTACAACTCTAAAAGTGTAACCAAACATACACCAAATTAAAGGAGGAACACTCTTGTGTACGGTCGGAGATGATTCTACTCTTGTGAGGAAAAGGTGTTCAATAATATGTTTCAACCCTAGTTGATTTTTGAATTTATGATTAAAAATTAAACATATAAACGAAGTTTGATTTGTTTTCAAATGCAAATTTCATTCTCCAGCTTTTATTACCAAACAAACGATCCAAGAAGCAAAATTTAAATTAAATGTCTAACAGTAACAAGGCAAGCTAATGAGAGTTTTTCTCTTGCATTATTTTTAACCGAAAAACCTTAAACCGCTGAAACATCCAAGAAGTCTTCTTGGCTGATAACCACGAGTACGAAACTTTGCAGCTGTCTCCTCTACCTTGAGGATTTCTTCCCCTTTTTGAGCTTCAATCATTGCCTTTTTCTCTTCTGCTGATTTATGAATTTCAGCTATTTTATTTTGCATTACTTCAACATATTCACTCTTCTTTCTGTCCAATTTTACCTGTAATTAATTTATACAAATTTTCATTTAGCATTTGGTTCATATAATTATTATTGAAAGAAGAAAAAACCAATCAAATTGATGCAAAAATTGAACACATTTGACCTCAATTCCTTTGAATTTTGCTTCAATTGATGCTTTCTTATTATCCTCCCACAAATCAACAGCAGATTGCATCTTATATGCCCTAATTGACATTATGAAGATATCATTCAGCTCGTCATCAAATATAAATTAATGGAATTGGAGATTATTGAATTAATGTCTAATATTGATATTTGAAAGCTTTTATATCTTCCTTTTCTAGCATCTTACCTATTCTCTACTTTTGTCTTCTCATTTTCTTCCCATGCTTTAATTAAAGCCAATCTTTTCTGTGATTCAACCCTTGCTAGTACAGCATCTAAAGGAACTAAAAATTGAGTTAATCATCTCTCAAAACAATTTAAATTATTAAATATAAAAAATGGGAAAATAACCTCTGTCAACTGAGTCCTTTGTATCCGTTCCAGCAGCAGGAGCTGCAAAACAACAATAAGGAACATCGGTAACAAATAAACAAAACACATGACGGGTTGAATTAATATACAAGTTTAATTTGTCCCCATAATTTTACTAAATTTTCTATATCTTGCTGATTTTGTGTTTAATGAATTACATACTTAATTTTGTTTCTGAAAAAAGATATATAGTACCATGAATCCTTAATTGTGCAGTTCATGCAAATATGATCCATATAATTTTTCGCATTGATAAATAATTAAAGTTCAAAGATTCAAAGGTTCTTCCACTTTATAGAGGATTAATTATATGCATGAAACGTTTGGTATAAAAAATTGTATGCATGAAACGTACGTGTATTTAGAAATAATAATTAGACAAATCTTAAGTATCAAGTAAAATAATAAAAGAAACCAAATGCTTTAAACAAAATACTCCAAAATAAATTCATATATCTTACAAAATCAGTCTAACTAAGAAAAATCTTTATCGAGTTGAAAGGGGGAAAAAAAAACTTTCCTATCCGAAAAGTGGAATCTGATACCCAGCTCTACAAAATAATTAGCAAGTTTATTTAGGATTGTTTTTGTCAATTTCATAGGCTAATCTGACATCATCATACAACTTCATGAATCAAAATAAGGTTTCACTCCATAAAAATGTATATGTTGGATTTTTTTCTTTTAGAGGAAATGTATACATTGGGTTGAACTTTTGCTTTGCTTTATCTTAAATTAAATAGTAAAGATAAATGATCTTATATTAATTTATTTAACAACCAATAAGCCATTCAATTACATTCATAAGTATAGGCAATCGATATGACGAAAATTTTGATTAATTAGAAATCAGAGAAATATATATGTTTTTTTAGATATCAACTAACTAATTTAGCTCTGATTATGGTGAGAAATGTATTATTTTCATCCATATGCTTAGAAAGAAAGAAATAGAATGAGTACGGTAAAAATGGCATCGATGGTCAATATTTAGAAGCAAATAAAGCAAAAAGATGAACAAGGATATGAATATGATGAATACAATTGTGAGATTCAACTATTGTCATTTAAAAATAAAAAAAAACATACGATGAATTAATGTAATTGTGATGTGATATATGTGATACATACTTTGATCAAGTGAAGAAGTAGCATGATCACTCACGACGCGCTCCTGTTTAACAACACTGCTTGAAGTTCCTTCGTTCTCCGGTTCCTTTTCTTCAAGGAAATAGGAAAACTCTCGAGGTTCAGGTTCAGATTGAGGTAGTGGAGTTAGGGTGTCAAGTGACTCTGGTTGTTTGTTTTTCGATTCTTCCATGATGTATTTCTAGGGTTACGTACAGCAGCAGAATTTCTATTAAACTTAGAATATGTCTGTGATCACACTTAAATAGAGATGAAATTGTTGTTTTTGCTTACAGCAAGCCAAGCTGTTTGGTCACCACTCCAATGGCCTCAAAGGTTTATGTATAAGAGACATTGTGAAGATTCAAGCGGGGTCCACTAATAGACAGTTATGCGGATATTCACTGCCTTGTCTTTTATTAATTATTTCAAATATTTTTACCATATATTTTCTATACTTTCTTTTATTTGGGGTTCATTTCACAATTTACATTTACACTGCTTTATGCCAACAAAGGTGAGGAATTCAATTCCATTGAGATGTTGGTCACGAGATGAAATATTTTCATGGAATATTTTTTAAATTCTATTATAGTATAACTAATTGATAAACCAAAATAGAGGTGATCTAAATCAAAGCAAGACGTTTGAAGTTTTGGCTAAGACTTGTGAATGAAAATATCATTCAAAATTTTTTTTGGTCAAGAATGTCATTCAATTTAACCCCTTATTTAAACTAACGTAATTTAAAATTAGAATTTTATATCGATTTAAAAATATGAAATTTAGATTTGATTTAATTTAGTTCAATCTTTATCGTATAATATAAATTCTATTTGGATCATTTTTTAAGTTTATTAATTTAATCGCCTCAAAAAAAATGTTTATTAGTTTAATATTTACAACTTTGTAAAATACTTTTTTTAGGGATTGTAAAATACTTCTAAAAAAAAGAACATTATAAAATAAATGAGATGTGTTCCTAAATGTATAAATTAAGATTGAAAACTAAAATTAACAATAAAGATGATTATTTTTTCAAGAGAATATTGATGTTTTTTCTTTGAAAATACTAGGTTTTTTTAATAAAAAAACCATCACATTCTTTTAAAATAGGGTAAATTGTTATTCTCACCGTCTTGTCCTTTCTTTGGTGTTAAGGAGGGCCAAAGTTCCTCTTCCCCTTTATTTAAAATTTACACTCCTCTCACTTGGGATATTGAAGGAGTAGCCCATAATTTGTTTAACATGAGCTAATATATTCTCTTTATATTCTCTTAATATTGATGGAGTAGTTTATTTAAGATGAACACGTACTCCCTCTGTCCCAAGTAATAAGGGAAAATAAAAACAATTAAAATATAACAATTTTGACTATAATTTTTTGTGTTGTCCTAAGAATAAGTTTTAAGAGAAGATGTAAAAATAATTTTCATTGGTTATGGAGAAAATGGGAGGAAAAACAAATTTAATGTAATTTGCATTTAATTTCATGTGAATAAACAAAGTTTTTTTATTGAAAAAAATGAGTTTTTGAAACAACATGATTAAATAGGGTAAAAGTTGATCTATTTTACTTATAATTCAGGATTAAAAAAATGACTTTTTTTTGCTCAAAATAAGTGACAGGGGAGCTACGAAGCTCGAATACTCTAAAACAGAGACGTACCTGAATCTGATAAGTATCGTATACCAATACTCTACGGATATTCGCTGATACGTACCACAAAGTATCAGAATTAATTATTTTAATTTTTAAAAATATTTTATCGGATACTTATATGATACTCCATAGATACACAATGATATTTTTAAGATACTTCACATATACATATCTTAGAAAAAGATGAATGATAAAAAAGTGAGACAATGTTGTAAAAATTCAGTAAAGATGTATATGATTCAATTTTAGATATGCATTAATAAAATTATTTCTCGAAGAACCACTTTAAATTGTACTTCTTGTGGATGAAGCTAACGAGAGAGAGGTGATTCAGTTAATTAACATTAAATAAAATTTATGTTGAATTCTTTTAATGATGATTCTCTCGATATCCTAACATAAAAAATAAAAAAAAAGTTAACGAACTTGTAATTGCAATTGGCCAATTGTAAACGGTGATAAATCTTTTGAAAAATAATATTTCCATAGTTCTCTTCAATTTAAGAGATTAATCTCTATAGTTATAAAAAAAAATATATATCACATTCACACTAAAAATTTGGCCAATAGCAAGGTATGACTTCGTCCAACTGAATAGCTTTGGATAAACCAAATTATAATGGATAAATATTTACTTCTAATTTTTTTAACAAATTAATGAATAATTTTTTTTGATACCATGTATAAGTATGTAACACTCATTTTATTATTATTATTATTGGAATAATAATAGGTGAACGATAAGGTGTTAACTCTGGCTCTCAAAGAAGAGTCATTGGGTTTTGAATACGATTAAACGATTAATTCATTAGCTGATTTAATTGGATCGTAGACTACTCTCTTGCTGATTTAATTGGATCATAGACTACTCTCTTTTCACCAAAGAATATAATTTCATTTTCTCGCAAGAAAAAAATAATAATTTCATTTAAAAATTTCTGAAGACAATTTGATGTTATACACCTCCACACACTTTGATGCTGTTAGAACTCGGGATAAGTATAGTTTTACTTAAAAAAATAGTTTGTAAAATGATGATTATTTTCGTTTATAAATACATAGTGAGACAATTTCTTATCTAAAGTGAAACTCTTAACACACCTTCACGTTTAGAAATGGACATATGCTCAATGACATGGGTGGTTTGATAATGGTGACTTGACAGTAACCGACGCAACATGTCTTAGATAAGTTTTAACGGCATATTATCATTTAAGACGAGTCTAAATCAACATTACAAAACCGTCTTATAGGATGAGAGATACTACCACATATAAATACATTATCAGATTGTATCTCATCAAATTTAAAAGTTTTAACCATTGCTTCACTTTACAGGCTTATAACTTTTGGACGATTGGAAACAATGAACTGAACGCATCCCCTCCCCCAATTCAAACAACAAAACAATGATATTCCATGTAAATTTCAATATAAAATGTTATAGACAAATTACATCTTACGTTGAAATTTTTACCATTTGATTATTTTTTTCATATAGTATTTTGATACCAACTAATCGATGATTTTTTTTTTTGGTAAAGGAAATTATTTAATTATTATCAAAAGAAAAATTATTAGTTTACGTTAAATGATAAGATGTCAAACTCTGGCATGTTAGGAAGACATTATGTAATATGTTGAAGGTGGACCACTTGACATCTAGTCAATTTCGTGGCCGATTTGCCCGTATTTGTGTGAAAAGGGATCTTGATAAGAAAATCATTTTAAAGTTCACTGTGAGTGTTTTAGGTTTTGTTCTTACTATTGAATATGAAGGATTACATACATATTGCGTGTGTTAGTTGTGGCATTGTGGAAAACATGGCCACAATGCGGGAACTTGCCAAGACCACACGATTTTTTACGTGAAGAAGATTGTGTTCGCCATAAAAAATGCTAGTTTGTCTACGGTTTAGGTTTCGGAAGTGCAACAACCAATAAATCTAAATTCTACAAAGAACCCTTTGGCTCATGAGGAAACTTCACATACAAACGAGGAAGATATTCCATCATATTTTAGTCCCTTGATGTTGTTCAAAATACATAATATGCATAAACAAATAAGCAATTGAGTAGTGCAGCTCAACCGAAATTTCCTGAGAAAAAAAAATAAAAATCATGAATATACTAAAGGAAAAAAGCATGAGGTAAAAACAAATTAATATTGATGTAGTTATTATAGATAAAGATAATAGGAGTGGTGATTTGTGTGTTGCATAACAAAAATCATCAGATGAGGGCCCACATCAAAGCTTGACGGGTTCAAAGTGAATGAAATGCATTAATATATATTATTTGTTAATTTTTAATTTTTTTAATAGTGAATATTAGTTTAATTTGATCTATTTTTTTATTTTTCATATGATTCAAACATTATTATTTCATAATGTTAATTTTTAGTATATTAAATGTTATGGTTTGCGTCAAACTTATGTACAATTGTATTAATATGATTTTTTTTACAATTGCAATTTTGATCATTTGAAAACCGGTCCAAAGTAAATCATATTTAATTTGATCGATTTTGATATTTTTAAAAAGTGGTAATTCTAACTTAACAAAACCGCACATGACTTTAATATTTGGTTGGAATGGTTTTTGCCTCAAAATTGGTCTAAATCGCACCTACTTAACTTTGTAAAAATATAATTTGAAATGTAAACCATTATGTTTCTATTGTTTCCAAACTTAAATAGTTTTTTCTTTGTTCCTAATATCTAACTTAAATAGTTGTCCGAGCATCTTCTTAACTTAATTTATACTCCAGCTTTGTTAAAAAACATACAATCTTTGATCACTTAGATTAGATTTGTATTTCTTTTTCAAGTAGCTTTGTGGTTAGAAATCATCTCTTAATAAAAGATTCCCTACTTGATCTCAAATTCATGTGATTATTGTTCATTGGAGTTTTTTTATTTTATTTTCTAAATGCACATAATAAAATACATTTTTTTAGGAAACATAATAAGATACATATTAGTGGATATATTTAAGGACTTTTTTAATTTACTATCATTGGAGTCATTGACTCTTTCATATATAATTTTATTAAAAAAATTATAAACAAATAATGTGTACATGTGAGATTTATTTAAGACTCTTTTTAGTTTACTGTCATTGCAGAATAAGTAGAGTGTTTAGATTTCGAACCGATCGAGTTAAATTACAAAGAAAGATTTGTATGTTTTTAATCCCTCTTAATTGGATCACATTTATCACTATACATTATAATAATGCATACAAATTATGCTTTTCAAGGATGATTTTGTTTATCTCTCAAAAAGATATTATTGTTTCAAAACTTACAACTCATATAGTTGTTTTCTATCTGAAAACCATCAAATTATGGGTGCATTTGTTTATGGTTTTTTAGAAGATAATTTATTTTTTATATATAAAAAAACTTATGTCATTTTAAAGTGTTTTTTTAGGATTTTTATAAAAATTACTTTATCAAAATAATTATTTTTTCTCTAAAATAAAAACTATTAGGATTAACTTTTTTTAAAATATTTATTTTAAGAGATCAAAAGCAAAATAAATCCTTTTAAAGCAAAAGGTGTGCCTAAAAGAGATTAAAACCTGTCAACAATACAAGTAACAAATGCAAAGATAAAAAAGATGAAAAATAAATTACATAGTGACTGGGCTCATACAAACCAAGAGGTTAAACCACTGAGAATGAAAATCTATGAAAGAATTCGCCATCAAGAGTGAAGTTTGATGCAATCAAATAGCTGCTCAAAAGTAAGCTCTCTATTACAAAAAAAATTATAGCGTCCCGCTCTTACCAAATAGTTCAGATGAAAGACAACTAGATTTCCTGAAAGTAAGAACAAATATCCTTTTAAACATACATCAACCGTCAAATTGCAGAGCATGATCACCAATGTCGGCTGAGATGACAGAGAATTCTCAACCACCGCAAAACAATATCTCAGACACCACCCAAAAAATCACAATCAATGAAAAAGATGATTAATTGTTTCCTCTGTTCCTCCTTTCGACATCCTCCCACTCAAAGCAATGAATCAGACGGTACCCACCACGACGAATTAAGTTATCCTTTGTTGGAATTTGTCTATTAAAAAGTAATTTTTTGTATAGTAAACAAACATAAATAGTTTCACTGTTTTTAAAATCTTTAAAAAAAATCTTAAAATCTATTTTTTTAAGTTAAAACAAATGCACCCTATAATTCTAGGAAAAACTTATATTTTACAGATTTAAACTATTAGTTATATTAAAAAATTTAAACGAGAAATCCTTACCTTTTTTTGCACGTAAACAGGGTTTTGGGTTTGAAGTGATCTATGCAACAATGTTAAAATTTAATTTATGTTCTATTTGAGTTCTGCAAAATTCAAAAGATTAATCTTCACAGTTGCACAATGATTATAGTTGTTTTAAAAAAAAACTAAATTTGTATTTATTTTGTAAGTGGCTAATTGTGAACTTGAGTGTTTTTGGAGCTGTGTAGTTTAGTTGATTTGAGTTAATGGATAAATGATGGGTTAAATTGATCCTTATAAATATACAAATTTTTCGTTTTAGTCCCTCTAAAATTTCCCTTCAACTTTTAGTCTCTATAAAATTTTCAATCAATACTTTTGGTCCCTATTTTTAAGTAAATTTTTGTATTTTTTTAATGAAATTGTGCAGAAATGTGTAGAATATGGTAAAAATCACTCCAAAAAAAAAAGAATTTTTTTAACAAAACATAAATTAATATGAATTTTTAACCGCAAAAAAATATAAAAACTCATATTAAATTCATGTTTCGTTAAAAAATTCTAATTTTTTTTGGAGAGATTCTTATAATATTATAAATTTTTCTGCAAAATTTTATTCAAAAATATGAATTCTACATATGAGTTTACTTTAAAAGAGGGAACAAAAGTGAAGATTAAAAACTTTTGGGGGATCTTTTAGAGGAATTAAATCGAAAAATTGACATATTTATAGGCACCAAAAATATATTTAACCCATAAATAATTAGATGTCTTGATTCAAATCCGGACTAAGGAGGAAAAAAAACTAAATAATAGTTAATTTTGTTGATGCACCGCCATTGGGACTAAAACACTATTCCAAATCGACCAATTTCACTTCTCCCACCTTGTTAAACCTGAAAAACATGGGACTAAAGAAAAAAGATAGGTAGACATCCTTTTTTATACACCTCTCATGTACACCCCATGTGTTAGGAGTATTTTGGTAATTTTACATCACATCATCACCCCCTTTCATGTCTTTTTTCAATGTTTTTGCCACGTATCACAATTGTGTATGAGTGTCAAAGAGTGTATTTGACCTAAGGTGGTCCATGTATAAGTGCTCAGACTTCAGACTAAAAGCCTATGGTATTCCTTAAAAAAAAAAAACCATGGTATGATGGTAAGATCTCTTGCATCCCCCTATTAATTAATACTTAATATGAAAATACAATTCTTGTAAAAAAAAATAAAATCAAAATACAATTACCGTATGTTTATGTTATATTATATGGGTTTATCTTGATCTCTCACACTCGTGTTCCATCTTTTATATAAAACACGTTTTAATAATACACAGACACGAAATGGTTGGTATTGGACATCAATTCTTTTATCCCGAAATTTCCCTATAAATATACCTCTTTATCCACCACATACATCTCAACCTTATTTTATTTTTTTGTTTCACTCAACTCAACTAAGCAACTTCTTCATTTTCACACATTATGACAATTATGGATGTATTTATTCCGGAAGAGTACGTTATTAGGCGAAGGCTTGAGAAGAAGAAAGCAACAACACCATCAAAGAGAAGCTACAAATCACATTCACAAAGGAATGATAACAAAGCAGCTTCTTCTTCATCATCATCTCATTCACCCTTGTCCAACAAAAAGGGTTTTGGAGATAATGACATGTTACTTCTCGGTTTAATTGATTGACTAATTATTCACAACGTCTTTGTTGCTTGTACTAATTGTTAGATCGAGTATGTAATATGCATTTGGATTTAGCTTAACTCATTTGTGAAATATGAAACAAAATGTCTAGTTGTGTTATTTATGTTGCTGGGTATGTGTATTATTATCATACTAGCTGGAATGCAATGCGTAATTATATGCTAGGAATATTTCACAGGCAAGTTTATTTTTTAAAAAGAATAATCTTCTGATCATAAATTAGAGCACGGAACGTTCAAATATTTTTTTAATTTTTTTATGGTGGCTCAATTTATACAAGACAAGATTTTGTTTCGTCTTCAATTGAACTTTTTCTTTAGTGAACGGTGAGATTGATCCCTGAAATTATTCGATCTTTGCACCAAATACCGATATTGAAAAAAATATGTGTGTTTCGTAATATTTTTTTTGAAACATTCTTTTCCACTTTACCATGAAATATATAGTTTAGATATCTCTACGGTTATTTTTGTTGAGTTGATTATGCCGAACCGTGAAAGTTTTGATGTCTCTCAATAAGAGTTGATCAAGACTTATTTATATATTTATTCTACGAAAATGTTTTTAAGCAAACGCATAATTCAATTTCCATTACATCGACAACTTTTAGTTTTGATTTCTCTATTCTTTTAGTTTTGATTTACTGACTATTCAAATTCTTTCATCAAAAGTTTACAAAGGGAAATGTAAGTATTACATTTACTGACTATATAGACACGGGAGTAAACTTGTTAATATTACCTACAAATTAAACTAATAGAGTGAGACTAATTTGAGAAACGTTTGACAACGACATGAACCATTTTGAGTTATTAATGTAGTCAAAGAACAATTTAAGAATTTGGTACAAAAACATAAACCAATTTAGTGATTTAATCGAAATCGTTTTACATAAATCCAAACGGTGGCCCACCCTGTTTTTCTTTTAACAAAACAAAAACGTGATGCCAAACCAAATCCAGTACAACGTGATACACAAATCTAAAGAAAACAGTGGCGCAAATGCAAACCAATATCCAATAACGTGATACACAGCAACAAAGAAAACGGCAGCACAAGTAAAAAATGTGATTGAAAGAGGCAAATATCCACAACAAAAATATGATTTTTCTATCATATGCAAATTTTCACAAAGATTAAAATAGTAAGTTTGTATTGAAATGTGGATATAATTTATCAACGATAAAATATAAGTTTATTTATTTGGATTAAAAAGGATTGAAATGTGATGAATTCGATCAAGAAAACTTGAAGGACGACACAATGTTTGGGTGCTTCGAATTTTGGGTGCTTTGAAGATTTTAAGGTTAGAAATTCATAATTGTTGAATATAGACATGTTTCAGATTATAAAATCCAAACCGTAAAATAATTTGAACGGGTAAAAATGAGAATTCAAGGGGCATGCGAGATGCTTGAAGGGTGGGAAAAGAAATTCTCATTTTATTTTTTTCAATATCCATAGAATCCAACATTAATGAGTAATGGACTTTGTTCCAACAGAAAAGACTTAGTGGGCTATGCATAAAGAGGATTGCTTTTCTGGCCTCCCAATGTCTCTCAGACCTCCCAAAAAGTGCTAAAATTGTTCGCTATATAACTCACGAAGACCTTTTTTTATTTTATTTTATTTTTTAAAATATCGGTAGATAAGTCATGAAGATCATTTTTCAGCATGAAGAGATATTGAGGGGGCCATAAAAATACAGCTCTTGCGTAGTGAGTCTTTATAAAGCCTAGTAATGCAATGGAGAATGGACACATACAGAAAATAATGTTAATTCACCATTACCAAAAGATCACGTAAAAGAAAACATAGGGTGTATGTCCCTGAGTTCGGATTTTTTTCATTTATTAAGAGATAGATAAAAAAATTAGTGGGATCCACTTAGTAAACTGAGTTTCACTAATCTATCATTTGTGTTTATCTTTGATAAATAGATAATAAACAAAGGATAAATAAATGAAGCAAATCTTAACTCCTTGTTGATCCGAGACATAGCAATATTTTATAGCTAAAAACAATCTTATTTAATTATACTATACCGTTTGAAATGAATACATCAAAGGGAGTTACTTTTCCTACTCTATGATAAAAATAATTTTATCATGCACCCTGTTTGGAGGATTTTATAGGGTTTTTATGTCGTTCGGATTTTATAATCCGAACTGCATAGGGGAAAAAGAAGGTACCTTCATCAAATGATGTGGCCTAGCTTGCTAAGTATATGCTGGGCCTTATGCAGAACAAGGGTGCACTTGCCATCTACTAATTGTCCCCCACCTATTTATGAAAAAAATAATAATAGTCCCCCAGCTCGAGTGCACTCATGTTTGTTTACATTTAGCTTTTGGGACTGTGAGTTGGACTTCAATGTGATTCTCTTCCCTAGCCATGATCCATCTCACCAGAGCTTGTTCAATCCAGACACAAATATTATATCGTTTCTGAAATGATATCTCATGTCTAAGAAAAACATGTTCACTTTTGTAATTGAATTACATTCTTAAGCAACACATTCGTATGAATGAATTTTAAATTTTAATATTGATTTATTACATAGTATGGGGTCATATTATTTTTAATATAAGAACATATGTTTATATTAGTTCGTGTGATCCTTCTCATTCTAATTATCATAGTCTCTATACATAGATTTAGTTCTTACCCTGCTTAATTCCGGACCCATAACCTTTTCATCCCTATCAATTTTGTTACTTGCGAAAGAATTAAAGAGAAAAAAGATAAAGATCAAAGTGAACAAAGGTGTAGGGTTTCTTTCATCACGTGAGACATCTAATCTAAGCCCTTGATTGTATAGCACATGAGAACCCTTTTTCTTTTCCCTTTTATTTTCCATCATCTATTCTTTTGGAAAAACACATCTTGGAATCTATTTTTTATTTTTTATCTTCTTCCTTTCTTTCTTTAACCTCCTTTTAATTTTTCAGCGCCAAAGGAAGCAAATGGGCCAACACAAATCATGTGTCGTGGAAGAGTGTTAGGGAGCTTCAGGGACCCATTTAAACAATGTGCTTTTATTGCAATTTGGGGCTTCTTGTGAGTTTCACTGTGCTATGGTAGATAATGGATGATGGGGTCGACCATCTTCACGTGACCACCTTCTTCACTATATTGCCTTTCAATTTCATGTCTCTCATCTATGTATCATGTATGTGTGCGCATGCTCACAAACAACACAACCTCATCATGTTTCCTCCTTTAATTTATGCTCACTCACTCACTCTTGATCGAAAATATCTTAGTTAAATTAAATTCGATCAAAACAAGGATTTCACATCTCATCTCATATATTGTTGTCACGTACGTTACTCACATCTTATAAAGTGAAATTAAGGTCTAAACTTTCTAAACCAAATATTCACGTGACCAATAATAATATGTGATCAAAATATCAAAATTAGCCAGCTATATAATTCTCGGCCCACATGATGCTTAGATAGTTACTACTATTTGTTTGTTTCCCTCTACAGTGCCACTGCCAGGTATATATTCTTTTCTTTTCTTTTCTTTTTTCCTCTTCACTAGTTGGTATTTTTTAACCAAACAAGTAGCATATGGGAAATGTTTTGCGTATACCCCATTGACGCGTATACACCCTGAGATAACGAGAGAGAAAATGATGTAATAGATGCGATAAATTGGTAATGTGATAGGAAGAGAGAGAAGACATAGATAAAATGATGTGTTGAATGAATATAGAAGAAAAATGATATACATATATCATTGTTGTTTAATAATTGAGTATATATTTCGTAAAACAATAATTGAGTAATATTGAGTATTATAAGCAAATTATAAGCAAAAGGAGAGGAGTTGACATAAATTATTCATTAGATGTGTTTTGTTTGACACTTCATTAACTTTGACAGAAATAGAGACACAAATACTCAATAATTATAGTCCTACTTGCTATTAAAGAAACCAATGTGTGTTCGCTAATTTTTTTAAATTTATATATATATACATAGTATACATACATATAATATATAACACGACGTCCAGATTAGGAAGTTGATAAAGAAAGTTAAACATATGTTCCCCTCTATTGATTGATACAATTGTATTTGTATGAAAGTTTGTTTTGGAAGCAAAGGATCTAAAACATAGTCAATGATTCCCGCATGACCGGATCTTGGCATATGATAAAGCTGAAGTTTAATCACATGTAAGAATTTTTGTGCACATTCTTCTTCCCACCAAATAATTATCTTTATCAGTCACTCACTGCTAGCAATGGAATCTGTTTCATTGATCTGTAAAATGCACACATTAGAGTATATACCTTCCCTAGCATGGATTACAATTGAATATGTCTGTGACCATGAGTTGTAAAGGACATAAAGGTGCTAATTAATTTTCAAAGGTGAACATTAACTATAGTGCATCTGCATCCTTAATAAAATTGAACAAAGTAAGAGTAACTGGCAAAATTTTGACTTTCTTGTCAAAATTAGTTAATATGTCAGTTAGATCATATGTATAATTGAGTTAGGTGGAGACAAGGAAATTAACTGTTTCGTGATTAAGCCCTTCCATTTCATTCCTGATTGATTATTAAGAGCATTGGCTATTAATTTTCCTAATAATAATAATTAACTTAGAAAGGCTTCCCTTCTGTAATTTGATAGAGTCAAAACTCAAATGCTTATTATTAATTAGATTTAGATGTGCCGATGATGAACCAAAAGTATTAAATTTATAATTTATAATACAATTTAATTTTTTATGTTAAAGCTAAAAAGTGGAAATCATAGTGAACAAAGTGCATTAAGGGTCCCCCTCGTTGAAAATAATGAATAGGACCAACTGACCCTATTACGATGGTCTGCTACATAACATCAACATCTTATATATGGTACCCATTTTTGTGTCTCATAATAAAATGGACCTATGTGTCCAACAATCAAGTCTCTCCAAGTTATGAATGAATACTATTATACTACAAACTTCAGATTATTCATTCATTCATTCATTAATTTTCATGAGGGGCAAGGGTATCATACAATTGGAGTAGATATTACATAGAAAATTTTACCACAATGAAATTTGTCAAAGACAAAGTTCATAAAAATCTATTTTATTTTTTATTTATAATCGGTCCCTTGCAGAATTCGATTAACTTTGTCGTTGAGCATAATACTATTTATATGTTGAATGCGTGAATGTGAGCAATCAGTAATAGTAGTCATTTGTCACTCCTCAAATAATATTATCATCAAGTAAATCATAGCTAAAATACAATACTACCATGCAACTCCACTCAATACGGTTCATACTCTTATGTAAAAGATTATTACTAGAAGAAACATACGAATGACCAACAATAATACCCAAAAGTGATGATATATCCCAATAAGGGAGAATACTTGAGTTATACTCACCGTTGAATTATTGCCTAGACTACCTAAGCACATGGTTGTTAGTGATTTAGGAGTGTACCGAGAATGTACTGTTGATATAAATCTTTTACCCGGAAGGAGGTATATACTCGATGACCTCTATGTACAAAAAATTGGCGGAGGTGGAAAATGATGCAAATAGGTGGGGGGAGGAGGAGAAACGGGTCCTTGGCGAGATTTGGAAGAGTCTGGCGCCGCCAAAAGTGGTGGCTCTCTCTTGGAAGGTTTTACTCAATCGAATCCCAACGAGAGATAATTTAGCTAGGAGGCAGGCTTTACCACCAAATGCGAGCTTAGTTTGTGTTTAATGTAATGAGGCGAATGAATCGACAAATCATCTATTCTTACATTGTAACATGACTTGGAGAGTTTGGTCAAAAATAATTACCTGGCTGGAGGTGAATATTATAGTTCCCGGAAATCTGTTTGCGCATTGGCGGTGTTGGGATGGTTTCGTTCGCAACAGGAAAGAATCAAAGAGGGGTGTGAGGCTTATTTGGCAAACTACAATTTGGAGTATATGGAATGTTAGAAATAATGTTATTTTCAATAATGGAGGTATAGAGGTGGAAGATATAGTGGAGGAAATAAAAAGATTGTCTTGGAGTTGGAGTTTGTCTAGGATGAAGATTAGGCCATGTTTGTACTACGAATGGCTTTGGAACCCAAAATGGTGTCTGGAGGCGTAAAGTAGGCGGTGTAATTTTTCTGTCGAGTGCTGTTGGGCTTCAACTGCTGGTTATGCAGCGTGTTTTTGGGTGTTTTTGGGTTCTGTTGTTGCTTCCAACTGGGGTGCGGCTGTTTTGCCCTTTTTAGCAGGTTTTGTTGCTCTACTGTTCACGTAGCTTGCTACTGTGGTTGGGTTTCTCGGTGTTGGCAGACTTCCTTGTGGAAAGCCAGCTAGTGTTCATACCATGATTCCTGTTATGTTTCAGAATGTGGTTTTTAGGAGGTTTTTTATCGAGTTTGGTGTGGGTGAGAGGTGCCATCTGTTATAAGTCCCTCTTTTTTGTACTCTTTTTCCTCCTTAGCAGGTTAAGTGCGTCTTATGCTAACCTTGCTTAATAATATTAGTCGATTAAAAAAATATATAAATTGATTTCATAATCAAAATTCATAACATTGTTATATAAACTCATTTTGTAACCTCAGTGAAAAGATAACCATAAAGTATTTGATTGTCTCCTTAAAAAAAGTATTTGATTGTAAACTACACGATTTGAGTATAGTGGATGAATTAGACTACCACAACTTGACGAACCAAGATTTAAACCACATCTAAGAGATCTATTCACACTAGGATTACATCCAATATGAATTTGATTGTCACTAAACATTAGTGTAAGACGAATATGGAGACAAACCCGATGTTTAATGTGGATTTGAGTCTCCAGCTGCTACTAGTTGGTCAAAACCGAATATGGGTCGACACAAATGTAATGTTTAATGCCTTGTTGCCAATGTTACACAACAAGGTCAACGTTGATTTGTGTATCCGGGATGATCACAATTATTTTGTACTTGTTAAGACAGTGGTTCTCGTCTATTTTGCAAGTGGATACCGGCAGTGGTAGATCTTCACTAAATATGTTGGGGGCGCCAACTATTTGCAACATATACACATATAAAGGTTCAAGTCTTGATTACTACCTTATTGACAGAGGTTCAAGTCTTGTCAAGACACTTTTTGTAAATAAAAATTAAAAAGCATTACAAATATAAAGAAAATGGAGAAAGAAGAACTCGAACTGATGACCTCCTGAAGCAAAATGCCCTCATTTTCCACTGCAACAGAAACACAACCGCTGAATGTATATGGCTAATATAGTATTTATACCAAATTTGGGGGAGCCATGGCTACCATGGACTCCCAAGAAGATCCGCCCCTGGATACCGGTGAAGCTTTATGATTTTTAACTGCTCTAAATTTGGTCCATGATTTACAACTTAACAAAGTGGATTTTGAGCTTAATTCCAAGTGCGTGGTGGATAGTGTTTATAGCAATCGATCAAACATCTTAACTTTCTGTGATATTATTTTATATCGTAGGCATATGTTATCAAACTTGATATTATCTCATGTTGAGTTTGTTGGAAGACAAGACAATGGGGTTGGTCACACTCTTGCAAGGATGATTCCATTTTTAGCTAGTTTCTATCAATATTCCAACATGTAACTTTGGTTTAGAGAAGGAACTATTTTGCCTTTAATTGGATATATACCAATAAGAATAGGCATACACACCCGTCAAAACCGGTGCTGCCATAATTGGCATATGTTCTATCAGCAATCAGTATTCAACAGACAACAAGAACATTGTTGGTGTGGAAACAAAAGCTAGTAACATATTATATTGACTTGTATGATTTTCCAAAAGAGGCAAACACTGAAGATCCGAAACACTTACCCTGCCTTGTGATTTGACTGTTCCTGTGCGATTGATAAGAACAGTGTTGCATATACATGATCCAGGTAAAATTGTTGATTGTGATAGCAATAATAGATTATTATGGACCCCCAATTTAAATATGTGTGGACTGTGGTTAGGTTTGGCAGTTGTGGTATGTATTGAAAATTGAAATGTACAGTAGACTTTTTTAGGATTGTGATTTTTTCCTTCAATTACATGACACTCTACCGTCTTACCAAGAAATCATGTTATTAAGATATAGTATAATTAGAATTTAGGTTGAAATTAATCCAACTCTTACAAATTTTGTTGAATTATAATAAATTTTGTTGAGGAAGTTGATAGGTTATTAGTGTGATTCATAGATCAAGTGTGATATGTTGATTATGTGATGATTGATTGTATAAAAAGTACACATGTATGAATTAGCATTGCAAGGCAAGGTCCATTACGATTGAGCATATGTCATTTTTGAAACATTACCTAAAGTTTATAATTAGGTTTTTATATTAGACCTACCCATACTTATGAAATTAGTGTACAAGGTGAGAGAAATCACTCTTTATACATAATTTTTTAAAAAGAATATTTCTTGCAACATAATCATTGTGTTTAAAAGTAACATGAAACTTTCAAATTTATTATGAATGTTTGCATGATGTCCTTAGATTGAAAAGTATATTCTGGTAGCTTGTGTCTGCATACCTACGCTTTGAAGTTAGATGCTATTAATTAAGTGAGGGATCAATGGTAGTGACTAGGATGAACTCGCCTCACTTAAATGGTACTTCCTCCGTCCCATAATAACTAAGCTATTTAAAAAAAAATGTTTCAAAATAATTGAGTCATTTCACTTTTTAATACAATATAATTACTTTTTTTCCTTTTATAACTCTAATTAATATTACTTTCACCACTTCCAATTCAATATATTCTATTTTACATTTATGATAAAGAAGAATGCACCAATGCTCGATAAAGACACTCAAAATCATTTTTCTCTCTTTCATTTATACATTTTTCTTAATCTGTGTGAAATGAGAAAATTGCTCAATTAAACTGGGACGGAGGGAGTAAATTTTTATAAAAATTGATGCATTCGAAAATTAAACTATTTAACATTTTAACAAATATATTTTAAATTAAGAATCCTTAAAAAATATCCTTAAAGCACTCGTTTGCAATAACTTAAAAATAAAATTAAAACTCAAGGAAACTATTCTTATGTAACTAGCTACCATTGTCATTCATTAACATTTCTACCTCCATATTTTTGCCCCTCACGTACCATGCTGCTTCTATTTTTTTATTAACTCTCGATTCTTAAGCAAAATGGCTATGATAATTTGCAATTTTGTTGTAAGTAAAATTATAAAATTATTTCAATAGAATTCGGATTTACGTCTCTCAAATATGTTATCTTTAACTAAAATTTAATAATCACTGGAGTCTCTTTTAAACAAATAAATACTACTATAAATAATCATTTGAGTCAAACCAATTGATTTCCCATTTTATCTTTTAGTAAATCATAGAATTTACACTACAGTGCTACACTATCTGGAAAATACTGGGTGGATGACTTTGAGGTTTGATGATTTTGATGACTTTAATGTATTTATTAAAAGTAGTGTAATTATTACTTAATTTGTTGTGAATTCAGACAAAATCACACCAATGAATAACAAAGATGTATGGAGCAAAGGAAGTGGTAATCAATAGATAAAATGTCTCCAAGCAACAACAACAACAAAAACAGACCTAAATCTAAGTGTAGAGTAACACCACAAGCATAATCAAAGCAATAAAGATAAGCAATGAAAGAAAGAAACAAACACACCAAGATGATAACTCAGTTCGGTCCAATATGACCTACTATAGGGGAGAGAGCAGCCCTCCAATCCACTAAGATGAAAGTGATACAAATGAGTTACAAGAGATTAGCTTAAAAGCTCACAAAAGAACAAGACCTAATTTCTACCCATTTTCATGTCGCCCACACTCTCAATGAATCCGAAGAGAAAACACAAAAGGAAGCTTTTGATCATTCCAACGGTGAAATCTCACTTCCCAAGGTGTTTACAATGTTTCCCAACCCAAGAGAACCTCACTACAAAAACACTCAACCCTAAAGTTACCTCCTTTGTAATCCAAGTTTCTCTCCCTTCAAACTCTCCTTCAAAATCTGCAAAGGAACACTTATATAGTACACAGTGACAGACAAAATTGCATCGCGCCTGTGAAAAATCACGTCACGATTGTAAGCGTACGACACAAGGTACAACGGCCTTATCCAAAAATCGTGTCACGCCAGTACTAAATCGTGCCACGATTTTCCTCCAGCAGAAACCATCCATTCTGCCAAGAAAATTGTGACACGCCACTCAAAAATCGTGCCACGATTATGAGTTTCCAACATCACAAATATGAAGGCAATTACAACATAATTAAAAGTCAAAACTTATATTTTCAAGACAAATTTTCTATTTATAGATTCTTTAACCATTGGCATGAGGACATTGGTTAGCAAGACCAAATAAATTATTTTTGCATGATGGCATTGGTTAGCAAGACCCAATAAATTATTTTGATGATAAAAAATGATTGGTTAATAGAGAGATAAAGACAAAGTCACCAAACGCAAAGTCATCCAAATGTAACCTAATGGATGGGTGTTTTATGACTAGTCCGATAATTTTATTTTTTTATTTAACTAATACTAGACACTTAAAATATATACTACTACTAGTACTAGACACTTAAATTAATGTGTCGGTATAATTAACGAATAAAAATGCATTTATATTTAATTTTAGGGTAAATTACACTAACCTCCCTTGAGTTTTTCTTAAACAACACAAACACCCCCTTTAGTTTTTAATTAAACATTAACCTCCCTTGTTTTGTTATTAAATTGACAAAGACCTCCCTCCTACATTAACACTGTTACATCTCTGTTAACTCCACTTTCACTCTGAAGACCACGACCCATTTGTGCCCTGAACTTAAATCAAGCCATCCATAAAAGCATTTTTTCTGTTCATACTCGGTTTTCAAAAACTACCTATTTGACCTCAATTTTTTTTCACAATCCAATAAAACAAAATCAATCACAAACCATCATGGTAGAGCAACCCAAGTTCAGAAACCATAAGGTTTCTTTTTTGAACAAAACAACATAGCCCCTTTAAACCTAAAACACAAAACACATCAAACAAATATTAAATGTTGACCTTTTACCAATCATGCATGCAGGAAAAAAAAAGCATAAAAATTGTTTAAAAAATGGGTAGAAAATAAATAATCAACTTAGTCAAAGGGGTTGTGAAGAAAAAAATTGTTTAAGGAGAAAAGAGGAAGAAAATCTAGGAGAAGAATGGCATAAGGAAAAGGGATAGCTGGGTAAACTAGTGAAAGAAAGCATAATTCAATGTTTAATTTTTACATTTGGCTGAAATTATATTTGGTTTTCTTATTAACCTTTGTACTTGTAGGTTCAGTGTTGGAAACGTTGACCAAGAGGTTCCATTTTAATCTAACAGAAATTTAACGCCATTAAAAAAGAGCGGAGGTTAGTGTATTTTGAATACTAAAGGGGGAGTTTGTGTTCTTTAAGAAAATCTTAAGGGCGGTTAATGTAATTTACCCTTAATTTTATGAATGAGGTATTTATTTTGTGAATAAAAATTACTACCAGCAGTCTTTAGTTATTTTTTGGGCCCGTAATGAATAAAACATGGGTTTGTCTAACATGTGTAACATTGCACATGTTAAAGAAACTAAAGTTAGCAACTTTTTATTGAAAAACTATAACTATTTAATAAAAAATTATATATTTAATATAAAACGTTCAAGTTCCAATGCAAACTTACTACTTTAAATTTTTTAACATTGCAAATTTACACATGATAAAAAAACCCATAAAAGTCTATACATTAGGAAATTTATTTACATTATGAACGGATACACCAACCTAACAAAAAAACCTAACAACCAAGTCGTGCAATAAATTTAATTCTTCGCTTATAAAAAAAATATGATTTAAGTCATCAGCCATGTTTGATTGCCTTCAAGTCTCAACTAATGCTTATAGTTTGGTTTTTTATGGTGGGGAAATATTTTGTTTGGGATGAATGCTTGTAGTTTAATTAGTATCCTAAGGAAATTAATTGACTGTATATAAAAAATAAAAATAAAAGATAAAATTACATGAGTGAAGGACGATAAATTAATTGACTATATGCAAATCAATATTCAAATAAATTGCACGAATATATTTTCATCCGTATGGTTTTTTTGTTTTGTTTTTACTAATCATTTTATGAAATTGTTTTTTCTTTTCTTTTTTGAAACAAAGCAAGATTAGTGCATTTCCTTAAAGATCAAAGTATCAAAGTAGGAGAGATTTCATGAAAAGTATAAGGGCTAGTTTTATAAGGGTTTTTATTTTAATTTCAGAAGTATTCTCTGTTTTCTAACATAAAGAATACAAAATTATCCTCTTCGAAAAAGAATACAAAATCATTAATTCCCTATTTTCTAATATAAGTATTCTCTATTTTAGTTTTGATTTTTTCTCAAAAAGCACAATATCCGGTGGCATAGATTATAAATAAAGGGTCTTTAAGGATTCATAATAAATACATTATTCTTTAAAAAAGGTAAAAACTCCAGTTTACAATGCATTAATTTCACAAACTTTGACAAAAACTTACTATTTAAAGTTACTAAACAATGCCCTAAGGGCACTTGTGAACATTTTTCATAAATAAATTATGATTTTGTACTACTACAAATAGTACAAGATATTACTATAAATTAATCCCAAGATATGTGAAAATATATATATAGACACCTTATTTTTTCAACGCCTCGATTCTTATTTATCTTTTTTCTTATTACTTCATCGATGATTATATCGAATCATATTTATAATGTATGTTTAATTCTACTTTTAAGGTATAAAATTGATTCAGACATATTTAGTTGTAGAATTGATTCTATATCTTCAATGTATGTTTGGTTTAACTTTTAAGGTATATAATTGATTCTACATGTTTTCTTTCAACAACAAAAAAAATTGATTATGACATGTTTGATTGTAGAATTTATTATGATATGTTTGATTATTGTTCAACATAATTGATTTTGTCTCGAAAATCAATCCTACTTAAAGTCAGAATTTGTATTTTTTATCCTGAAATTGATTTCTACACATATATTTATAAGGGTTAATATGTTTTTGGTCTCTATAAATATGTCAACTTTTTGTTTTAGTCCCTCTAAAAAAATTCTTCAACTTTTAGTCCCTAAAAAATTTCCCATCTTCACTTTTAGTCCCTCTTTTAAAGTAAACTCATATTTAGAATTTATATTTTTGAATAAAAATTTACATAAAAATTCATAATATTATAAAAGTCTCTCCCCAAAAATATTATAATTTTTTTACCAAAACATGAATTTTTTATATTTTATACGGATAAAAATTCATATTTAATTTATTTTTTGTTAAAAAAATCTATTTTTTTTTGAAATATTTTTACAATATTCTACACATTTATGCACAATTTTATTAAAAAAATACAAAAGATAACTTAAAAATAGGGACCAAAAGTAGTGATTGAAAATTTTATAAGGTTTAAAATTTAAAGGAAAATTTTAGAGGAATTAAAACGAAAAATTGGTATATTTATAAGGCCAAATACATAATTAACCCTATTTGTAAATCAATTCATTTTAAATGAATGTAAACAAAGACGAACACTTTTAATCAAAATTACTTTTAACTATAATCAATTTTATATAATTAATTATATCACAATCAATTGTCTCCGCTGCACAACCAATCACGTGCTCAATCTTTTTATGTCAAATGTATAATGAGTTTTTGATGTCTATTGATCATTTTCAAAAAAAAAAAATTAATCCAAGGATGCCTATGGTCTATGGATACGCTCGAAGTTTGTTTACACGTCTCTGTTTCGATTGACCAAAAGTGGCAGCCTAGTGAATGTAACTCCGTCAGATTCGAATTCTATAATTCAAGTCATTGTTACTGTTCCAACGACTCACTTCATTTATTTTTGTCTGTATCGAAATTCCTTTGCAGATTTTCAATTCATGATTTTTTCTTGAGTCAAAGAAAAATCAAAATTTTAATAGAAATAAGGCTTAATTGCATGTTTATTTTAGTTTTTAAGTTGGTCCCTTATTTTTAAAAGTTTCAAGTTGGTCCCTTACGTTTTAAAAGTTTCAAGTTGGTTCAAACGTTGCTCTCGTTGGAATAAGTTAGTCCCTTTCGCGACATGATATTGAGTTTAATAAAACCAAAAAAATTAAAAAAATGTTTTAAACTGATTTTCTAAATAAGTTAAGGTTCTATCACCCATATTGTCAACCAAATCTTTAAACCTTAAGTGGCAGACTAACTTATTCCACGTGAGTAACGTTTTGGACCAACTTAAAACTTTTAAAATGTACGAGACCAACTTGAAACTTTTAAAATATAAGGGACCAAATTGAAAACTAAAATAAACATAAGGGATCAAACATGCAATTAAGCCTGGAAATAAAATACCTCGTTGGAAGTTTGATTCCATACCACGTGTAAAATCTTTTATATAAATATCTGGTTGGTCTTCTCTTAAATTTGAAAATACAAAGAATAAAGAATACAGACAACAGACTATAAAATAAGGACATCTACCGGAAACAAAGTAATGTATGATAATGAAATCAGCATTGATATTTGTACAACTATGTGTGACAATTTTGATGACAACTTTTATTTGCTCTCTTTCTATTGGTCCAAAACAACATAGAGAGAAAAAATAAGAGAGAATAAAAATATAATGTGAGTATGAAAGATAAAGTTGTCATAAAGTGATTGTACAAATATCATTTCTTCACTAAAATCTACTTTATAAATATATAATAATCTGCCTTCAAAAAGAAAAATATAGAATAACCCATTTGGTCCTTTCATTCACATGATAATTTTTTTTTTAAAACTAAGGGCTCGTTTGGATTGGCTTATTTTATAGCTTATGCAAAACAACTTATGTAAATAAATAAGCTTTTATGTATTAATTATAAGATTGTTAAGGAAGTTTATGAAAAAACAGCTCATGAAGGTGCAATTTTCGTTAGGGAGAACTTATGGATTAAGATCATAGCTTATTTTTTTACATAAACTATTTTTCATAGCATAACTCATAATAATTAATATAAAATAAAAACATCATCATCCAGTCCAAAGACTTAGATCCAACAACTAGTTATAAGTACCGACAAAATCATACATCAAAATAGTCAAACTAGCCAAGAAAAACACATTTAAGGAACCGTCGATAGCCATCACCCCACTTTCATAGTCTAGCAAAAGTTCTGAAAACAAACAATTGACGTAGAGGAGCTTAATGTGGATGATGACGAGACAAAACCAAGCTATGCATATGTTTATCGGCATCCCAAATTTGGTTGTTATGAAGTTGAAGAAATTCAACTATATCATCTCTCTGATTATACATAATAACAAAATCTAAAAGATCTACTCCGTTGCTAGCCAACAACAAGACATCACCATTTTCTTACAGACACACTGGTAACAGCAGAAAATTAGGATAATATCACCAAATTTAAGATGCACATAACTAACATTCACCAATCGAGTCCAAGATTCTTGAACTCCAAACTCTCTCATTTCCCACAAAACAAAATGTGTTCTCATGTGATCATAATAAAGGCAAAGGCGACCCCTCAAAACAGCAAGAGCTGGTTCATCTTGGGGACCAAAACCATCATGCAACAAAATATACTTATATGTCTCCTTCCGTAGATCAAGTAAAAAAACCATTAATTGTTGGATGGTAATATTTTTCCATTTATAATAATTGTTTAAGTTGTGAAGTGCTAACTAGTTAACACTACCATTCAGGAATGGTCCATTGGAAGTTCGTAGTAGAATTGGAAAAGTAGGGCAGTCAAGAGTCTTTCTCCAACAACTATCACCCATACAATGAACCTCCCTTCCATTTTATGTGTTGTACGATCCCAAAAGACAATTACCACCTTATATATGTCATTTAAATAATCATAGTCGAATCCAACCCGCGTTTGGCCATACAATCCAATATTCAAATTCAGTGTCTTTTTGGATCTTAACCTTAAAATAGGGTTCCAAAACTTGATAAAAATTTCTTCTTTTCGATCTTGTGGTGATTTCTCAACATCTAAACAAACCAAGCCATTAATAGAACCTACTATAAAATAAGAATGATAGTCAAAACAACAACACTCGTCTTCTGAGAAAGAAAATTGTTCGAGTAATAAACTACGCACTGGGTATGGAGTTACAACCCAAGTATCATACTGGTGATCTAGTGCGGTGAGTATGGTGTGTGTGTTTTTGGGAGATTTTTGAAGGTGGAGTTTTGCGAAATTTGGGTCGAGGATGAGTGATTTCAAGTGTTTGGAAACGGAAGTGAATATGATGAGAAGCTTTACTGGAAGCCATAAAATGATTTGCATGATGAGGTTTGGAGGGAGAATTGGAGGAGACGACATTGCCTCCACCGATAACTCACAAATTGATTCACGTTTCTCTCTCTTTTCGGTCATCACTGATCAAACCCTATTTCTTTGGCGGTGTAGAAGGAGCATTATATATTTCTCCCAATTCACCTGATAATTAATTATACGAGGGTCATGCTAATTTAAGAAAAGAACAAAGAGATTGTATTGAAAAAAGATTTTTGACTCTTTTTAGAGGTTCATTACACAATCCATAAAAAAAAAAAGGTTTCATTGCACAAGTTCTAAAATGATTTTACTAAATTTTGCAATGAAACTAATGCAATTTAATTATGGGTCATGCTAATTTGTGTTCTTAGGGTACGTGTTAATCAACCTAAAAGTATAAACTTTTTTGTGCTCTTAGAGCACATGTTAAGCAACCTAAAAGTATAAACTTTTTCTTAAATTTTGTGCATTCAATTAATTAAAAGTACAAAAATTAAATTCAAATGCATTAATTACAACAACTTTTTTTTATTTTGACTCATTAACTTGTGCCTTAAGAATATAAGTTAACATTTCTCTATAATTATAAAAGTAAATAAGAGTAGATTAAAACAAGGGTTTTGCTGGAAGACACCTTTTATGAATGTGTCTTTTAGCAAGTTATTCTATGAGCATTTGGTAAAAACCACCAACTAATTTTTATGAAGGTGTCTTTTAGCAAAATTATAACTAAAAAAATCACACATTAAAGTGTGGGTTGCTAAAAGACACTTTCATAAGTGACTTCTGGCGAAATCCATAAAACAAATAGAGATATACAGATAGGAGGACAAGTATTTAACGTAGATTTGGTACCTCTCTTTTGACAAATCCACATTTTTTATCCATCTATTTTTAATTTTGAAATTTTACTCTTTCAATTTTCTAAAATTAAGAGATTTGATCCCTCTCTCGTCAACCTAATGAACTCTAATTTTTATGATGTGTCAACTAATTGAGTGAACCCAAATCTCGAGCCAAGGAGAAAAAAATTAGAAATCTAACATTAGCAATGAAAGAGAACATGATCTCTTAGCAAAATTGAAGCATATTGTGAAGAACACCCAGATCCATGATAATCGAATAATTTCATCTTAATTTTTGATGAAACAGAACACATATACATGAAGCACTGAAGTGGTCGCCGTATTTTAATAAAAATATTTCTATATACATATTTTTTTTTAGAAATATCTACATTAGGAAATGTGATCCTATGTATATGTAAAAATCTTTCACCGTCAACATTTAACTAGATTTAATTCATATATAATATTAGTTACTTTAAAGAATTTTTACAATGTCAATCAATTATAAATATCAAATATTAAAAATGTTTAACTATAATAATTTCAAAACTCACGCTAAATTCACGTACAGTGTAATATATACCAACAATATAAAACTTTTTTTTTAAGAACCGACAATGTAAAACTTTTAAAACTAATATTGCATAAAAGTTAAACTCATAATAAATAATGTCACAATAATAATAGTACAACAAAATCTATAAAATCAATTTCGTAAGTACTCTAAAATACGTAAATTTGTCTCATCATAGTTTTCAATACATTGACCGCAATAACTAAAGAAGACAAATTTTAAAAATTTATTATTATTTCATTCAAAAAAACTTCTAAAAAAACAAAATTCCCCATAAAAAAACTTATTTATTGTTTAGAATTAAGAGAGAGATATTTGACTGATCGAATTAGAGGTAAGTATCTTGTTCATTATTTTCTAAACATAACTTTGCTAGCATGTTGATGTATCAGAAGTCGGAGTTTAAATCGAGATTCACTACTTATTTATTTTAAAAGTAAATTTTTAACCATTAAATTATTTTAACAAAGTACACTCTCTGTTCACTAATATAAGCAAAAATCATCATTTTAGATTCATTCATTAAATGATGTATATGGTCCATAATGAAGACCACATACATCATTAATTGAATGAATCTAAAATGTAAAATTTTACTTTGAGCGGAGGTTTTACTCTATTTATTTCTTTCAAAGAAAAGTAGTCTATTCATTAAAAGGAGATAATCTCAATAGTGATATTGACTTCGAATCTAGGAGTGTGCGCCTCCTCAAGGTCTCAGTTTCGATTTAAATAAATGAACAAAATTAATGGATTATACAAAGAAGGTTCGAATTGAATAAGGTAATGCTAGTTTGTTGTACTTGGTAGTAGTAGAAGTAATTTAAAAAAACTGTAGCAAAGAGGCAAAAGACAGAGAGACAGACAAGAGGACAGTGCTATACAGAAGCGCATGAGAAGTTGATATGAGATCTGCTTCTTCTCTTTCCTTTTATTCTTCTTCTTAAACTTTACTTCTTTCATTTCACTTCATTCTTCCACATTCTACGGAACCTCTACATTTTTATTCAACACTGGATCACCGGAACTGTTCATTTTCCGGTCACCGGAAAATCCACCGTCAAATCCTAAGTTGTTTCAGAATCAGTTACATGTTTAACTAATAATTTTGTCGGTGTGAGTGACTCATCCAAAATGTTCAGATGGAGGAGTGATAAAAACAAAGTCAAAGCTGTTTTCAAACTTCATTTCCATCTCACTCTCACTCAGGTACATTTCTTCATCATTCTTTTTATTTTTTTTATCTCCTTATTCGGTATCCGACTCAAGAACCGACTTATCTGGAGACTAATTCAATTGTACATTTGTGGCGGTCAATTGAAGTCGGAACAAAGCTCTATATGGACTAGTCCAACACAAGAATTGTTCATCATTCATTAAATTAAATCAATTTCAAAATTCCTATTTAATTTTGTACTAATGTTTGTATAATTTCAGGTGCTGCAATCTGGTGTGGATTCTTTGGTACTCTCTATAGTTCCTGGAGATAATGGCAAACCAACTACAAGATTAGAGAAAGCTATAGTTCATGATGGAAATTGTAAATGGGAGAATCCTGTTTATGAAGCTGTTAAGTTTAATCAGGACCCTAAGAATGGCAAATTTAGTGAAAAAGTTTATTATTTTGTCATTTCAACGGTATGATTTTTTTTCTTTCTTTCTTTTTGTTGTTGACTTTTTGGTTGTGTCATGTGAATGTGATGTTTGATTGTGAATTTTTTATATGGTTTCTTGGTTCAATTTTGTGTAGGGATTATCAAAAGCTAGTATATTTGGAGAAGTTTCTATAGATTTTGCTGATTATGCAGAAGCTACAAAGATTTCTTCTGTCTCTCTTCCCATCAAGAATTCTCATTCGGATGCCGTCTTGCATGTCAGTGTTTGATCTCTTCAATTTTCTGTTTTTTCTTCTTCTTCAAGTTGTTGAAATTTTGGAAAAACTTATCAAATAATCGACTATAAAATTAGAAAACAATTTTTTGCAACATTGATTTCAGTAGTTCTGATTTTTTGCTTAATGGACAGGTATCTATTCAGAGACTACAAGAAAATAATGATAAAAGGTACGAGAGGATTATTATCTTGATCATTTGACCCTTTTCTGGATATAGATTTTGATTTTGCCTCATACTCAACTGTTTTTTATGACAGATTTTGTTCTTGTTAATTAACATTTGCAGAGAGGAAGAGGAATGTGAAGATGCCAAACAAAAACTCAATGATAGGAGCTTAAGGACCTATTTAAGCACCGGAGATATAGATGGAGGCACTAAAAGTGATTCTTCTGAAGTAAGGTTTCACTCATTGGGCCAAGGAATTATTCATAATTGTAAATTTACCTTTACTCAACATATATATTTAACAGTCATGTCCTGTCTTAGAGCAAAAGTTGTCTATTTTTTTTGTCCTTCTTCTATTCCTACGGCAAAAATTATGTTTGAAATTACTAAATTTCGTTTTTCTTTCTAGATTTCACAGGATGTGTCTGCCAATGCAAACACAAATAGAGCTGGATTGAGTGCTGATTGTAGGACATCTAGTGGATCTGACATTACAATGTCAAGTTCCGATGGAAGCTCTGGACTTGATACTCCCCGAGAACTTGGACTAAGAAATACTAGCATCCACCCTACAACAAATGGTGCTCCTTCAGCCACCAGCCACTCTTCAGAGCTTCAAAATCTTGCTGTGGATGGCTTAGCGTCGATGTATGATGTACATCAGAGATCATCACATTTCCGGGACTGCTCAGCTGGTTCAGAACTTGGTCTGAGTATGGACGGTTCAATACATGGCTCTCAAGATGCCCTTCCTCGGGAAAGATCCCATCAGGCAGCGGATATAGAGAATGAAAAACTCAAGGCTGAAGTTGCTGCTTTGGCCAGGCAGGTGGATGTGTCAGACATGGAACTTCAAACTCTTCGGAAACAAATCGTAAAGGAAAGCAAAAGAGGGCAGGAGCTCGCAAAGGAAGTTATCAGCTTGAAAGAGGAAAGAGATACACTCAAGATAGAGTGCGAAAACCTCAAATCTTTTCGCAAACGAAGGGATGAGGCTAAAGTGAGTAGCAGATCACAATTGGAAGGCGGGGATCTTCATACTCTTATTGAAGAAATCAGACAAGAATTGAATCACGAGAAGGACATGAATGCAAATCTCAGACTACAGTTAAATAAGACACAGGAATCAAATGCTGAACTAGTTCTTGCTGTTCAGGACCTCGATGCAATGTTAGAGCAGAAAAATAAGGAAATACACAGTCTTTCCAATAATTACAAACAGACTAAAAACTCCCATGATTTAGGGAGAAATGTCTCTAATTGTGAAACAGACGATGAACAGAAAGAATTGGATGAGCTTGTTAAGGATCAAAGCAGTGCCAAGGAGACACACTTACTTGAGCAAAAAATCACGGATCTCTATGGTGAAATAGAGATGTATAGGAGAGACAAAGATGAGTTAGAGATGCAGATGGAGCAGCTTGCACTGGACTATGAAATTTTGAAACAGGAAAACCATGAATTTGCATATAAGATGGAACAGAGCGAACTGCAAGAACAACTAAAATTTCAATATGAATGCTCTTCTCCTCCTCCTGGTATAAATGACTTTGAAACACATATCCAGAATCTGGAAAATCAACTCAAGAAACAATCAGATGAATTCTCAAATTCTCTGGCTACCATCGAGTCTCTTGAGAACCAAATCCGCAAGTTAGAGGAGGAACTGGAGAAACAAGCCCAAGGATTTGAAGCTGACTTAGATGCAGTGACACATGACAAAGTTAAGCAGGAGCAAAGAGCCATTCGAGCTGAGGAAGCTTTGCGAAACACCAGACTTAAAAATGCTAATACTGCAGAGAGGCTTCAAGAAGAATTCAAAAGGCTATCAATACAGATGGCCACTACATTTGATGCAAATGAGACGGCTACCAGGAGAGCGCTGACAGAAGCAAGTGAACTTCGTGTGCAGAAGAGACTACTGGAGGAAATGCTGCGTAAAGTCAAAGAAGAGCTTGAATCAGTCAAAGCTGATTATGAGGTAAAACTGAATGAGATTTCCAACAAAAAAGATGCCATGACAGTTCAGATGCAACAGATGTTGTTGGAAATTGACGACAAGTCCATGCAACTTGAAAATCAGAAAAAGCACGAGGAACAATTTGGCAGGGATTTCTCCGAGGAGATTCAGTTGCTAAAAGCTGAGAATGAAAAGCTTACAGTGGAGATCTCGTGCTTATCTGAGCAAGTAAAACAAAAGGAAATCTTAAGTTCTGACTTGGAACTTATGAAGAAATCACTTGAGGAATATGAGATTCTTTTAAATACTCGAAAGGAAGAAAGAAATGAGCTTGTGAGTACAATTGCTTTGTTGAAGAAGGAAGCAGAACGGTCACTTGATGAGCTAAATAGGATGATGCATCTCAAGGATGAAGAGGAGAAAGTGGGTAAACTCTTGCGTTCAGAGTTAGAAGCACTTAAAGCTCAATATAACGACCTGAAACATTCTCTTACTGATGATGAGACTGAGAAAGAAAATCTAAGACAACAAATTATCCATCTTAACGATGAACTGAAGAAGAAGGACGATGCATTAACCTACATTGAGACTAAAACCATTCCAACGAACCAAAAAAGTGCTTCAATTCCTCACAACTCCAAAGAAATGACAGATCTGAGAGAGAAAATAAAAATGCTTGAGGTAAATTTTCAAATCCTTTTGGTTTGAGCGGATAGGTCCTTTGAGAAATATGCTTGATAATCAAATGTTAATTCCTCTATAGATATTTTCATCGAGTAATTATCATTTTCACTCGACTGTATTTTCCCTTTGATAGAACTAACTTAAGTTTGAGATCTGACAATTGAGCGATGGCATATTAATAAAATGATTTGCTTATGACAGGACCTGATAAAATCAAAGGAGACTGCTTTGGAAGCATCAGCTTCTTCATATTTGGAGAAGGAAAGGGAACTTCAATCCAAAATTGATGAACTGGAGGACAAAGTGGAGGAACTCAATCAGAGCATTGCTTTGCCAAAGGTATACCAATTTGTACACCGCAAAACTTAAATTTATAAGTAAAATGAAAACATGATGAATTTGTTTAGCATACATATCCACCAAAGTGCATTGATGACTGATAGAAATAAGAGAATGTCAACCATTTTTTCCTGTCATTTTTGATTTGTCTTAGGCAACGATTGATAGTATTTTTGGTTACATGAAGTTTAAATTATAATGTATGTCTTTCTTGGTATCTTGATTAAGGTTATATCATGAATTGTTGGTTTATGAATTATGACATAATTGAACCGTATATCTGCAATAAATATGCATTGTTATGTGCTTCAAGCAGGTTGTTGCGGATAAGAGTTTTACTACTACAAGTGACAGATCTGAAGAAGTAAGAGACAAATCAATGGAAACTGAACTGAAAGAGTTGCAAGAAAGATACTCAGAAATGAGTCTCAAATTTGCAGAGGTAGAAGGTGAAAGACAAAAGCTTGTTATGACTGTAAGAAGCCTCAAGAATGCTAGAAAGGGCTAAATATTCCTTTCTGTTATCTTGAGACCTGCATTGTATAGTTGCATCAGTGAAACACTTTCAAATGAATAATTAATGTGTGCTAAGATATATACATATTATTTTTTCACTCCTTTTTCCCTCCGAAGCCCGTCGCGAGGGTACCATATTAGAGAGTTATCATAGCAGTTTGACAGAGTTTGCAAGGTTTAAGTATTGTTTAGTTACCAATAGTGCTCTTTCTCACCACAATGTTTCCAGTAAGATCTGGTGATAATTTTTGTTTTTTGTTTTTGCGGTTATATAATAATATTCTTTTATTGCATCCTTTAATTGTTATAATACAAATGAGAACATTGCTTTTATTAAATTCAATATGTATACATTTTTGCTGTTGCATTTATTTGCACTATTTTGTGTGTGCATTCAAGTGTGTTTGTTATCCAATATACTTTTTATCCTTAGCCTCAATTGGACTAACTTCTCAGCAGTATTAATATTCCAAGCTTTTGAAGGCTTATACTCCCTTTTGATCAGTCACAAAAATCTACTTATTTTGACATAAGAATATACAGTAAGGACGATAATGGTGGACTTCGATACACTGCTCAAGGAAATATAAAATCAGTGGAATAGAAGTGAGCTACTAATAAGAAGAGCTACTAACTCCGGTGATGTTTTTATTGATCGCTTGTGTTTCCACTGGAACAAACTCAGTCCCGGTTTTGTCAAATTTAGAGGGTATGAGTCGGTTACAAATAATAAAAATTTAGCTTCATGTGGAAGTGTGATTCGCAATGCTGATGGAGGTTTTTCGCTGGGTATGCGATGAATTTAGGTACTTGTACTATCACTATGACTGAGCTATGGGCAATTGCGAATGAGCTTCAAGTGTTCAAGAATCGTGGTTTTATGCATATTGAGATTGAAACTCGATGACAACCCTATCTCTCATCTCAAATGGGTGTAGTATGTGACACCGTTGCTACAATTTGGTTAGACAAATTAAAGATTTAATCGATTTATTTTCATCTTATTCTTTGAAACATGTGCACCGTGAAGCTAACCAAGTTGCAAATGGTCTTGCCTGGCCTTAGTTTGCCCCTTAGCATTAGGATTTTTGATGTAACTCCTGGTTTCATTTCTCTTATAGTGCTGATTGTAGATCTGTAACCCTCCCTACGGGCTTTAAGTTTTTTTTCCCCTCTCTTTCTGTTGGAGCTTGCCCTTATATTTTCACTACAAAAACAAGCTTAATAGCATTAGCTATATATAGTTTATATATATATATATATATATATATATATATATATATATATATATATTATGTACTGTCACGAATTTGATTTATGTTTTAAATTTTAATTTTGATTTATGTTTCATAACAAGGACACATAATATTGATCTTATAAGTTCTAACGTGTAAGATCAGATAGTTCTTTGTCCAATATTGACAGAAAGAAATCTTCTTAAACACAAAAATTTGGACCAACAAAAGACTCAATATTGATGTGCATGGCGTACCAACAATGACTGTGAAATATAGGGATGGACCATTGAAGCATATCTCTTATAACAGGGGCCACAAATATGACGTGTATACAATATTGCAGAAATGCATAGAGCACGCCAATAAGGAGGGTGCATTTTTTGTAGTCTGAAAATGATAATTCATTTTGTCTAGTGGTTAGGGTGTTTAATCCAAATATCATTATTTTTATGCAACCAATTATTCAGCATATCTTTTTGTCTTATACTTACAATGTGGAACCCTTGCATAGTAGCAAAAATTGGGGTTGTAGTCAAGCCAGCTGTAACTTAATATTAGCACCCCCTCCTTCACACTTGTGGTCGTGGATTGCCTCTCGTCGGCCGTCGCTTATCTCTAACAACTTGACCCAAAAATCCACTGAAAGGGAGAGTGGAAGTGGATCTATATACATCATTGAACCCTAGTAGCAAAAGTAGTTTTCACTCTTGGAAATATTGTTTTAATTCAAATGTGAATAATTAGTCCTAAATTTGATAAGACTTGAGCTAAATAGAGTTCCATAAATCCTATATGTAAAGCTTTTGAGTCAAGACATTGTGTCAACTCTCACTTCAGCATATTGATTTGAGGCTCCCATTTTGCCACCCTCGTTTTAACTTTGCATTTATGGTAACAGTGAATACATTAATATTTAATAAAAAAAATGTAGTAAAAATATTACTATTATCTTTCTTCAGCAAACTTTTAAGTATTTAACAATTTCAGACCATCTCATATGGTCTTGATATTACATAAAATGATGTTTCCGAAACGTTATTTGTGAGTTTGATTTTGTAGGGATCCAATTCCTCATAGCCTAATTTCTTTGCTGCTTGTTTTGTTTATTTTCCATTGACATAAAATATGAACATGCATGTTTGGATTCACATTGAGAATGATAGAATCACAGGAGTCACCACGTTTGGACTGAAGCTGCACTTTGGAGCACATTGTCACTGTGATTTTACCAAACTCACCGTTCATCCAAATACACGCTAAGAGTTACAAAGCCTTTCTTCATGAAAGAGATGTGTATTCGGTCGAGAAACTCAAAGTCTTATTTCCTTGTAACAATCTTAAGAAATAGTTCAACCAGGAAACTGTAATGAGCCAAAATGGAGTTGAGCAAGTTAAGTCATCACAATGATAAGCAAGTGTGCATCACGGGGTTTCAAAGTTAGTTAAGGAACAGGAAACCCAGGAAGCTTAAAAAGGTTTGAGGCAAAGGCGAACTAACTCTCAATTGATAGACTTTGTGACATGAATTGGTTACATATAATAGTAGCATGAGTGAAATTATAAGACATGCATGATTTGTGATGTGAATTCTTCTGCCTATCTCAATTTCCTCTCTATGTTATTCTTCTTGTCATTCTTTTACAAATTACATTCTCACTTGTATTGATGATTATTCCTCCTACTTGAGTTGATCATAATTCCATTCAATAAAAATAGTAACCTTCTTCATTACTTGTATCATCAGAAACTCAAATTTTAACCAAAACCAAAGATAAAAAGTACAATTAGTTCTATCTTTTTTCACTGTAAACAATATATATATGTGTATGTGTACATAAACATATCTTTCTAATTACATATCCTGATGATGCTCAGTGAAAATAAAAAAAAAGATCCGAGTGAAGCTCATGATCTTTTTATACAAACTTAGCCAAACACTACTTACAAAACTTCACAAAACTTACAAGACAACAAACGATGGAAAAAGTGTACAAAAGCGAAAAGTTTGCCAAATCAGGGCCTTCAAATGAATCGTGCATAGTATGAAGTATCTACAATAAGCCGCATATTGATCCATAGACCGTTATCAAAGCCATTATAAGGGAATGATCCGTGCCTGCGGCCAAATCCAAAGTTAGAACATCATTACTCAGAACAACTCCTGATGAAGACTGTTTTTGCTTTGCCTCTGCAATGATTTGTCCATCTTTGTTTACTATCCGAAAAGAAAATGATTTTCCTATACTGATTTTTTCTATACACAAATTTTGGCATCCCACTTTAATCTGGCAAGCTATTTTCCCTGTAATAATCTTATGACATCTTTTGACTTGAAACCATGGTTCCTCCTCCTGGCTTCTAGTATTAGAATTGCTGCAATATTTGTGGCCTTCCCAACATCCAAAAGCTAACAATCTCTGCAAAATATAAATAAAAATTAGTTATTGCGCAATTAGCAGAGGGGCATATATTGTGTAGATACCTTTTTGATGGTGCAGAGAACGTTTCCTTTTAGATTCATGAGATTTACTTCTCTTCCACCCTTTCTGTCATAGTTTTCAACTCGATAAACGATGACACCATTTGAATCATAGACAGTACAACCACTGGAGTGAAGAACAAGTGATTTCATCCATACTGTGTATTTTTCTCTTTTATTAGAGATGCAGTTGATGGATTCTTGATGTGGATAAACTTTGGCCATTTTTTGTTACTATTTGTGATATTCAAGAGTATCAAGCTTCTAATTAATTGGTGTCGGTTGAAGGAAGAAGAAGAGGTGTAAGTTTGTAACCAGCTTATTTATATGCCTATTCTATTTTAGGCCCTACTAAACTGATTTGGCCATTTCATGGAAGCACTTTTTGGAGAATTCAGTATAATATCATACCACTTGTGGGAAAAGTGCTTCAAATTAGTTAATTAATTACTAAGCATATAAAAAAGAGTGACGAAATTCAAACCCCTGAGTTTTCTTCTTATGCACGGATTGGTAAACAAAAAGTATACGCACAACTGCGGAGAATAATTCAATTAGAGATCAATTTAAGGACTTGGTTTATATCTAATGTGTTTTTCACATGCAACCACTAGAGATTGAACTTATGACCAAATGATTAAAAGACTCAGAGATCGACTATTTGTAAAATACCACATTGATAGATAGTTTCTATACTACAGCAAAAATTTAATTAAAAGTTTAAAAACCTTAATGGATGTTACCATCATGATTTATGTGGATTGAGCACTTATCAGTCTTCATATCATTACATTTAATCTCAAAAAATTACTGCGGTATAGTAGGAGGCTGCTTTCATAAAAACTTACACATCCCAATTCTTTTGAAGCTAGTATAATTTATTTATATGAATTAAAGAAGCAAATATGATAATATGAAATTATACATTCTAACTTTAATACCATCTGACTATCCTATGGCATTAACTTGATCCTAATAAATTGTATATATGTATACATATACATATCTCTCTAATTGCAGATCCTGATGATGCTCAGTGAAAACAAAAAAATCTCGGTGAAGCTCATGATCTTTTTATACAAACTGAGCTAAACACTAGTTACAAAACTTCACAAAATTTACAAGAAAGCAAACAAAGGAAAAAGTGTACAAAACCGTAAAATTTGCAGGATCAAGGCCTTCAAATGAATTGTGCATATAGTATGAAATATCTACATTTTACCACATATCAATCCGTAGACCGTTATCAAAGCCATTATAAGGGAATGATCCGTGCCAGCCGCCAAATCCAAAGTTAGAACATCATTACTGAGAACAACTCCCGAGGACGACTGTTTTTGCTTTGCCTCTGCAATGATTTCTCCATCTTTGTTTACTATCTGAAAAGAAAATGATTTGCCGATACTGAATCTTTCTATGCATAAATTTTGGCTTCCCACTTTAATCTGGCAAGCTACTTTCCCTGTAATAATGTTATTACATCTTTTAACTTCAAACCATGGTTGCTGCTCCTGGCTTCTAAAATTAGAGTTGTTGCAATATTTGTGGCCTTCCCAACATCCAAAAGCAAGTAATCTCTTTTTGATGGTGCACAGAAGATTGCCTTGTGGATCCATGAGATTTACTTCTCTTCTACCTTTTTTGTCATAGTTATCAACACGATAAACGATGTTACCATTTGAATCATAGACAGTGCAACCATTAGAGTGTAGAACAAGTGATTTCATCCACACGGTATATGTTTCCCTTTTATTAGACCTACTGATGAGATACTGATCATGAGACTCAGAGGATGTTGTATATTCTTGATGTGGATAAACTTTGGCCATTGTCATTGTCTGTTATGTTATTGTGAGTAATGTGATATTTGATAAGAGCTTGTAATTAATTGGTGTGTTAAAAGAATCGTTGTGACCATCTTATTTATATGCCTATTATAGGACCTACACTAACAGTAACTTGGCTGTTTCTTGGAAGCACCTTATGTCGATAATTCAGTTTAATATCATCCATCCCACTCGTGGATAGATTAATATATCCCCTGAACTTTCAACAAGCTTCTTCTTCTTCTTCTTACTTACTGTTTATTTATAAATTAATATATCCTCATGTGCATAGCTGGAGACTAACTGAGATCAATTTAAGGAATTTACATATCTCAATAGGTGCTTTCCTAAAATGCACTGGCTAGAGATTTAATTTAACCTCCAACCAAATGATTAAAAATACTCGAAACATCTACCACTCACTTGTGCCACACCACATTGACTACTATATAACTTAAATACCACATTAAACATTTTTATCTACTCCATTTGGACACCTAACATAATCTACCAAATTTTGGGGAGTGGAACAACCTCAAGTGATAAACTATTTCGGACAAAATGGATTTTTAATTTCTCCTCTCTTTTATTTTTATTGTTATAAATAACTTCCTGTCTTTGTGTGTGTGAGAGAGTAGACTCATCAGGCATAAGTGGAATCATATCCCATCAATAAAGCATTTTTTAGGCCATAGATTGGTCGTGGAGTTTACTATAAAATAAACAGGGACCAAAGGCAACACGGCTTAATAGTTCGGATGAGTTAGTTTATGTGTTTCTGACTTTTAATTGAAATTTTTATATTAATTATTTAACTAGCTAGCACTTATGAAACGAACTCCCTATAGTCCTAGATAGATACATAGATAGGATTGAACTAAAAACAACTTTGGAATGTAATGTATTCATTTTCGATTACTATAAATGGTGGATGTTGATGTCATGATCGTAGTGCAACAAGAACTTGCCTTTGCTCTTATGATAAAATAAATAAATTAATTCATTAATGATCGGTGGCGGCAGTGCATGCATGTCATAGACAAAATGGTAGCATATTCTTGTTTATTGTATTAGGTAAACATAACAGTAAATTATGTGAATAAATTATCTCATGCTCAACTTTTAATATGGTAAGGCTATCTGAATTTTTTTATGTACAATTTTTATTTATTTTAAAGAATTTGTAAATTTTGATTGGATTCAACGGACCAAACCGAGCAAATTTTAATACTATTTGCTTGTCAACGGACCCAACCGAGCAATTCGTCTTTATCTTTCCATGTGTCTCGGGTCGAAAAGAAATGAGCCGTGTCCACTTCGTTGTCACGAAGTTTCCACACATCGGAATTAACGCTTGAAGCCTCAACTTTAACGGAAGCTTCAACCTTCATGGAAGCTTCGACCTTAATGGGAGCTTCAACCTTAATGGAATCGACAACTCTAGGTTTTCGATCACCCGGATCATCACCCGCATTCTCAACCTTATCTATAAATAAACAACATATAATTACTAAACTAATTAATAAACATGTATCTAATATCATATAATAACATAAACAAACAAAAAAAACAAAAGAAAAAAAAATTAGAAATTTTTTGAGAAATTTGGAAAAATTCTAAGTGTCCAGCGGCAGTTAACAGCCGCTAGAGTTCGTGACAGACCAAAAAAAAAAACTGCAAAACCCAATCAAATGCAAACATGTTAAAACTTGCAATACCTATTTTTTGATACATATTGTGTGCAGAAACGTCCTAGCAATCGATCAACAATGATTTGGAACCAAGATTTTGACAAATGATTTTTGAAATGGGGATTTTTTGAGGTATGATAATGGTGAGGTGAGGTGATGAATGAATAGGACCCAGGGATTTTCTGGTTTTGGGGGAAAAAAGCAACAGTAGTTAACTACCTCTGGCACCAGTGACTGTTAACTGCCGACAGTTTTCCTAACGGTAGTTAACTACCACTAGAGGCCCTAACGTAAATTACTTATGCCAATGTGAAGTTTTTTATGTCAAAAAAGCAATTTTCTTGGCTATATTATTGCAAACTGCTATGTCTATCCGTATCATGTTCACATGCCAATGTTGTTATGTTCTATAAAACACAAATGACAAAATGAAAAAAAATAGATAAGATTATATA
>Ga0228710_1000688_pt1 | contig 45607 bp, 29 predicted proteins | sample MedpolnodulmetaG_FD_177995 | JGI IMG/M metagenome (GOLD analysis project Ga0228710, IMG submission 177995) | Root nodule microbial communities from Medicago polymorpha collected in Santa Monica, California, United States - pink nodules | ecosystem: Host-associated > Plants > Roots > Nodule... | reverse complement strand
TTTTTTTATTGTGTTTTTCATTATGCGGTGTGCAATAATAATAATTAAACAGATTGAATTGTGTTTGAATAATTTTGATCAAAATTCATTTTGAATGTATAATTATCAAAATGCATCCAGTTAGAGAAAGGATGGAAGAAATTGATGGTAATTAAAGCGGGCACCGATGTAAATTAATGGTAGTTTAATACAGAATCAATTTCAGCCAACTCAAATATTAAGAATTGTAGCTTTAAAAACAAGTGTTTTTGGAAGATGGAAGTAATTCTTAGAGGGTTTTTCTATCATGTGCAAATTTGCACATGTTAAGAAATTTAAAGTAGTAAGTTTGCATTGAAACATGAACGTTTTATATTAAATGTATAACTTTTTATTAAATAGTTATAATTTTTCAATAAAAAATTGCTAATTTTAGTTTCTTTAACATGTGCAATGTTGCACATGTTAGACAAACTCATTCTTAGAATGCAAACCAAACATAATGGAAAACCTAGTTTTCACAACGGAAGAGAAATAGAAGCGTTTTTTCTTTATAAAAGGCAAACCAAACAAACACTTAAGATTTGAACTTTTTAAATTATGGACCTAACTTCGTCACTAATATAACAAAAATTGCTAGGGTAGATTTGAAAGAAAAATAATTACTTGAAAAGACTAGCCGCTAGCCTATCCTCAGAACTTAAAACACCTATGGGATTGGTTTTGGTCTATGTCTTTATGAACTAACCAAGGGTCTTTCTCTTCTTGAAAACCTCAAATGTGACAGTAATACTCCACATAAGTAAATGCAGGTAGAACTTTGCCGCTTTAATTAATTTTTCTGTTTTTTGGGATGTACATAAAAATGTGTTAATTAAAATATTTCATGTACTACTAAATTATTTTTTGGAAAATGAAAATTAACGTTGTTAACAATTAACATAAAAACATAATATTTGTATAAAATAATGCAGGTTGATCACATGGTATACAAAGGTGAAAGCTTGTCCAGCATATTAGTACATCGATTCCATGAATCTCATTTTTCCTATTCGCAGTTCGAGGGTTTAAGGGTAGATAGCTCAGAGGTTATTGATGAAGACAATACCCAATTTGTCCCTGCCAATATTGAGGAGGCTACAAGCCGTTCTATGAACAACAAAACCAATGGTTTCTTCCTCTCCCTTGGAAGTAGGAGAAAGGGTGCTCCTAAGAGAGCTCCTCTAATCTAGACCACTAGTGCAATGCAATGTTATTCAAATTCAAATGAAGACCATGACAAATTAGAAAAGGTGGTAGTATATTTCAGTATAGCAATATATTAATTAATTATCATTGGGTTATGACCAAATAAATATTCGAATGATTTGAGTTTCCTTTTATCATTTTTAATAATAATATATATGTACTGTATATAGATTTTATGAGTGATTTCCTGCATTATCTTATGAAGATTTTCCATTATCATCTTCGGTTGTCATAGACTCATAGCACTGCGTTCGGATTACCTGCATTAATAATAAATGCAAGTATTTATACGTATTAATAAATCTCAGTGTTTGATTTGAGATTGATTGATTCACATCAAATCATCTTTTAATGATATCGGCTATTGATTTGAAATCGAACGGCTAATATCAATTAATAATTAATGTATCACAAATTCAATGCGTAAAATCTAAATACACTACATCCTTTGCTATTGGTATAAATAAAAATCCTGTTTAAATTCATTAGATAAGTGATTATGCGGTCTTTTAACATCACTTATCTAATAAATTTAAAATGTGGATGTTTGTTTATAATAATGACTAAATGTAATATTTGGTAGTGCTAGTTCTATATGCGAGAGAAAGTTGAACCACAGACAAAAAAAAATTATTGACCAAATTTTCTTGCAAGAGTAACCTGATGTGGTACTTGACAAGGTGGAAGTTTAAAAAACCGAGAGATCCTAACTCCCACCAAGCACAATAAGTTGTCTTATAGCTCATAAATTCATATGATTAAAAGATACTCTCTCCGGTCTCAAATATAAGAAAATATTCATTTTTTAAGTTCATTGAATAATTAATGTATCTGTTTTACAATGTAGACCAGATACATTAACTATTCAATGAACCTAAAAAATGAATTTTTTCTTATATTTGAGACTGGAGGGAGTATGTGTTTGATAACCGTTATTTTCTTGCAAGTTTATGACTTGTTTTGACTAATTTTTAACATTTTTTATACTCTAATTCAATTAAGGTCATAATTTTGCCCTCGATTTACCCATTACCTTTATTGAAAATAAATAAATATTAATTAATTTTTTTAAGATATTTAATAGTTATATAAGCTAGTTCAATCGGCTTTTTAAAACAGTTAATGAGTGTAAAAAATATTTTGCAATAGCATCTGCCATTTGGTTTTTTTTTTCTCTCATCACAAGGATTCATTAGAGTCATCCTTTGTTCTTGATGAATTCTATGAATTGAGGCAACAGAGCATAACAATCAGGATTAAAAAAATTAATGACCATCGCTCAGCAACCCAAGGTTCCATTAGAAACATCCTTTGTTTTTGTTGAGTTCTTTGAATTGAGGCACCAAAGCATCCATAGAATTGATTTGTTTCAAAATGCATCTATAGTTTATTCTTGATGGTTTTTTTTTTTTTAAGGAATTCTTGATGGTTGTTTCTAGAAACTATGAGCAATTGATGGGTTTCAAAAGCAATCACCTCAAGTTTAGCATCTGCCCACGCCAAATTCTAAAACTGCAGAATACCCAAGTTTAGCTTTGCAGTCTTGATGGTTGCTCAATAAACCTCTCAAATTACTCAAAGATTTTGAAAAAGTCGATGAAAAGTTAATGAGCACCCACTCACAGTGTGATGCTCGCTTGTAATCAACATGTGTTTATTTCATTAAAAAAAAGGAAACATGGTCTAGTTTACGCTACATTAAAGTGAGCCAATTTATTATAAATACCCGAAAACACCATTTTTTAAAAGAGTTTTTTATTTTTATTTTATATCACATGCAGTTTTTTCACATGTTAAGAAGTTCAAAATAATAAGTTTTTATTGAAACTTGTACAGTATATATTAAATATGTAATTTTTTAATAAATTATTCTTGTTTTTCAATAAAAAGTTAACAATTTGCAAACTTGAGGACACAATTAGATGGTAGCAAGAACCGTGAATCAAACCGCTGAAGTTTGCTACCAAGGACCAGGACGGTCCAATGTATTTTTAGGCGTAAAACGAAATTTAAATAAAGGTCTTTTAAATGTGTTCAAAGAGAATAAGACAAAATCAAGAAAAAATTCTCATAAGTTTCCTCAATTGAAAGTAATTCTATACGGCGTGCGTCAGACACTAAATACGAGTATATTGTTCGTTAGAAATCGAACTTTGGTTTGTCACATTGTGAGAGTATACCCTCTTCCATTATAGTCAACTTCGTTAGTGTGTGACCTTTTTAATATGTGTATTTGTGTGTGTGTGCGCGTGGGTATGCGCGCGCGCGTGCGTACATGTGTGTTGAAAATAATATTTAATATAAAAATTATTTATCAATTGTTAGAGATCTTAAAATAACAAATTAATATTAAAATGATACAGATATAAATAATGTTTTTAAGCCAAAATACTTAAGTACTTATAAAAGATTGATGGTCAGAAGGTAAAAGCTAAATTAAAAATTGTCTAGTTGTTAAGAAGTTCTTACCAGAGGAGTTTGGGCAAAGCCGAGATAATTTGTGTGTATCGTAAAAATTGGATAATTTGTGGGCAAATCATATTTTAATAAAGTTAGACATTAATCTCATAAATAAAACTATGTATGTACCTGACAAATCATTATTTTGAGTATATAGCAGATAGGTGTGGATAAATAAGGTTGGACATTTAAGTGTAACTTAAGAATACTTCAATAATACCACTATATGATGGCATTTACAATGCACAAGACACAAATTTGTGCATCATACACAACTTGTATCATGAATGAACTATGGCCATTGATATATTATTAATTTAAAGGAATGGTCCAGATTTCATGATGGCAACCTTCTCTTAACTTATTGGCATTAAACATACCACGATAAATTTAACCGCATAGAGAATATTATATATATATATATATATATATATATATAGATTGACTTTCGTAATACCTCACCTTTCTTCTTTTTTTCTTCACACTTTCTCTTCTTTCTCACCTTTTCACCTTTATTAATTATCTCACACCCCTATGTTCAACAATCTAAGGTTAACTTTAAATCTATCTCATCAATTTTCGTGGTTTGAATTTTGCTATTATTAGAAACTCTTGTTCCAATTTGAACATAACCCCCAATCTAATACGGGTCTTCAAAAAATCAGATCTTTAAATCAAATTTATGGTCTTTCTTTGTTTTGCAATTATGGACCTCTTAAGATTGTTTTATATAATTATGGTCTTTCTTTAGTCTCACTTTCTTTCATGGTATCCGATCACAGTGTCAGATGGTTCCTTTCATGGTATCTGATCACAGTGTCAGGTGGTATCATTAGCAGCAATGGCTCTGCCAAAAACTACCCCGGACACTTTTAAGAGTCTTCATCACTTGTTATCTATAACTTTAGTAGGTTTAATTTTTTGCTATGATCTTGGCATCTCAGGTACATATATATTATTCTTGTTTTTCACCTTAGTGTTTTTAGGTGGGTGTAAATTATCAGCGGCCCATATATATACATAGTGGCAGAGCCACATTGGCTGTTATGCATGCAAGTGCCCCACTAGTTTTGAGTTTCTAGTATCCATCCAATATAATACTACATCATAGATCTCTAGCACCAGCACATACATATACATATAGTATTATAAATATGTGTTTTTCTACTATGTTCCTTTCATTCATGGGTCTTGTTAACAATTGCCTTAAAGACACTTAAGGATACAAAAATGGAAATAATTGGTAAATTTTAAGTAGAAAAAGTTACTTTTTAATGTTTCAATGCATTGAATTTACTATTTCCAAAACAAAATTTCTTGTTTAGACTTCTTATAGGGCACTTGTTAACATTTCTCTTCTTTTATTTAGCTTCATTTTTCGAAAGCAGTACTTCTATAATGTTATATACCTAAATTTGATTTGTTTATTATTTAAAAAAAATAACAATTATAAAAGTTCTTTCTTTCTTAAAAAAAAGTTCTAGTCAATATATTTTTTAAACACTTATTTTATTCTATTTTCATTTTAGAAATAAGAAAATCCCAAAAACTTATCGTAATATTTTAAATATATTTAATGTTAGAAATTTATATGTAAATATTGCCTCCACTACTTAAAATTTACGGCCCCGCTACTTTGTGTGTGTGTGTGTCGCGCGCGTGTGTGGGTGGGTTGGTGTGTGCACACACGTGCGTGCGTGTTCGTGTGTTGAAAATAATATTTAATATATAAGTTATTTATCAATTGTTAGAGACCTTAAAATAACAAAATAATATTGAAATGATAAAAATACAAATAAATTTTGTACTTTTGCAAACTTTGATTACACACTACCTGTTTTAATATATTTAGAACAACCGACATCAAATTAGATTGATAGGAATCCGAAGGCAAAAAGAACTTAAGGTTCAAATAACCAATAAAATAGTTAACATTGAAATTGAACTTGCAACATGAATTCTGATTATCTTTAGATATCACTTAAGTTTCGAGTGGACGTTTTTATAAAATTTGACGAACAAAATATTTTCAAAAAACAAAAAATAAGATCTAATAAGGAGCCTAAAAAACTTGAGGGCCTAATGTAACACCCTACTTCTATTAAAGCAATAAAACACGTGAATAATACAAATATTCAAGAAATAGACGTTACGTCTTCAACAGATTCCAAACAACATGCGTATATCAAATTCCTCAAAAGTCGCAGCGGATATAAAACATACATCTCCAAAATATACATGTCTTAAATCAACATACATCACCATATAAAATCTACAAATCCCGACACATGGGTAAATCTCAACAACATAATCCATCTGAGATAACATAAGACTGACATCCTAATCAGAGCCAAATCTAAGACTCTAAACAGATAACAGAGGACACTCCCTCTATCCTCAAGCAACTCACCAAGCAAGCTAAAAGATCAATCATGCACGTCGTCTACCCATTCATACAAATAGGTAGGCGGTCCACCACGGACCACTTGGGGTTAACTTCACATCAATCATAATCAAACATAAACAATCATAAACATTTCAGGATTTCATGCATGACACATATACATAATTATCCCTCTTAGAATATTAACATCATTTGAATATTGTCCCCCATTCCATACACATCATGTTATCACAATACTAACATAGCATGGCAAGCATATTCAATCTCTAATCAAGTCATCGACATAAACTCATCATTTATCGACATCAATCAATGAAAGGATTACTCACCTTATTCTTCACTTAACATACTTAACTCAACAAGTACAATTCATCATTTCAAGTATAAGCAAACAATCATCATTATCAAATGAATCACCAAATCATATATAGACACACACACACACACACACATACAATTCTCACCTCATTACTATTACAAAAATAATTATCATCAATTAGATTCACCAAGTGTATAAGCATGAGCAAGTAAAACATGCAATTAGAGCATAATTCAATTATTCACAACCGTCAACAAATCCACCGATGTACGTATACACCAATCCACATAATCACAACATTCACCGAATTCCACCAATGTACAAATTCATCAAGTCACGTATTCAATTATGACATGACTCATCAATTACTCAAATGCATGCAATGTTCTAGACTCTTCTAGATGCATGCGGTACCGTCACCAACAACAAGATGCCAACAGAACATCTTATGTAAGAGTACACCTCCTCTTACAATTCTCCTATGTAAAAATACACCTCCTTTTACATTTCTCATATGACTCAATATGACTATGATGCATGGACATACAAGCAAAGACCCAATAATGCAAAATCTACAACATAAATATCCACCAACAACAATGTAAAAGTACACCTCCATTTACATTGATCAACTTCAACAACAATTGCATTATCAAGTATTTACGTCCACAAAATCAATCAAGTCATAATTCAATTAAGAGTCATCACCACACCATTATCAATCATTTACCATATATGTAATCACCAACAAAATCACCATCACTTAACATATATGCATTCACCAACAATATCACAATCAAGTAACATATATGTATTCACCAAGAATATCACAATCATTCAACACATATGTATTTACCAACATCGACTTTATCATATAATTCAACAACGTCATACAATTTCTCACAATCCAGGTAAAGGAGAAAATATAACACCTTATGACAAACATTATATTCACACCTAACTATCATTCACATATCTTCATATTATCATATAAAGCTATTCACAAAAGATTTATAATGTAATCAGCTTTAAAGAACCATTTTCGACAAAGTTCGTTTCTCATTTTACAACTTGAAAATAATTGAAATAATTGGACTAAAACCAAGTAAACAAACTCTAGGGCCTCGACTATGTATACACTTAGATCACATATGAGTGTAGTTGAATATGCATGTGCATTTCACCGACCGACTACGACAAAATCATCAAAATCACAAAGTTACGACAAGTTCGTATCATTTCTTCCATATTGCAAAACCAATTCATTTTCAAAACAAAACCAAGTTAGATCCATTACATCATAGGTTAAATATTCTTAAACACCTTAATTGAACTCCCTAATACTAAAGTTTTGAAGTTTGGAAACAAACCATATGTTTTGGGTTGACTTGGAAATAGTTATGCTAAGTTTCCTTAAAATTTCTCCAAGACCTACTTGGAGTGTTTTCATGATAACTCAAAATTTAAAAATCATTTTCAAGTCAAACAAAAGTCACTGAAAAGCTAACACAATTATCTAAAACTTCCATGTTTACACCAAAAGCCAATTCAAAACAGAAATGTGTGAAAAAGACGTAAGAACACGAAACAGAGCATGCTGTCAGAGAGCAATTCGCTTAGGCGAGTAAATTCACTCGCCATGGCGAGTTATGACAGATAGCTCTCGGGCAAAACTCGATTTTTCACTCCAAAATCCCAATTTTGAATCCCCTAAGCCAAAATTTGATCCCAAAGTTTGTCTAAACGTTTCTAAACATGAAAAGACACTCAAATCCATATAAAACTTGAACCAAAACATCATTTCAGCAAAAATCACCATTTGACCCATTTTTCATGAAAACCTTCAAGAACAACACAAATTCACTTCAAGCTCTATGGTTAAGATTACCCAATTTTGAGCAAAAACACAAGTATACATATATACATAACTTGGGCATGCAAATTCATCATCAACAACTTAATTAACATCAAATTCACATACCCAAACATTGCATCAACACATAAGCACAAATTTCATCAATTAAATTCACAATAATCACTTTATACAATTAAGCACTTGTGAGTAGAAGTAGAAAAGAAATTATACAAAAGATTATGAATGAAAACTAGCCCCCTTACCTCAAATCTTCACAATTCTAAGCTAAGGCTTCACTTTAGCTACAATCCCTTGATTCTCTACCCTCTTTTTGCACTCCTTGTTCTTCTTTCTTCAAAACCCTTTTCTTTACTTCTAGCACCTTCTCTCTCTACCTCTCTCAAAAACTTATGAAATGATTGTGTAACCTTATTTTCTTTAATGACTAATGCTTATATAGTCTCTACACAATTGGGCGTAACCCTCTTAATGTTTTAATGGGCTCACAACACTTATAAACTAACTCCCAAAGTTTCTATCCACTAACTGTTAAAAGTTATCGAATAATTATCGGTTCAAAACCAATTACCACTACCGAATAGTAACTTAGTAAAAATAATGGTTCTCACTTGAAACACTAAAAATAACCCTCACCATGAAATTACTAATTTACACTTACTTGCAAAATGACCAAAATACCCTTTAAGCACTAAAACCCTTTAAAATGCACCCAAAATACACACAGAGGCAATTAATCACATATAAGTACATACAAACACACATTAAAACAATTAAAAAATAATCTAGTGAAAATTAGGTTGTTACAATAAGCACAAGCAAGTAAGACATGCAATTAGAGTCTAGTTCAAATATTCACAATCATCAACAAAATCCACCAATGTACATATACACCAATCCACATAATCACAACACTCACCAAATTTCACCAATGCACGAATTCACCAAGTCACATATTCAATTATGACACGACTCATCAACTATTCAAATACATGCAATGTTCTAGACTCTTCTTGATGCATGCGGTATCATCACCAACAAAGGTCGTCACCTCGTGATGCAACAAAAACATCATATGTAAGAGTACACCTCCTTTTACAATTCACTTATGTAAAAGTACACCTCCTTTTACATTTCTCATATGACTCAATATGACTATGATGCATGGACATACAAGCAAAGACTCAATAATGCAAAATCACCTAACATATACATTCACCAACAACAATGTAAGCGTACACCTCCATGTACATTGATTAGTTCACCAACAATTGGATTATCAAGTATTTACGTCCACACGATCGACAAGTCATAATTCAAATAAGAGTCATCACCATATCATCATTTAACATATATGTACACACCAACAATATCACCATCATTTAACATATATGCATTCATCAACACCAATTACATCATATAATTCAACAACTCATAGAATTTCTCACAATCCAAGTAAAGGAGAAAATACATCGTACTATGATAAACCTAATATTCAACATCTACCAATCATTCACATATCTTCATATAATGATATTAAACTATTCACAAAAGATTTGCAAAGTATTCGACCTTAAAGATCATTTTTCGACAAAGTTCGTCTATCGTTTTACAACTCTGAAACAATTAAGACAATAGAACCAAAACTAAGTAAACAAACTCTAATGCCTCAACTATGTATACACTTAGATCACATATGAGTGCAGTTGAGTATACATGTGGTTTCACAGGCCAAATACGACGAAATCATAAAGATCACAAAGTTCGTCTCACTTTATCATATTGTAAAACCAATTCATTTTCAAAAAAGACTAAGTTTGATTCAACAAGACATAGGTTAAATACTCTTAAACATCCTATTTTGACTCTTAATACTCAAGTTTTGAAACTTGAAAACAAACCCTAAGTTTTGGGTTGACTTGGAAATAGTTATGCTAAGTTTACTTAAAATTTCTCCAAGACCCACTTGGAGTGTTTTCATCATAACTCAAAATCCACAAAACATTTTCAAGTCAAACCAAAACTATTGTAAAGAAAACAAAATTATCTAAAACTTTCATGTTTACACCAAAGGCCAATTCAAAACAGAAATGGGTGAAAAAGTACAAAAAACACAAAACCAAAGTCCTGACAGCACGCACGGGCGTGCCAAAAAAAAGGCAGAGTGCACACATGCCCTGTGCCATGCACACGCATGGCCGTGCTCGTCTGACAACACAACTTTTTTCTTCCCGTTTTTCTGTTTTCACCATTTCGTGCATAAAATTCAAACCGTTAATCCATTTTCGATGCCGTTTTCGCTTACGCACTCCTGACACTTAACTCTATCATAATCCATAGAGAAATTCAAGTTTCATCTATCCTAAAATCATTTTTCCAAAATCTCACATGGACACTTATTTGCAGAAACGCTTAAACACCGACTTTTCACACGATAAACCCGTTTTCTCCCAAACGACTCGACTAACGCAACCACAACATGAAAACATAAATTCTACTAAGTCTAATTCATTCAACAACATCAAAAACTCAGTCAACAAACTCATATATCAAAAGTTCAGGTCCTTCATATGAAAAACATAACACAAACTTCATAATTCCAAACAACAACTTCACAGAATGGAACACCCATGGCATAAATCAACAACAACATCTCATAACAACAACAACATCATTTAACCATGAATTCATCACAATCAACAACCACAATGCTAATTTATACCAATTTGAGCAAAAATCAACAAAGTATCATATAACCACAATTCTAACATGCAAATTCAACAACAACAACATGTTTAACGTCAATTTCACATACATAAACTTAACATCAAGGTGGGTACACGAAATTCAACATATAAGTTCACAATAATCACTTTTCACCAAATAAAGCACTTATGGAAATTGAGTAGAAAAGAGATTCTAGCTTAATTATGAATGAATACTATCCCCCTTACCTCAAATTAGCACAATCCTAGCCTTAACTTCACTTTTGCTCCCTGAATCTCGACCCTCTTCTTGCTCTCCAAGTTTCTATCTCTTCAAAACCATTTTTCTTCTCTTCTAGCTTTTTCTCTCTCTACCTCTCAAAAGTTTTGTGAAAATGAACCAATGAGTCTATATGACCTAATTTCCTCAAAGACTAAGGTTTATATAGGCTCTTCACTATTGGGCTTAACCCATAATGTCTTAATGGGCTCAACACACTCATTAACCAATTCACAAAGTTTCTATTCACTTAACGAGTATAAATAACGAATAGTTACCGGCTTTCAATTAATCACCACAACCCACTAGTAACTTGGTAAAAATATAATTCCCACTTAACACACTAAAAATAATTCTCACAATAAAATTACTAATTTACCCTTGCTCACACAAAAACCAAAATACCCCTATGTCCAAAATGACTAAAATACCCTTCTAACACCGAATTCTAATAATCCCAACCAAAATACACACAGAGGCAATTAATCACGTACAAGCACATATAAATACATATAAAAACAATTAAAATAAATCTAACGAAAATCTGGCTGTTACACCTAAAGCCATTGCTTTAGTGACATCTTCTTATGTCAGTCCTACCAAGGACGAAACCAATTAGATCACCAACTTTTTGATATTACGTGTATCTTGGGTTATTTTTTGAGGAGAAAGTTTTTTATTCTAGAATTAATTTTGACATGTATTATCTTACCTCAAAATTAATTTTTACTTAATAGTAAATGTTGAAGTTTTGATTATAGAATTAATTTTTACATTTAAATTTATTGTTAAATTTACTTTTACACGAAAGTATACAAATATAAATTATTTTACTTTCAATTTATTTTGAAACAATTCATTCACTATTTGCAATAATATTTTCTCCCGATCATGAAGTCTACAAAATAAAACGTTATTTATAAACACTTATCATTTTATCCTATTTAGCTCTTTAAAACACATATAAAACAAAAAGAGTTGGCCATCATACTAAGTAGCCAACCAATCTAACCACATAAAATGGTTTTGTCAAAGTAAAACACAGGAAGTTGAACTAACTTAAGATTGCAAATGCTTTTATTATTCCCAAACTACCCTGCTTCAAATATCTTCTACTCTATATAAGACCATTCACTATCCCTTTGCTTTTCATAAAATCCAAAAGCAATATACAAATCTATTCCTTAGCTCCTACAATTCATCAAAATGGCATCAAGCAAATCCTTGATTACAACTTTACTTCTTGCTGTGACAATTTTAAGCATGAACCTAGAAGCTCGTCATCTTTTGCAAACAACAGCACAACCGAATTTGCCTAGCATTCCCACTTTGCCAAAACCAACAACATTGCCACCATTGCCTTCAATTCCAACTTTGCCTCAAGGAAATCTTCCTTCATTGCCTACTACCATTCCATCTCTTCCTAAGCTCACTATGCCACCACTTCCTAGCTTTCCTACCAATCTTCCAACACTTCCATCTCTCAACATTCCACCATTGCCAGTAGCTACTTCACTTCCCAACATTCCTTCAATCCCATCCATCCCATTTCTCTCCCCACCACCTTCAACCTCTAGCCCTTAAATACTTGTACAATTGTTATCTTTGCGTTCAATAGGCATTGCATCATTTCTTTATTGTGTGTGACGAAAAGATTGTTGTATCTTTGTTTGTTGTATTCTATGGTGTGAAAAACCTTTGTAATTATTTTTTTCCTGCTTATCAATTGCTTGCTTGTACTTTTGAATTTATATTATTGATATTGAATTACACATTTAGATACAATATGACGACTTCTTCTTTTGAACTCTAATAGCTGCAATTGCAAATAACCTGATTAGTTCTTGACGAACAATTTTGATCGGTGTGTCTCCTTTATAAGATATAAGTAAAAATGAAACAAATAAAATTAATGTATCTAATATCTATGTAAAATTGAATTAAATAATAAATACAATTGAACATTATAAATATATATTTTCCTTCCAAAAAATTATAAAAACGGAAAATGGGGACGCAGAAGAGTTTGTTGGGAGCAACAAGAACGGTAGTAGCAATAAGGGATTGGAGTTGTTGCTGCGAATCCATAATTATTAGGAAAAAGTCGAGCACCGTCTCTGCTTTCTCATTATCATTAACAACAAGAACAAGAAGACCCTCTTCATTGTGTTGTCGTTGGTCACCATTAACAACAATACTTTCTTCTTCTTCAATGTCGTCTTACGACAACGAACTCGCTGCTGCTAAGAAAGCTGCCACTCTCGCTGCTCGTCTCTGTCAGGCATGTCCTTCCCCACTCTCTATAAACCCTAAACCAAATCAAATTAATGAAATTAATCATTTTGGCTTTTGATTTTTCGATTGTTTCAGAAAGTACAGAAGGCTCTTCTTCAATCTGATGTTCACTCTAAATCAGACAAATCTCCTGTCACTGTTGCTGATTATGGTTAGTATTAACGCTTTCATTTAAGCTATAATTTTTTTTTTAAAGAGATTATGGGAATAAGCTGAAAACAGCTTCTGGACATCTCATAACTTGTTTCATACACTCTCCCAAACAATCTTACAAGTGCTTTGCTTACATTTGTTTGACAGGTTCACAGGTCTTGGTCAGCTTGATGCTTCAGAGAGAGCTTCCTTCTCAACCATTTTCATTAGTCGCCGAGGAGGTGAAATTTTAACTCTTCAAAATTTCTTCGACATGAGGATTCTTATTTCTTTTCTTAAAATCTAGTTTTTAAACTATATTAGGATTCAGGTGATCTTCGTAAGGAAAGTGGCCTGGATACATTGAAGCGCATTACAGAACTTGTTAATGATACTCTCGCTAATGAAGGATTAGATAACTTTTCTACTTTAACAGCAGATGATGTGCTTAAGGCTATTGATAATGGTAAGTCCGAAGGTGGTTCCGTTGGTCGGCACTGGGTTTTGGATCCAATAGATGGTACTAAAGGGTATGTTTTTTTCCTTTAAACTAAAAATCGTTGTGCCGACTGAAAATCATATTCTTAGTTACTAAGTAGCTCTTGCTTGTCTGATGCCGTTATAGGTTTGTAAGAGGAGACCAATATGCCATAGCATTAGCTCTGCTAGATCAAGGGAAAGTTGTATTGGGTGTCTTGGCTTGTCCAAATCTTCCACTGGCAACCATTAGCCATAATCAGCAGCGTTCTTCTTCCAATGAAGTTGGGTGTCTTTTCTTTGCCAAAGTTGGCAATGGAACATATATGCAAGCATTGGATGGTTCTACACAAACTAAGGTTGTGCTCATAGAATGTTGTCTTACCTGAAACTTTTCCTTATATCCTCGATAGTTGCATTATTACCAATTGTCTTGTTATCATCATCCAGGTGAATGTTAGTACCGTTGATAACCCAGAAGAAGCATCATTTTTTGAATCTTATGAAGCAGCACATTCCTCACATGACTTGTCTAGCACTATTGCAGAAGTAATGCTATCTCTATTGTCAACCATTTTCCCCCTTTATCATTATTTTTATTTTACTTCTTGCATTTTTAGATTTAATCTGCACACGTTCGTTTAACATTATCACTTCACGAACAGAAACTCGGCGTGAAAGCACCGCCAGTCAGAATTGACAGCCAGGCAAAATACGGAGCTCTGTCAAGAGGAGACGGGGCTATATATTTGCGTTTCCCCAACAAAGGATACCGTGAAAAAATATGGGATCATGCTGCTGGCTGTATTGTTGTGAGCGGTGCGTTTCTTCCTTTCATGTCTTTTTGGTTAAGAATTGTTTCCTTTCACCTCATTTTTCAGCTAGTGTGTTCAAGAAATTGGCCCATCTTTTCGTCATAAGCATGCTACACTTAAAATAAGCGACGATAACAAACCAGATTTAGGGCTTGTTTGGTTTTGCTCCTTGTTATGAAAAATTGTTCTATAAAACAATTTTAAAATTAGTTTTGAAAAAACGCAAAAGAATTCTGTTTGGTAAAAGTAATTTGAAGACGGTTTTACTGTTTAGAAGTGATAACATAAAAAAATTGCTTGATGAATTTGTTTTGAGAAGTGAGAACACGTTTTGTAAATGGATAGTGACAGCAGCAATGGTGAGTGCTGGTGGAAGTCGAAACAACAATGGAGGCTGTTGGGCACCAGAGGTTGTCTGGTGGCGGAAATGGTGGATGTTATCGGACAGTGAAACAGATGGTGGAGGGTGACAGATTGTAATGAGGGAAGTGGTGGAGACGGGAGAGTGTTGGGAAGTGATGGTAGTGACTAGTGATGGAGGGTGTCAGGCAACGAAAGAAACAGTGGATAGTGTCGGGTACTGGCAGTGACAGTAGAAGGTGTTGGGTTACCGCGATAACACAGCCACTCAAACACGTTAAAAAAAACAGTTAGTTGGGTTTGTTATTCATCAAGATTCAAGACCATCAAAGTATAGATTTATGTATGGGTTGGATTCAGTATTTAAATATCTAGGCTCTTTTCAAATCCTTATAGGTTAAGTTATTTGGAATATATTTTATGAATTGTTTTACGAAAAATGTTTTGATCAATTAATTTTTGCTTTCTAGTAGTTATGAGATTATACTTTACATAATTTAAGGCATTCTGCAACTTTGTCAAATTATTTTTCTAGATTTTAGTACTACCTCCGTCCCTAAATGTAGGACCCTTTCGCCAAAATCACGATAATTAAGAAAGTTGGTAGCAGTATTAAATTTGTATATAATTACTATTGTTTTAACAATTTTATCCTTAAGATAGAAAGTTAGTTTATGTTTTCAACATAGTATTTATTGTTGATTGAAGAAAAAGATGCAAAATAAATAAGGGTAACTTGGTAAAGAAATAATTAATGCAATTGGAAATACCAAAGGGGTCTTATAAAAAGGGACAATTTTTTTTCTCAAAAGGGTTTTATAATTAGGGATGGAGGTAGTAGTATCGCACTACAAGAATCTAGAGTATGATGCCAAAACTCTACATGTGAAGTTAACACTAATTTTTGTCCTTCTTTGTTGATAAGTTATAAGTCATTTCCATTTGTTCTCTTACAAAAATGTTGATTACTAAATCCTTATTGGTTCTTCTTTAATTTATGTTAGAAGCCTGAATTTTGTTATCTCAAACATCATAATATTGCTTACAGAATCGAGCCTCTCCGTTTAATTTTCACTAAGCCTTCAGTATGTCTTCTTTACCAATTACTATACACCATTTGGCACATTTTCTTTATATATGATCTCAATGTCATTCATGCTGAATCATTAGAGACAAAAGGTAGATGAGTTTTCAATGATTTAAGTAGGGATCTGCGGTGAAGTTGATTTAGAGAACCAAACTATTGTGGCTTTGTGGTGATTATTTTTCTGGACTCTGGAGCTAGTTTAGTGTCTTGGAATTTATTTGCAGTAATGAATTTTAACACCAAGGGAAATAGAAAATGCTTTCAAGAAAACAAGTGTCAGACTATAAGTTGAAACTGATAGAGCAGATATTTATGTGGCTAAGATCAATATTTCTATGCTTGAGATTGGAGCAGAAAATTGCGTCTTCCGTTAACATGTTGCAATATTTAGTTTCTGTACAGTAAAAACAAGTCCATGTCTTCTACTTCTAATCTTTTATACATGATTGTTTAACTTTGACAATTGTACTTCTACAGAAGCTGGAGGTATTGTCTCAGATGCTGCCGGAAAACCTTTGGACTTCTCAAAAGGAAAGTTTCTTGATGTTGATACTGGTATTATTGTTACAAACCAGAACTTGATGCCTTCGCTTTTGAGAGCAGTTAAAGAATCACTCAATGAGAAAGCATCATCCTTGTGATATCCGTCAAGCGTATGATTCTACTACTGAGCTTCCTTATTTTGTTGTCAGCCAGTTATATGAACCTTCCCCTCAATTGTGCTACATTTGATACGCGATCTGATGAAGTTAAAGCATATGACTGGACTTCTTCCAACACTTTATTTAAATCATATGTCTGTTCTACTTTTTGCGTGTACTTTCTTCAAGATTCTTGTAATTTAAGCTCAAGTTGGAGGTCCTTTTTCTTCTTGCAAGTACTTTTTTCCTCCTAACTTTCTTTTCTATTAATAGAGATTTTTATTTCAAACTTGGTTTGATATTTAACACTTTTAGATTAACTTACCAGAAGTGACATGATTTCAATATATATTGTTCAACTAATAACCTTAAAATTCTTGAATGTTATTATGATAACAAAGAAAGGTTGGCAGTGACAATATATGTATCTAAAGTTTGTTTCATAGCTAGTAACTTTGAAGCTTGCAATTATCAAATCTTGAATATGACTTGAAATATAATGATTATTTATTATGCCGTGGATATTTCTTGTAAAAAATAAATAATAGATCAAGTATAATGATCTTTCAAGTAAAGTTTTTATATAATTTTTATTTGTAAATTAAAAAATTTATTTAAAATGGGTAACTGTTTTTTTTCGAGGACTAAGCAAGTCGTCCATATAAAAAGTAAAACATGGATTATTAAAATTTATGTTAGAATTAAACAAAGATTTTAATATGTAAAGACTCGAAATATATTTAATCCAAAAATTAATACATGAGAGAGTTGTGCTTGGCTTGAAGTGTTGATGCAAGTGGTTAAAGTGTTGATGCATTTATGCAAGCGACTAAAAATTCTTGCGAATACGATATAAGAATGAGACATCAAATATACAATGTTCCGCTTTTCCTTTTATGTATGAACATTTGTGATTGTGATGTTTATATGCGTACAAGATTACCACATATCTCCCCTCAAAAAAAAAGAAAAAGATTACTATATATCTACAATTGTTTTTTCTTATATATAAATATATTGAATTATGCTTTTACAGTATCAAACGAGAGTAAAACAAATAAAAAATGTTCAAGGATATAGGAGAACATGAGAACGAAATGGATAATGGAAATTTAGGTCAGTGGGCCATGATATGGGACAAGATAATGAGATGTGGAGTTTGGAATATGCTAAAATAGTTGATAAAATCAAAGAGCATATCCATGTATATCTATTTGAAATATGGTTAGGCCTAACTCCGTGACATTGATTTTTGTTACTCTAATACTATAATATGCCGGGGTCGGTCGGTTGGGTATGTTAATGTTGGTAAACTGTCAAAATATGAACTTTACTTGAAGATAAATATTTCCACTTTGGTATTTTACTTACCAAACAATTGTTGTGTTGACTGTTGACAAACAAAATGTTCTATCGTTGTGGGTACTTGAAATAGGTTTCTTTTAATTTGGACTAGTGAAAGTTGGTCTCCAACTTGGACCAATTGAAAACTGGCCTTAGATTTAATAATAATTAATATGGACGGTTGTGATTGAAGGTCTGATACCTGATGTATAAGTTCAATAAAATCCAAGCCTAGTGTAAGTGTGACCGCTCAGTAGCAATTTTGTCATTTCTAAATAGATCTTATGTAATTTTTTATTTATTTTTTATATGGTCAAATTTATAAAAGCCCAACAACTTATGAACAATCATCTTCATCTTCTTTCTAACGCCGGAGCCCAACACTCGTATCCTTCGTGAAAACCCATCTGTTATATAGTGGGAGCAAAATAATTGTGATTATGGTACTGTTCCTGTGTTTGAGAAAACATGTTGGTGAGACTAAAAGGAAAATCAGAATGTCTTGGAACTACATGGCATGGCACTCACTGTTTAATGGGTTTTTAGATGTACAGGATCTTAGTTTTATAGTAGTAAAAGATAGACAAAAAATTAGCAAATGAACAATGCAAAAGAAAAAAGGAAAGTGCTACTGCTATCGAACTGAAAATTAGAACAACGCAGTTAAAGATTAATAAATTCAACATATAATATAATTATATTTTAATCAAATAAAAAAAAATCATTTAATTAGGTCCAGAAGCTCCAAGAACAAAATTTTTAAGGTTTGATAGCTCATTAATAGATCTGAAACAAAAAGTAACTTTGTAAATTATTGGGGAAAAGGGGTTGCTAGCATGTTTTCCTATAAGGGGGTGTATGGTATGGAACAACTAAAACATAACCCGTGATGCCAGGTAATTTTACTGGTCTAAATTGGACCAAATCATACACTTGTCCAAGCTAAGCTAAAGGGACCCCTTGAAATAAAGCTATTTTTTTAGTAGCATTGGGTAGATACATTACGTGAAATAAGAGATGAGGAAACAAGTGTCAAACAAAACAATATTAAAATGTTGAAAAGCCATCCTAGGAGAAGTAAAATAGCATTGGGCATAGTAAATTTACTATGAGAAGGGTGAATCATTCAATGGTTGTGATCTTTTACTTGCTACCATTTTTCAACTTTTTGGTTTTATCCTTGAAACAAAAATTGAGACCCCACAACATATAAAATAATGATAAGTGAGTGAGCCATTTTTTATGGGCTTGTGGCCATCTGAAAATAAACTCATAAAACTTGAACGAACACTCTATCAAAACCCCCACATACAAATTTCAATCTCATCATATAATCAAAACATTACATAATATTAAGATAAATAAGGTTTTAGTCCTTAAATCATGTTTAAGATTAAACTATAATGTTTTTGTAATGGCCACGACTAGTAAATATTATTTGATCATAAATTTGAATGATATAGTTTACATAATTTTTTTTTTGAATGATATAGTTTACGTAAACAAAAATAAAATTGAAAGCTGGTATATGTGTTTTGAAGGGAATGCTAGTATATGAAGTTAATCAATTTTCGCTGTTTTTGTCAAATTAAAAAAAAGGTTAGATATCAAAACAAAAAAAAAAAAGGTGATAAATTATTTACATGTAAATGGGTGAGGTGCATATATGATTTCGTAAAAACAGAGGTGTACTAATAAACTTGTTAATACTATTAAATATTAGCTTTTTTAATCATTGAAAAAACAAACGAAATAAAAATAACTTGTTTGAGTCCCACATAGAAGTGAAAAGTAACATTTCCCATGGTGGGAAAGGATTAACCCTTCCCATGGTAAATGCCACCTAATAATGATATCGTATATATTGTTTTCAGGCGTATTAAAATTGCAACAAATCTGGGATCCGGATTCCATAACTTTTTTGCCGGAAAAGTTATGCGACTTTACTCAATAATGATCCTTGGTTTAATCTCATGGTTCATAGTTTGACACATGTCCCAACTTATTTTGAGTTATTAAAAAACAAATGAGTTGAGATCCATTTCACAAAGCCATACTCATGACCCATCGCCGCCTTCTACAAACCGCCGCCTTCAGACCTCATTGACCGTCGTCGTGCTCGTTATGCACCGCCCCTCTCGCCGCGCTGCCGTCCTGTTCAGAGCTTACTGGATAGTTGAAAATCAATCTTCTCACACCGTCAACTAAAAAATAGAAATGAAAAGCAAAAGTGCGGATCCAAACACAGCGACGAGAGGAGTTGAAGCACGGTGGTCGACGCAGCTGTTCTTAATTTTTGAATTTTGGAAAAAGGCAAAAACACGTGGCAGAATTATAAGGCTTGAGATTGATCTGATGGTGAGGAAAGGTTGAAAGTTTACCTGACTTTGGCGCCACAAAGTCATACAATCGAAAATGTATTTTGGGTTTGTCGTGGTGTTACGTGACACCGACAAGCGTGTTCACAATCAACTCTGTTATTTTTATGGCAACAAACAAACAAGAGGGGGTATTTTGGTCATTAGAGAGGCTGAGAAAGGAAGGAGGGTGGTTAGTGATTTGATTCTTGTCTTCCTCTCCACTGTTCCCCTGTCACCATAATCAACCAATTTAACACCAACAACACTCTAACCAACTCATTCACCTCACATTTTTTGAGATCTCAAATCACAATTTCACATAGAGATGAGAGAACCCTCCTCGGCGATAATTGAAACCAACGGTGGCGGCGTTTCTTCACCGCCGCCTCAACCACTCCTCGAGAGACTCAAAGACTACGGTCAGGAAGACGTTTTTTCCCTTTGGGATGAACTCTCCAATGAGGAACGCGATTTTCTCGTCAAGGACATCCAAGTAACTTCATTCCTACCATTAGATTTGCAATTCAATTTCCTCTCAATCATTTAAAATTCAATTTCGTTTTCTCATGTTTTTGCAGAGTTTAGATCTTTCCAGAATTGACCGTATTATTCGATGTTCATTACGATCTCAAGGTTTTCATTCTTCCATATATAAATGAATTGAATTGTTGCATGTTCATGATTTTTATTTTGTTTGTGCTGCGGGATTGATTTTTGGTTTTTCCCAGGGCTGCCGGCAGCTGCCATTGAGCCGGTGCCGGAGAGCAATGTTTCAAAGGTGGAAGAACGAAGCCAAGAGGAACGAGAAAGATGGTGGAAAATGGGATTGAAGTCTATTTCAGACGGCAAAGTCGCTGTTTTGCTTTTATCCGGTGGCCAGGTATGTAGTATCTTTTCAAACTGTTTCCGATGGAGAAGATTAACAAGTTTTAATTTTTATTTATTTTAAATATGATATTAGTAATAATATTATTATTCGATGGCACTAGCATATTTTAGAATCTTACTATTCATGCAATGCTACTTTTTGGTTTAGTATTTTATGTATAAAAAAAAGATAAGCAGTATGATTGCTCTTTCTTTTTCCTCTTAGATAGGCATTATTTTGTTATAATTCTACACTTTTTGTTTTGATTTTGGGATTTTTTACTCCTTAGGGACGAGTTAGAATTCAGGAGTCTTCAATTTTTGTTGTCCCTAAGAAGCAGCATCATTGGCTGTAAAGATGTGAGAGTGTAAAAGCAGATGCTTTTTTAATCATAAAAAAGTTTAATATAATCTGCTTTCAAGTGTTGCTGTATGTGTATGCTACTACGTATGATGTAAAGCATTGGCTCTTGGTTTATTGTAATCATTAAGTACGATAAAGTTGCTTTATGCGATGGCCTTACCGCTGCTTGCTATATAGTCTCCCTTCTCCTTGGATTCTAACCAAACAACAAATAACCATAAAAAAAAATAGTACTCCTGTTTTATATTTTAGATTATTTAACAAGACATTATACTACACAGTTGTGAATTAATTCAGCCCACCACTCATAAATAACCCATGTGCAAGGTTTCTCCTGTATTATATTTTAAATTATTTCAGTCTATTTTATTTTTAGAAAAATTATAGAGAAATGGTTGTAGTATATTAATAAGGATCTTTGTTGTTGTTGACTAGTTGTTGTTATAAGGTGTACAGCTACTTAAATCTCCCCATTCCTCCATTCATAAACATTCCACACCATCGACTAGTAATATCAAATGCATTATCCCTCCTGAAGTTGCTAGTACACATTTAAATGATTGTGAGAACCTTGTAAAAGATAGATTAACCATCTCAATTAAAACATTACAAGATAATGTCTATAATTAAAAAGTAATATTATCATGAGTTATACAATTTTGTTGCGCAATCAAATTATGACTAATTTTGCAGAGGCATATGTGTTTGCTATAAACTAATAAGATATTTATGTGATTGTATTCTTAGTCCATCTTCAGTTTTGGAAATTACGGATTTGCTTGAATGACATGGTTTTCTGAAAACTATATATGCAGGGTACTAGGCTTGGAAGTTCAGATCCAAAAGGATGTTTCAGTGAGTATTTTCACTTGATATTGAAAGCTCAAGTATTTTTACTAATAGGAAGTTCATTAAGTTCTGTATAATGTTAAAATAATTATTGTCTGTTTAAGCTCTCAACAAAGTATGATAAATAATCAATATTCACTACTCAGTGTATTCATGATTTGATAGATATCTGATGCTTGTTTCTGGGCCATAGATGAATTTGTTTTGTACTTCATAAAAAATGCAAAGTGTGATTTGTTAGAAAGAAAGCAAAACATACTCATCATGGAAAGCATAAAGGTGGTTGTTGAATGTTAGACATGGATGGGTTGCAAGCAAGTTAATATTTGCATGTAGACATAGTAGGCATTTGAAAATTTCTGATACTGGGACTCTGACATTTTTACTGATTCTAAACATGAATACGGAGTGCATTTCCTCTAATATGCTTGAGATTTGTTTTCCTTATGTCTTGCCAGTTTAGCTAAATTTGACTTATAAATTGTATCAAAGTAGCTGAAGGATAGTTTGCATTCCTTTGACAATTGCATAAGCCTTCCTTTGTCGTGAATGTATGTGATATTTCTGTCATTATATAGTGCTTTGAGAGTAAATCGTGAAATATATCTTTATTTATGTGTTTCCATATTTTATTCTAGATATTGGACTACCATCTGGAAAATCACTTTTTCAACTTCAAGCAGAGAGGATTTTGTGTGTGCAGAGATTAGCTGCTCATGCTACAAATGAGAGTAAGTTTCGTTTGTCTTGGTCCAGGTCATTAATGCATTATTCTGTGTTATTATCATCTGTTTGTCTATTGCAGGTTCTACTTCCTCGGTGCAAATACACTGGTATATAATGACTAGTCCATTCACTGATGAGGCAACACGCAAATTCTTTGAAAGTCATAAATATTTTGGTCTTGAAGCAGAACAAGTAAGACGTCTTTAAATATTCTTCTTGCTCAGTAGTACTTATTTTACAATAGTTTGCTAATTTGCTTACATTAGGCTCACTTTTTTAATATATAGGTTACCTTTTTCCGGCAAGGGACCATCCCGTGCGTTTCCAAGGATGGTAGAATTATTTTGGAGACTCCGTATAGGGTAAGGTCTCATTATTTTACTGAGCTTAAGCCAAATATGTTTTCTTATCATTATTTGCTTTCTTAAATTAATGTAAACTAATAAGTAATTAAATGTTCTAATTAAATAACGGGTTTTGAGAACTAATAGCACGGGATGGAGAACTTCTGAAATCCTAATTATTGGTAGCTATAGATATGAACTCTCTATAAGGTAAACATAGTTCAGCAGTCGAGAGCTGAATAATAACAACATACTACTGACATAAAATCAAATGGTGATTTATTTAGTAGAACTTGTTTAACATACTTTTGTCATGCTACCAACTAGGCAGGGTTATTCTTTTCAACTTTTAGTTTATGAAAGAATAAATCTCATGAGAGAATGAAAATGATTAAAAAAAAGGTTTAGAAATTTGCTTTTGTCAGGAACAACCAACTTTTCCAAAAGCTTAAGCTTTTAAGTTGAAAGTGAAAACTTATGAATGGCTTTATATCTAAAATGACCCTTATCCAAGAGCCCTTTGGAACTAAAGCATGGACAATTCACAAGTCCATCCTACCTTGTGCTGAAATTCCATTTTATTTTGATGAATGGGAACAGCAGGGATGAAACATTTGGCCACTTGATCACAGTGGCTATAATACCAAAAGCCTGAGATGTTAGAAGGTTCAAGGATGGTTTTATCTTTCATTTCTGGTTGTTTCCACTATATTTCTTATGTTTTAACTGTTTCATGGGGTATTCATTGTCCTTCTATTCAATAAATCCTTCCATTGTCACAGAAATTCTTGTCCCAGCAGTATTTTCATTTTTTGTTGGATTGTTTTAATAATTGGGGTTTAAAAGACAGGAACCATTTAAAGCCAAGGATTACTGGTTGGAAGAGGCGCATTTGTGCGTCTAGAACTTGAAATGATTAGGGTCGTGCCCGGCTTCTTATAGTGCAATGTTGTTTATTTTTAATAAAAAAGCAACATGTATCACTGATTTAGACATTCAAATCATAATAATAGGAAATTAAATTACAAATAAAAAACTTTGTTTTCTTTCTCTGCCTCACCCAGTTTTTCAATTATTTCGTGTCATGTAAAGCATCTATAATCTAATTTGGAATGAGCAGATGAGGATGAGATTCTTTATTCGCAACTTATAGCTTTGCCTGTCTTATTTTATGTCTGTCTTGTTACATTTGAACTGTCCAATTGTATATTTTATAACTCTATTTGATTTCTGTCTGGTTGATTACTATTTTAAACTTTTGAAACCAGGTAGCAAAAGCTCCTGACGGTAATGGCGGAGTGTATTCAGGTACCTTTATGAGTCCTTTACTACATCATATATGATATTTTGTTGGGCAAGTTTGGATCTATTAGAACACTCTTTTTTGTGCGTGTTCAGCTCTGAAGTCTACCAAATTATTGGAGGATATGGCCTCAAAAGGAATTAAGTATATTGATTGCTATGGAGTTGACAATGCACTGGTGATTTTTCTTTGTTTTCTTTCCTCTTTTGACTGTTGAATCAATCTGTTTTATTGGTCATCTCTAACTTCTTATTTAAAGAAGTATTGACTTGGACTTGTCAACCAGGTTCGAGTTGCTGATCCATCTTTTATAGGTTACTTCATTGATAAAGGTGTTGCTGCCGCAGCAAAAGTCGTCCGCAAGGTAACCGATTTTTTAACACTCATGCTAACAACCAATCAAATCTGAGTTTAAGAACACAATATGCATGCCTTATTCTTCGCCTGACTAGTCACGTCTTTGTAGAGTATATTTGAATTTGAGAGGTCTAGTTATCCATGACCCTTATTTTCCTGATCAGTGCAAGGAGGCTGGGAGAGTTGGATAATCATTCTGCATGGATTGTTTTTGCTGGAATGCCTCCTTTTAGTTTTCTTCTCTGAATGATTGAATCACCGTTGCTACATTCACAGTCTCCTTTTCATATATCATATCTCTATAGTTGAGATTATTACTGAATTAATAATACAAATACAGTGCTATGCGTCCTTCTATAAATCTGCAGAAAGAAGATTAGACTGTACTGTACGAACATATTAGAATATCCCAAGTAGGAGGTTTGGTTGGTGAGCTGAGAGATGTTGAAGGAGTTTCTAACTAGGTTTTCCAGGTCTAAAATCTGGAAACTAACATAACTAATAATTTACCAACATTTGGCTATTATATAGAAAAATAACACATTAGAATGTTCTTGATATTCCCTTCCAAACAATTTGATGTTTATTTCATATTTCAATTCTGATTATCTTGCACTCCTTTTACTCCACTTTTTTTTTTTCCTCTCTTTCTTCCCTACCCCTCACATCCCTCATTGGGGTGTGAGAAATTTTATCCAACATATTTCCATAGATTATAATTTTGATCCCAACTTATGATCCTACCACTGCAATTATTGCAAGCATAACTCGGGAAAATGAACTAGAACTCAGGAATCCAATTATTTAGGCAGTTGGGCAATAACTCTGAAATAAAATAGAACCCAGGGATTCAATTATTCAGGAAATTGGGAAACAAATCAGAAAAGTAAAGTAGTTCTCAGGGATCCATTTATTCGATAGAACTAAAACATAAGGGCAGCATCCATTAATTAGTTCAAGGTTTAATTTTTTTTTTATTCCTTGCAAATATGACTCATTTTGGTGTTAGACACTGCAAAAAAATAAAAAAAAACACATGATCCCTTAAAAAACAAAAACTTGTTCTGGTCATTGTCATCTTTTTATTTATTTTTTTGTTGACAATTGTTATTTGGTTTTAGTCTCGATAACATTTGGCACATGTTTCGTAGTGTTTACATTAATTGATAATTCAATAGATTTTGTGCCTCTCATAGTTTATACTAGTATATGCTTGTAATAGATAGGATAGATAACAGTTGGCACTTGACAGCTATTCACAGCTGTCAAGTGACTGCCACCTGTCCCCCAGAGTGCTGGGCGTGAGGGGTGTATTGGGAAAAACCCAAGTCCCACATTGGATAGATAAGACTCTTGATAAGAGTTTATATAGAGGAGGCAATCTTCACCTTACAAGCCGGTTTTGTAAGGATGAGTTAGGCCCCAAAATTTCTAACATGGTATCAGAGCTTGTCGAATTCAAGGGCCATCTACCGATTCACGCACCAAGTCCAAAGAGTGCTGGGCGTGAGGGGGGTGTATTGGGAAAAACCCAAGTCCCACGTTGGATAGATAAGACTCTTGATAAGAGTTTATATAGAGGAGGCAATCCTCACCTTACAAGCCGGTTTTGTAAGGATGAGTTAGGCCCCAAAATTTCTAACAGTTTCGTAGTGTTTACATTAATCAATAATTCAATAGATTTTGTGCCTCTCATAGTTTATACTTATTAATTTGGTCTTGGTATGACAGGCATATCCGCAAGAAAAGGTTGGAGTGTTTGTACAGAGAGGTAAAGGTGGTCCTCTTACCGTGGTTGAATACAGTGAGTTGGACCCATCACTAGCTTCTGCAGTCAATCAAACTACCGGCCGCCTTCGTTTTTGTTGGAGCAACGTTAGTCTGTTCTTCTTTATAATCTAATGTCTTCTGCTTTCCAAACATTTTTTTGTATGTGATTTAAGCATCATTTCCCTTGAAATTTGACATGGTCTTATAAAACGGAAAGGTAGGGGTTGAAGAGTTAGCATCCTACACTTCCTAATTAAATGGAAACCTAGTATCAACTTTTGATAGTGACATTGTGAGATCCAAACAGGAGCTTTGGTTCTATTCATATATTACCAGTTAGCAAATTAGAAACTATGGGAACCTTGTGATCATCTAATTTGCTTATTATTATCTTACACAATGCCTTCAGGTTCTATACATAAAGTATCTGAAACAAACACTACTTTCAGGCCTTCTTTTCCTATCCATCGATGCGGTTGCCGATGCCACCTTAACATCTCACAGGCCATAACTCAACTTGCTTTATCAACCAAAACATAAATAGAAAGAGATCAGGTTACATGTCTTGATGGTGTCAATCAACCTATTTAACCAACCCCATTAATGGGACAATGATCGGTACTTATTGGTGCTGTTTTTTAATACTATTGTCAATGATCAGCAATCATGTATAAGAATGGTTATTAATGTATAAACCACGATAAAAAAAATTCGCTCTGCATTTGAAAAATTGACCTATCACTTCTGCTGTATGCATTGTAAGTTATCTGCCAGATGTCTTATTAAAATTTTGATTTCAGGTCTGCTTACACATGTTTACTTTGGATTTTCTAAACCAAGTAGCAAATGGCCTTGAAAAGGACAGCATGTAAGAGACCTATCTTGCTTCTCAATTCTCAGTGTTATCCGAATTCCACGTGTTAAGAAATTAATTTATTATGCAACCTTGTAGTCTTATAGCTAAATTCAAGCTAAAAAGTAAAATAAAAATAAAAATGGTGTTTACCCTCTGATACCTAGGGGAAGGGGACCCTATGAAATCGGAGTTTGGTTTGGTGGTAAGTAAAGTCTAGCCAAGAATTGTTCCACCCAGGCTCTCCCTAAAAAGTAATTTTATATTGCTATAGTATAGAATTTGCTGCAGGAAAAAAATTTAGTTGCATCACTAGTTAATCAGATGCCATAGTTTTAATGTCTTATGATCCATGCATCAATTCTATATGCAGTTACCACCTTGCAGAGAAGAAAATCCCTTCCATACATGGATATACAATGGGATTAAAACTTGAACAGTTTATATTTGATGCATTTCCATATGCTCCTACAACTGCACTTTTTGAGGTGACTACAATTCTGATTATTACATGAAACTATGCAAATTTTTTCCTGACATGGTGCTTGGTTAAGAATGCTACTCTTATTGCCTCTTTCATGCGTCCATGTTCAGGTATTACGCGAGGAGGAATTCGCACCTGTAAAAAATGCAAATGGATCCAATTATGACACTCCAGATAGTGCTAAAATGCTTGTTTTTCGACTTCATACTCGTTGGGTAGTTGCTGCAGGTGGCTTCTTAACACATTCAGTGCCCTTGTATGCAACAGGTAAGTTCTCCCTCATGCACATTTCATTAGAAAAATTATTATCTTATCTAACTCATCCTTTCCTTTCATGATACGTGGTTGCCTCTTGTTCAGGTGTTGAAGTGTCACCACTCTGTTCATATGCGGGTGAAAACCTGGAACCTATATGTCGAGGAAGAACATTTCATGCACCTTGTGAGATTACATTCTAGTTCTATCCTGTTTGTGCGGGCTTGTTGTGATTGCAGTAAGGGAGTTCTCAGTCCCATACATGTCTGAGGATATATTTATGTATGCCTCATATCATTCGCATGTATCAATGTATCTGATCATCTGTATCTTTTCCAATCTGTTTCTGATTGGCTTTTTTGTTTTTGGTTTTTAACTTCTAATTTTTTATTGATATGTATCAATGTAATCTGTTTTATCAATGTACATGTATCATATTTGTTTTGACCATTTATTTGCCCGTGCAGAATCAAATATGCAGTCCCATTTTCCTGAAATTTCCCGATTATACTGCACTGTCGATAGTATTTTACTTGCTCCCTAAGGAAATTGGGTTTGAGGCATATGATTTTTAAAGCGGATGATTTATTTTGGAGAAGTTACATTTTAGTAAAAGTGACTCACAAATGAGTTCAATAAAATATACTGGGAAGGTGTAATCACTTGAATGTTTTGGCCATTTGCAAGTGTATTTTGATTTTTAGGTCTTCTTCCATTTTAAATCCTCTCGAATGTATTCACTTTCATTTTTACCTTGTCAATGTTTTTCTTTTGAAAACGGCTGGTTACAACCCCTCGTAACTTTTAAACTTATAGTATCCTAGTCATATTTAACTTATTCTTATTTTTGGTGTTTGGGCATCGTATGCAAAGTGAGATCACGTAAATGAAATTTATATGTTTAGCACATATGTAAACTTATTCTTATTTACATATTGTCTCTAAATTATGAGTTTCTATATCTTGCATGCCAACTCACTTCAAATACGTCTATGTAATCTCAGTTTAGGTATGTAAACTCATGTACAACCTATAAATATATTGAGTTTTTAAATCTTACTCAAACTCATTTTAAGTTAGTTTTAAGTAAACTTAATTCAAGTGCTTATATGAAAACTCGGTTTAAGTATATTTATATAAACTTAGTTCAAACTCAATTCAAGTATATTTTACAGTACGATTTACACATTCTAAGTTCAAATACACTCACCAAATTCATTTTAAGTACATTTACAAACTTTATTTGAATATGTTTATGCAAACTCAGTTCAAGTACTTTTTATATAATATTTGAAAGTTTGAAATGGAGCTCAAAATAATTTAGTCAATTTAAACCTTTTAAAATTTTACAAGGGATGTAATTTAGAATTGTAGGTGAACCTTCCTAGATGATTTTCTAGTAACATCTCTTAAAATATGATTACACCCCGAAATCATCAAAATATCTTTAAAATAAAATAAAATTTTCAATGCACCAAAAACACCTTCTCTCGTCTTTCAAAATCCCTTCGTAAAAATAAGCATACCTCTCCTCACTTTTTGTAAAATGTTACTTTGTTTCTCTCATATTATTGTTTCATCCAATTTCGATTTTTAACCCAATTTGAGCACCTCATTTCAATTTTATATCGCTTTTGCATGTTTTCAAGTAACCTTTGGATTAGTTGGTTCTTTAATCGGATACTATTTTTTTTAAAAAAGGTGTTATTGTATCATGTGTAAATACTTTTTGGGTTACGTTATCTTGTGCCCTAAGGGCACATGTTAAACAACCTAAAAATAGAAATATTCTCTTAAAATTTGTGCATTCAATTAATTAAAAGTTAAAAAATTGAATTCAAGTTCTAACAAAAAATTTCCCATACTTTTATGCCATTAGATTACTTAATCGCATTATATTTAATTTAATGGTGAATTTATTAATTAATTCAATAATGAAATAGATGATGTAAAATTCATCTCACAGTATAATTAGTCCATTTATAGAGATCTTCTATGCTAATACATCAAGGTCAATCCTTTCGGAATGACTATAGGTTACTCATAAGGGATGAAGTTTGACAAATAATCACGTAAAAAAAATAAAATGCAATGTTTTTATTTTACTGAAAATGAAATGTTCAAAGTCTAATCTAATTCTTGGAGTGGAGCGGCACATAATCAAACTCAATGAACCACGGAAATAAAGCTACGCGTCATTATGATATGACACTCAAATTTGAATCAAGACAAGATCTTCACTTGTGTTTGAGATTTTTCGAAGCTTATATGGTCAACCTTTTCCAAATTCCATTTTAATTTGAACGTGTTGGATATTTCTTGAGCACTAAGGTACCTTTCTAGGGTGTGTACACTTCGATTTTTTTCTTATTTTGGTTTCAAGTTTTCAGTTCGTTTAATTTTTTTTATTTGATATAAATACAACTTTATAGAGTTCGTGCACTAATTCCATTAAAAAAAATTACTACCCGCAAAAAGCCTATGAAGTATATGTAACTCTAAATAATATTAGCAAAATATGGTAACGTGGTCTTAAAAACTTATATAAAATTTTAAGCAAAGCGATCAACTGTTTTTGTAAAATCAATTGATGCCTTAGATGTGGAAATTAGAATTACAAGACTTGTTCTCCTAGATTTGCACCATTAAAAATAAGACTTACCTATTTCAATTTCTTCTGGATTGAGAAATTCATTCATAACCATATCATATCTATAATAAATTAAATCATGCCATATAGCATTGTGACAAACAACCAAGCAAATTGGTCTATATTGATTCAAGCTCTCCGGGTGATAAAATTTAGGGATTAATGCCAAAAATGATGTCTTAATACTTAGTTTGGTTTATGTTTTTTACACTCTCAATTTCATTGAAAATAATATAAATTTGATCTTTTTCATGTTGATGGAAAAACTCTCCCAGGTGAAAAATGGAAATTGGATTTAGAGCATTTTGGGTGACAAGGTCGGGAATACATGGCTGAAGTACTTCTTATTCATTACACATAAAATAAGACATTAATTATAATTTTCTTTGTAATATAATTCATGTTATACACACATATATTTAATGAAGGGTGGTTTGTGTATCACCACACAAAAAATGGGTAGCACTTGGGTGACATTGTGGTTGGTGACATTATGACATTGACCAACCACAATATCACAAGTGTCTTTCTTCTTTCTTTTTCATAATATTTTTTTGTTTCTTGTACATGTGTGACATTATGGTTGGCCAATGTCACCGGTGTCAACCAGTGTTTTCCCTCAAAAAATATAAAGACATGAATCTAGGAGCGATGTGAAACGAATCAAACGTTAATAGAAAGCCACGTAGGTCTTCCTCTAGCCACACCCAATCCTTCATAAATCCACTTGTTGCTAACTCCAACTCTTCTTCATCATCACTTTCCTCTGCACTCATTCTACTTTTAAGGTTTGTGCTCCCTTTTTCTCTTAACTTTGCTCTTCATGTTATTATTACTGTTATGTTACTTTACCTTACTTTAATTTTATCAATACCTTCATTATTTTTAGTAATTTCATTCTTTTGAGTTCTATATTATGGACCCTTTAATCTAGAAACCTCTTTCTCTGTTGATTTGTTTGATAAGAAATTAATTTACAATCACAATTGGATTTATTTATTTTCCTGTTAAACACAGAATTATTAGTTGTAGTTAATTAAGATTAAGACTTCATAATTTGGTTTCAGATGGCAGCATCATCAGCATGTCTTGTTGGTAATGCTTTATCCGCAAACAGTAATAGAACTACTCTTGGTAAGGATTTGAATGGAAGATATCTCTTTTCATCATGGAGATTTTCTTCATTGAATAATAAGGCATCAAAACCATTTTCCATTAAAGCCTCCTTAGACCAAAATCAACAGGAAGGAAGAAGAGGGATTTTGAAATTGTTGCTTGGAAATGTCGGTGTTGGTTTGCCGGCATTATTGGGAAATGGAAAAGCTTATGCTGCTGATGAACAAGGGTCGTCCTCCAGAATGTCATATTCGAGGTTTCTAGAGTATTTGGATAAGGATAGAGTTACCAAAGTTGATCTATATGAGAATGGAACCATAGCTATTGTTGAGGCTGTGTCTCCTGAATTGGGAAATAGGTTGCAGCGTGTTCGAGTTCAACTTCCTGGACTTAGCCAAGAGCTTCTTCAGAAATTCAGGGAAAAGAACATTGACTTTGCAGCTCATAATGCTCAAGAAGATTCCGGTTCTCTTTTGTTTAATCTCATTGGGAATCTTGCTTTCCCTGCTGCTGTCATTGGTGTATTGTTCCTTCTCTCGAGGCGGTCCGGTGGAATGGGAGGTCCCGGTGGACCTGGATTTCCTATGCAATTCGGCCAATCTAAAGCCAAGTTTCAAATGGAACCAAACACTGGAGTGACTTTTGATGATGTTGCTGGGGTGGATGAAGCCAAGCAGGATTTTATGGAGGTGGTTGAATTTCTCAAGAAGCCCGAGAGGTTCACTTCTGTTGGTGCTCGCATTCCGAAAGGAGTTCTTCTTGTTGGTCCTCCAGGTACTGGAAAGACCTTGTTAGCCAAGGCTATTGCTGGTGAAGCTGGTGTTCCGTTTTTCTCTATATCAGGTTCTGAGTTTGTCGAGATGTTTGTTGGTATTGGTGCTTCTCGTGTCCGTGACTTGTTCAAGAAGGCTAAAGAGAATGCTCCTTGCATTGTCTTTGTTGATGAAATTGACGCTGTTGGAAGACAAAGAGGGACTGGAATTGGTGGAGGGAATGACGAAAGAGAACAGACCCTCAACCAACTTTTGACAGAAATGGACGGATTTGAGGGTAATACCGGTGTCATTGTTGTTGCTGCAACTAACAGGGCCGACATTCTTGACTCTGCGTTATTGAGACCAGGCCGATTCGATAGACAGGTATGAATATGATTATATTACGGAATGCCTTATATGTTTATGAATGATTAAATTATTGATCAGAATGTTTTTGCAGGTATCGGTTGATGTTCCAGATGTAAGGGGAAGGACCGAAATCCTAAAGGTTCATGCTAACAATAAAAAATTTGATAATGATGTTTCTCTTGAAGTGATTGCAATGAGAACACCTGGTTTCAGTGGAGCTGATCTTGCAAATCTATTGAATGAAGCTGCTATATTAGCTGGTCGGCGAGGAAGGACAGGGATTTCACCTAAAGAGATTGACGATTCTATTGATAGGATTGTCGCTGGAATGGAAGGAACATTAATGACCGATGGGAAGAGCAAAAGTTTAGTGGCATATCATGAAGTTGGGCATGCTATTTGTGGGTAAGAAATTAGCTATCATTTCGTCTTTCCCAAGTAGATATAGTGTAACATTGCAATGAAAGCAAGGTTTTGTGGTCTAAATGATATTGTGTTACATAACATTAGAAGCTATTGCACTCTAAAAATTCCCACAAAGTTGGTTTGTAACATCTATCTGTACTTGATTGCAGAACTTTGACTCCTGGTCATGATGCGGTACAAAAGGTGACATTAGTTCCTCGAGGTCAAGCTCGGGGTCTTACATGGTTCATTCCTTCCGATGACCCAACTCTGATCTCAAAACAACAACTCTTTGCAAGAATTGTTGGAGGATTAGGTGGTAGGGCTGCAGAAGAAATTATTTTTGGTGAGCCGGAGGTTACAACTGGTGCAGGTGGTGATTTGCAGCAAATCACCGGTATAGCAAGACAGGTAATTGTTCATTAGAATTCTGTGCCGCATCATATCTCCTATTTTTTCTTCCTTTTTATTTTGTAGCATGAAAAATTGTAACATATTTATAATCTGATTTCATTTTAGTAACATTTTATCATTAGTCTAAGTTGTGTTGTTAGATACAACTACAATTAATTGGTGAGACTTGCAATAAGATCCAATCATATGATTTCTTCAATGCCTTTAACTATTTTTTTTATTATTCTAATAGAAACAACGATGATGCAGATTTAGAAGGATCCTATTCCTTACGATAATATCTTTTGATTTTCCTTTCTTATCTTCTGATGTCTAGATAAATGTTAATGATACTCTTGCAGATGGTAGTCACATTTGGAATGTCTGATATTGGTCCTTGGTCACTTATGGACTCGTCAGCTCAAAGTGGCGATGTTATCATGAGAATGATGGCAAGGAACTCAATGTCAGAAAAGCTTGCAGAAGACATTGATACCGCTGTCAAGAGATTGTCAGATGAAGCATATGAAATTGCATTGACACAGATAAGGAACAATCGTGAGGCAATTGATAAGATTGTGGAAGTCCTTCTGGAGAAGGAGACATTGAGTGGAGATGAATTCCGCGCTCTACTGTCAGAGTTTACTGAAATTCCAGTTGAAAATCGGGTTCCTCCTTCAACTCCAGTAGCAGTCGCTGTTTGAATGGCCTGTATGTAGTTATTTTATAATGTATGTATCATCTCAGAATACGAAGTTACCCTCTTCATTATGCTTCAAATTTGTGAATGACAAGCTTCTAGCTTACATTTTAATTGTTATAGTGTTGATAGTGACAACATACAATATATACAAATAGTACATATTTGATTGCAGAAATCCACAGTTTGTTTCAACACATCTATTATAATGTACAATTTGTTGTGAGTAACAACTAACAAACCATTAATTAATAAAAGCTTATGGCCTAGCCTACTTCAGGCTCAAGTTAAGCCAAAACATTTTAGAAGTCTCTTTAACCAAGATGGCTATGTTTTATGTCATTTAGAAGGTCTTTAAGCCTACCACACCGGTCTATTTAATTGATAAAAACAATTGTTTTTGCCATCGTTATTATAGTGAAGCTTATACATTGTCATTAAAATCATGTTCACTTTCATTTTAAATAATTTGATCATGTTAGTCTACATAAATACTGAAATTTGTAAGCTTATTGAGATATAAATTTATGGCTGTTTTATAAGCTTGTTACAAAATAGATTATCATGTTGGTCAAAATATTTAAGAGGTAGGTTATACCTTAAAAAAAGTTTATATCGTTTGTACAAATTATACTGATCTTTCAAAAAAAAAAATATATAAAAAAGAAGGAATGTGCTTAGAATTTAGAAAATTACTTTTCTGACATTGACAAGTTTACATTGACACAAGAAAATTACGCAAAATCCCCCAGCGGTAGTTAACTACCGTTGAGAAAGCCGGCAGCAGTTAACTGCCGCTGGTGCCAGCGGTAGTTATCTGTCATTGATGCCAACGGTTGTTAACTACTGCTACGTGTTTGGTTCCATTTCCAGCAGCTCACCTTCCATTTTTCATAACCAAATTCTTTCATACTTAAACAAATTCATCCAAAATTTTAATCCTTAGCATGATAAACAAAGTTTTTCATCCAATTGCAAATTCATGAATATTAAATGTACGAAATAATATTATTTAACAGGATAAAATTAAAACGCAAGAAATAATATAAAACGTACGTAAATGTCATAGAAATACGAAAATATACGGAACATGTCATAATAATACATCACCATCATCATAGCCCTGCTGCCTACGATGCCTCTGCCCCCTGCGTTGCTGGCAATCTGATACGTAAGGGCAGGGCGACCAATACTGCCAATCCGAATCATCTCCTGCACCAGCTCCTCTCTAGTCATCTCGCTGCTCTTGCCCACAACATTATCAGCTATCTGCACCACATCCCTGATGATCGTCAGTGTGTCAGGCAGCTCTCTGGCATGCTCCTCCTCTATGATCTGCTCCACGTTCGTCGGCTTGGGAGGAGATCCTTCATCAAGTGGGAGAATACGAGGGTGAGAGACTTTGGCATACCAAGCCATGTAGCCAGGCTCATGATGCCATGGTCTTTGACACCTCTGTCTCCAATCAGGGTAGAACCACGCCTGAGTGTCTAGCAACACAGTGGTCAGCAACTGCGTAGGCATCTGAGCGACAGATGACAGATGTCTGGAAACGTCCTGTACATACTCAAACTGCCTCTTCACCCGCTCAGGTAAATGACGGTAGACCCTCTCCTTCCCGCACATCAGCCATCCCGAGTAAGTGCACAGAAGCTGAAAAGAGCGCACTTCTCTGTGATCACCATATGTACAAAACCTCACATCATCCACCTCTAAGTGATCCAGCCGTAAGCGGTAACGATGCACATCTTTATGCCATCTGCTAGTAAGCCATCTCCCTGCACATGGTCTCTCCTTTTTCCACTTCGTGTTAGGCTTCCTTGGGTACGAACCTGACAAATGCTCCAAAATCCATTTCTGCAACAAAAAAATAATACACAAAAATAAGTATTCGAGTTAAATATTAAATAAATCTAATACATTATAAAAACTTCACAAAAATATTTAAATAACATCCTAAATAAAAGTAGTCGAACTTAGGAAAAAAAATAATCTAACATGATGATGAAAATTATAAAATAAATTCATAAATAAATGAAGATAAATATTAAAATATTACCATAAGAAGGGTCGTACAACCGACCATCGTTATGTTATTTAGAATAACAGAATCATCCAGATAATCGTACAGGTAAGTTAAGGTCATCCCTCCCCATGACCACTTCCCAATCGCCTGCAAGTCCGCCATATAATCAAGATATATCAAGTCGATGTGTCTGTTCGTTTTGTTAGTGAGCAGCACACTACCGACGAGATATAGAAGAAAACTCCTCACACACCACTGCCTCCTGCCTGCATCTCCTCCCTCGTCTGTGGGTCCTCCAGCCGTCTAGCCTCTGTCAGGTGGGCTTCATAAAGCCGCTTCAGTGTCAGATAACTGATATGAGCAGGAGACTCAGTCCTTGCCTCAGCACGAGCATCAGCTTCTGACATGCCCAACAACCTAATCATCAAATCAAGCCCACGGTCCCGATCCATTGTCACGTCATGGTCCAGCATGCGACCCTGAATAGGAAAGTGGAGGAGATTATACACATCGTCCAAAGTGATCGTCATCTCCCCCACAAGTAGATGAAAACTAATGGCCTCTGTGTGCCACCTCTCGCATAGAGCATGAATCATAGCATGAGCCACACTAGAATACCCGGTGTATATCAAATGATGTAGGCCAGACGCCTCTACAGGATCCCAAAACCACCTCAATCTCTTCTCCGGTATATCAAGCTCTCTCTCACCTTTTTCCCTGCATTTATACACTTATACTCCCCATCATGCCACATCTGAAAATCAAATGAATTAAGACATTGTCACTACAAATTTTAAAGAATTTAAACACTTACGCTACATTCTTTAAAAAATTTAAACAATTACGCTACATTCTTTAAATAATTTAAACACTTACGCTACATTCTTTAAAAAATTTAAACACTTACGCTACATTCTTTAAAAAATTTAAACACTTGCGCTACATTCTTTAAAAAATTTAAACACTTGCGCTATATTCTTTAAAAAATTTAAACACTTACGCTACATTCTTTAAAAAATTTAAACACTTACGCTACATTCTTTAAAAAATTTAAACACTTACGCTACATTCTTTAAAAAATTTAAACATTTACGTTATATTCTTTAAAAAATTTAAACACTTATACTAAATTCTTTAAAAAATTTAAACAATTACGCTATATTCTTTAAAAAATTTAAACAATTACGCTACATTCTTTAAATAATTTAAACACTTAAGCTACATTCTTTAAAAAATTTAAACACTTACGCTACATTCTCTAAAGAATTTAAACACTTATGCTACTAATTTTAATCACTTTAAAGCATTTAAAGAATTTTAAAGAATTTAAACACTTACATTATGATGGTTCACCCAAAAAGGGTTCGCCTCGTGCCTCGCGTAGTCGAACAACAATTCCGTGGTCTCAGGACCTCTAGGAAAGGGAGGCCCTCCAACAGGGTATGGCGGTATCAGCGGAACACGACGACCTCGTCGCCGCCGAGTCTGAGGCTCAGACTCACCCTCAGGAACTACATTATCTGCCTCAAGATAATCCGCCACAACATCCTCTGACACCTACTCATCATCTGCCACCTCCTCATCCTATGCCTCGTCCTGCGGCTGATAAAACATTCTCTCCTCCTCCATCCGATAATATCCAACAAAACCCTCATCTGCATACCCTGCATAATCATGCGCTGGTGTCGGATCAACCACCTGGGAGGAGTAATCCATATGTGACTGTGAGCTCTCTACACCTGCCCTCGCGTCCCTACGCCTCCGAGTCTTTGGGACATACGGGTTTTGATCCACCCTCTCTCCGAGCGCTAACAGTACTCGCCTCTTTACCTTTACGCATCCTCACCTCTCTAATAAGCCGCTGCTGCTCATCCTCCTCCCCAGCCATATCTGTACAAAAACAAAATAAAAATAACATAAATACGTGGACAATGTATTTAGGCATTTCAAAGGAACGTAAAAGTATACAAATATAAAGGATACATATTCTAGGCATATATGATTTTGATTGATATTTGATAGATATATACATTATAACACAAAAATCCAAACTAATCAAACTAAGCAATTGAAGTCCCTTTGAAATGCATATATGGTTATTATATCATTATGTCCAAACTTATCAAACTTGCCAAAAGAAATCAAAAATGCAAACTTATAATCATTATAACATATATACATTATGAAATTGAACATATTTGCAAAAAAAAATTACACAAAAAAAGCAACATTTTCTCACTTAGGCATTTCATCAAACACCTTAAGTGCATTTCAAAATACTAGCACAATTAGCGTTAATTTAACATCAAATTCAACTACATTGTACCTAAACCTACTCTAAACAACAATGCCGGCATAAACAATCCATCAAAGCATCTAAATCATGCATAATTTGCACTTTTCTAACCTAACCTAAAACTAACATTTTGCTCAAAATTATGAAAACTAACACCCTAAACAAACTATATTGCATGTAAATAGGAAGAAAAGAACTTACTTGTGATTTACTTGAAGAAATTAGGATGATTTTCGAGCAAATGAGGATTGGGAGATTTTGATTAAAATTTGATGTTTCTGCGTTCATATCATAAACATTGCAACAACAGTTAACTACCGCTGAGGCCAGCGACAGTTAACTGCTGCCGGTTTTTCCAACAGTAGTTAACTACCGCTGGGGGTTTTAACGTAATTTTCTTGTGTCAATATGATGTTTTTGAAGTCAGAAAAACAATTTTCTAGAATTTATGCTACTCTATTTGATAATACTGGATATGCCCATATTAGACCCAAAAAATGGGAAATTTCACTTCACAAATTTCTCCTAAATAGACCCATTCGACTTTCTAGCTATAGTTAAGTGTCGTTCGGTACTTTTTAGAGTGGTTCAATCACTTTTAAGAATATCTCAGCTTGAACCTTATATTGACCCAGATTCTTCTGTGGAACATGCTTTTGTTGTATTGCACCGAACTAGTGCGATTCAGTAGATGCACAAAATTGGCACCAAATTGAATCACTCATTTCCAGCATTCTATTAGCACAAGGGGGGATTATGTTAAAAACATGAAAAATTCAAAGACTGGTTAGAGAGTGACCAAAGGGTCCATCACTAAACCGTGTAGAGATAGTATGGTTTAGAGAAATATAACCAAGTGTCTTATTTGAGTTTTGTTTAGTTCTTAAGAAAATTGTTAGCTTTGTTGGTGTTAATGATAAAACAAGTTTCGTTGATTAAAATGATCATGTTAATAAATGTCGTAAGTGTATTGTTTAAGATATCTATAATAAGACATTGAGTCTTAGAAATAGAAGTCAAACAATTGTCATAAATATAAATACAAAATTTTCTATATAAAAGTTGTTCGTTAAACAACGAAGAAGAAAATTGTTATTTCAAATTCAATGTGAGAATGGTCAAAGAGAAATGATATTTGTACAACTATTTTATAACAATTTTTTAATAACTTTTTTTCTCATACTCACGTTATATTCTTATTCTCTCTCTTACTTTTTTTTTCTTCTCTCTCTATTGTTTTGGACCAATAAAAAGAGAGAAAATGAAAGTTGTAATCAAAATTGTCACAAATGGTTTTACATATATCACTACTATGATATTTTGACAACTTAATTTATTGACAATGTATGTACAACTTATTACGTATTAACTAGCGGAAATCGTCGAGGTATTTGTGCAAACAGGTATAATCCGTTTAATTGCAGAAATTCTAAAAATGAAAAAATTAGCAAGAATCACTTTAAGTATATGAAAAAAAAAGAACCCTTTTTTTGCAAGTCCTACGATGCAATTGGAGCTTATCGACAGAAAAGAATAAATTTCGATAGTCTTTTTTGGCTCCAATGGCGAATAGATCAATGCATGTCTTTCTCTCTTTAAAAATTAAAATAGTATGCACAAAAACTAAGGTAGATGAAAAAAATTAAAAACCAACAAATTGTATACCAGCTCTGTTTATACGTTGTTGGTTCTCAATTTTATTGTTCAAGAACCAACAATTGCGTATTTAGTCATTGAATATATAAGTATGTAATTTGATTCTTTCTCAGTTGTCAAGTCTACATTTTTTGAAGGAGTTTTCGTCTTGGTCAATGTAAAGGATAAAAGTGACTATCAAATTAAAAAATGGAGGATTTGTTTAAATTTTCATTTGAATTAAGGCTCAATATGGGAACAAATTACACGTTTGAGGGACCAAAACAGTTGTTTGTCCTTAAAACTCACTAATAAATGGAGTCTAATTTTCCTGCAATATGCTTATCAGCTTATGGTTGCTCTTTTTATAGGTAAGCTGACGTTGCACATGATTTGTTTACGTATTCGAACATTGATATTAGTACGTAGTTGCGATAAATAATTTTTTTCAACGGGAACATTAATATAGATTCCGAATATACTACTTCCCTTGTCATCAATTAAATGTTTAGCACGTGTATACTCTCACTCTGAATCATTCTTTTCTTTTCTTTTCTTTTTTACTTTTTTTTGAAGCAGTAAACTGGAGGAGTAATAGATTAATTAATAATTTCTTCTGGAAATTACTTGGGGAAATTAGATTGAAAGCACGCGGTTTTGCTTAAAAGACTATTACTAAAATAAGTTTTTTTGAAGGATATACTAAAATAAGTTAAAATATATATTTTTAGGGAAAGTAGATTAAAATATTTTGTTCACGACGTTTATATTGAGTATAAAACATAGGCTTTGTTTCCCTAAAAAAGCATAGGTTTGGTTTGATAAAAATAGCATACAGTTGTTAAGATAATTGATAGCTTATGGCTGAAACCGATATCCGATAAACTAATTAAAATGATTATTAAAAGTAACGGTTCGATTAACTGATAAATGTAAAATTGTATAAAAAAAACTTTCATGATTTTATAATATTAAGATATTTGGTAATATAATTTCTTTTAACTTGATATATACTTATATGGTATTAAATTAATATTTTTCCCTTAAATTTATTTCCTTTCAATTTTTATACTTTATAAAGTATCTTTAAAAAAAATATTTAAAGTATAAAAAATAATCAATTCATAAGATTAAAAACCTTAAATCTATTCGCGGTAAATACACAATCCTTAAATTTCCTTTCATTGTTATTTTATTTTTATATTCATAATATTTGTCAATGTTAGAATTGATCTCTGTAACATTTTTTTAATTGGAAAAGAGATTTTTTCATGAAATCAAGTGACATCAATGTCTATTTTATAACCATCTTTGAGAGGATTTAAATTTTGTAAATTGAGACTAAGAGACTACTCATATCTCATTTTAGTTCATTAAAAAAAAAGTAACACATTATAAGTGCGTATAAAAATGGTATACTTTTAAAATTTTGAAATAACTTTTTATATGGTGACTAAATTGATGAATTTAGTATATTTACCGGAACAAGAAAACATTTCACCCAAATAAATTAGAGGCCCAGCACACGTACCAATCACATGGCCAACACATTACTAAAAATGGTCATATGTCCAAAATTAGTTAGGTAGAATAAGCCATTTCAATTTTTATCTTAAATAAAATTAACCATGCTTGTTGAAAAACCTAGCACAACTTGGAAACTGACAAAAAGATGCAAAATTCAAAGTGAATACGTTTGAGGATTGATGGTAGATGGCATAATTTAACTGATGCAGTCAATTTCAGTGTGTGTCTTTGTTCAATGTTGAGAGGAAAACTTTTTTTATTTTTTAAAAAATTATAATAAATATTAAATGTCCATTTTAGTCTCCAAAATAATGTGACATTCTAATATATATATATATATATATAATTTAATCATCAACTCAAATATATAAAAAAAACATACAATTTAAATAGTTCATTAAGGGGGTACAATGTATCTCAATTTTATAATTTTAAATATTTATAATTTAGTAAAAAAAAATAGTTTAATGACCGTAGATTGACAGTCTAAAACAACTTTGACCAATCAAAGTATTCAAAATTGTAACATAAATTCTAAACATTAATTGATGTGATAATTTTAAATATTTTGATTGGTAGTGTGTGCAGAGTTGTTTTGAACTGTCAATCCACCACCATTAAACTAAAAAAAATAGAGTTTAAACTAAAATGAGTGTATGTGGTTCTGACCTTCACTCGTACATATAAAATGCATTCTCCTTACTAATTGAGTTAAACTCACGAGAACTTCTTTATAACTATTTATAATATTTTCTAAGTCACTAAAATAAATAATATGTACAATCCCCTTTAATAAGTACATTATTTTGACATACAATTTGATCTTTTTTAAGGAGATTTGATATTTGATATTATTTTTTTGTCGGTAGCGTAGTGGCTAAAATTCACCTTATAAGATGAATAAGTGGGGTGTCCGAGATTCGAACCCCGATCTCTACATATAATAATGCATTGTCCTACCAACTGAGCTATGCTCACATGACGATATTTGATATATTCTATTAACATGGCAAAATGGAATGTATTTACCAAACAAGTTACTGACATAGCTTATAACTAAGTGACAAAACGGAAACACATAATAGGATTAAACCACCAAAGATGAATATAAAAAATTAATTTTGGAATTTTCACATTCAACCATCAAAATGTTAAACTTTTGACTTTATCGAAGAAGTGAAATATCGAATCATTTTTTCGCTGAAAAATGTGACTGTTCCTTTTCTTTCGAATAACCCAACACACAAGCTAACCAAATAAGTTGTAAAAAAAAGTTTTGAAAAAGCCTCCCGAATTGCCAAACTACACAATGTGATAAGACAAATGTAACAAATTCATTGAGTGTACTTCGATCCATTCCATAAATAGGCCCCAAATAGTCTCAAAAAAGTCGTAGCCCAAAAACAAATAATCAATATTTTTCGTCGTCCAACATCTAATGCTGACACATAGATTAACATCTTTTATAACAAGCACACAAATTAGCATTATTCTAACTAATTCCTTGCTTAGCTGGATTATCCTTTGTAGGGATCCAATTACGTAATAATCGGCAAACAAATAGATAATTTTTTTGCTAGGAAATAGAGAAACTTTTAATGGAATTGATTTGTTCCAAATAATATCGTTAACATCCTCCCGAGCAAGCAACTCCATCGAAGTCAACATATGATAAACTCCACCGACGGTATAATCTTTGTCTGGCTCAAGATGCCATCTCTACCTACCTTCAACACGAACCTGCAAAACACTGTCATTTAACAACTCACACAACCCCCCACATGCTTCACCTCCCAAGGTAATAATCTTCGCTACCATTTCCAAGCCTCTACCTTACCCCTTAGTTTAGAGATCAGATTTGAGCAACTGACAACAAACGATTTTCAGCTAAATCAAAACTACGTCCAAAAAAGATGTTGCCATCATCGCCCACCACCATATCCAAATTGTTATCAAACCAATTACCCATTGCCAACCCCACACCTCTACGGATAATCATCGCATGCTTCCCCAAGTTGATCACAACCTTTTACCCTCCCTAATACGACCACCATCAATCTCATACATAACCATTCAAACCTTGTACCACAAACTCTTTTGTTCAACGTACATCCTCCAACATCGCTTTTCTAACAATGATTGAATGAATTCCAAAATTCTACTAATTCGTAGCCCTCCATTCTCATTATCCAAACAAATCGTGTGCCAATCAACCCAATAAATTTTCCTAACATTCTCATAGCTCCTCCAAAAAAAAAGCATGAAGACATAAAATTTCACATTAACCTCATATATTTATACAATTTTTTTTTATCTATATACTACTTCCAGTCCTATCTATAAGAGATATCTGTGTTAACAAATGTTAATGTATTTGGTCTAAATTCTTAACTAAATACATCACTTTCTGTTGAACTAAATATTTATTAGAAATATGATCTGAGGTAGTATTACCATTTTTCTTTCACTCTTACATTTTTTACCTCTTATTAAGTGTTGGAACATGGTGTCTTTTTTGTATGTGGAAACCAGAAATAACAAAGCTGTTTTTATCGCTACTGTAATCCATTGTTGAATAGAGATTTTTTTGACAAAATACTAGTATTATTGAGCAGTGATCTAATGATTAGATTATAACTATAATATCAGACATTCCTTAAAAAAAAAAAAACTATAATATCAGACATGTCATAATATCCTTCAAAAAAAGACATGTCATAATAAAACAAAAATAATGATAATACTCCAATAGTTTATAACGAAATAACACAAACAATCACAAGT